>ERZ857693.4237-NODE-4237-length-10468-cov-6.553251_pt1 | contig 10468 bp, 7 predicted proteins | sample MGYA00519765_ERZ857693 | MGnify/ENA primary metagenome ERZ857693 (study PRJEB31778, sample SAMEA3449354) | human gut metagenome | biome: human gut; feature: human-associated habitat; material: faeces | place: United Kingdom | collected 2010/2012 ... | reverse complement strand
TGTATTTTTCAAATGTGATCGGGGTATCGGCAGGGTCGTGCAATGCAGTAGATTATGTTTCAAAACAGCCGGGACGGACGAGAGACTGTATGATTCCGACAGATAAAAGTCTGAATTATGTGAATGGTTTACGTACTTTTATTAAAGAAAAATCATTGATGAATATGGATATGATTTTTGATAAATTTCCTCATGAAATATTTCCATTTGATTTTGAAACATATTTTAAATCAGAGACTAAATGTGAGATTGTGGCAACGAATTGTCTGACAGGAGAAGCAGAGTATCTTGAGGAAGGAAAGGATGAGAAGCGACTGATGAAAATCTGTCGTGCATCCTGCAGTATGCCGCTGGTAAGTCCAATTGTGAATGTAGATGAGGTTCCATATTTGGATGGCGGACTGGCAGATTCTATTCCGATTCGTCATGCACAGGAATTGGGAAATGAAAAAATTGTGGTTATATTGACGAGAAACAAAGGATATCGCAAGAAAACAATGAAAAGCAGTATAGTTCATCTGTATCGTAAACAGTATGCAGCATATCCAAATCTGGTGAAGACAATTCTTACCAGAAGTTTTATGTATAATAAAGAAATGAATCATATTGAACGTCTTGAGAGAGAAGGAAAAATATTTGTACTTCGTCCGGAAGTGAAACCGGTGTCCAGAATTGAGCGTAATGCGGCAACATTGAGGGCGTTTTACGATCATGGATATCAGTTGATGGAACGTGAATGTGATAGATTGATAAAATATCTGGAAGTTTAGAGGAGGAATAAGATGGCGAAAGAACATTTGGCATATACACAGAATCGTGAATTATCCTGGCTTCGCTTTGATCAGAGAGTATTAGAAGAGGCACAGGACGAGAGCGTTCCGTTGTTGGAGCGCATGAAATTCGTATCTATTTTCACAAGTAATCTGGATGAGTTTTTTATGATCCGTGTAGGAAGTCTGTACGATCTGGCAGCAACAGATGATAAAAAGATCGATCAGCGTTCAGGTATGACAGCAAAGCAACAGCTTGATGCGATTTATCGTGCGGTTTCTCCGCTTTATAAGGAACGGGATAAGACTTATGCGGAGATTAAAAAGCAGCTTCATCCCTATGGTGTGTGTGGGCTGGATTTCAAAGAACTGGAGCAGCAGGAAAAGAAATTTGTAAAAAAGTATTTTAAAGAAGAGGTTCTGCCGGTGCTTTCACCTCAGATCGTAGACGCAAATCACCCGTTTCCGCATCTTCTGAGTAAAGAGATTTATGTGGTGGCAAATTTAAAGCAGGGAGATAAAGCAATGCTGGGAATTATTCCTGTTCCTCAGTATATTTCCAATATTCTGTATCTTCCAGGATATGATATCCGTTATATCAGAATGGAAAAGATCATTCTGGAATTTGCAGAACTGGTATTTAACCAGTATCAGGTTTCAGATAAGAATTATATCTGTGTGACGCGGAATGCAGATGTATCACCGGATGATGAGGCTTATGCAGACCATGGGGATTTCAGGCATATTATGAAAGAGACGCTTCATAAGCGGAAAAAAATGGCGGTTGTGCGTCTGGAGGCAGCTAATCCACTGAGCAAAGAGCTGGAAAAGTATTTCTGTGAAAAATTTAAGATCGGGCCGGAATGTATTTTCAGGACAAAGATGCCGATGAAGCTGGATTTTATCTTCGCGATTGCAGATAAACTGCCTGAGTCAATGAAGCGGACACTTGTGGATGAGCCATTTTCCCCACAGCCGGCGGCAATGCTCCATGAAGGCAGTGTGATGGAACAGGTAAAAAAGAAAGATGTACTTTTAAGCTATCCTTATGAGAGCATGGAGCCGTTCCTGCAGATGATCCGGGAGGCAGCGTCAGATCCGGATGTGCTGACGATCAAGATCACGATCTACCGTCTGGCAAAGAAGGCACGGCTGGTAGAATATCTTTGTGCCGCAGCGGAGAACGGAAAAGAGGTAACGGTACTGATCGAGTTGCGTGCGAGATTTGATGAACAGAATAATATCGAGTGGTCAGAACGTTTAGAAGAGGCAGGATGCCGGGTGTTATATGGATTTGAAGGCTATAAGGTACATTCCAAGATCTGCCTGATCACTTATAGAAGTAAGAGTGAGCCGAACAATAAAAATGAAATCCGTTACATTACCCAGATCGGAACAGGGAACTACAACGAAAAGACTGCAAAGATGTATACGGATTATTCCCTGATGACGGCGAATCAGGAGATTGGTACGGATGCGGCAGAATTTTTCAAAAATATGTCCATTGGAAATCTTCATGGTGCATACAGACACCTGATCGTTTCACCGGTCAGTTTAAAAGCAAGAGTTCTTGCCACGATGGATGAAGAGATTGAAAAGGGATCTGCAGGCAGGATCATCATGAAAATGAATTCCGTAACGGATGTAGATTTTATCAGAAAAGTGGAAGAGGCATCCTGTGCGGGTGTTAAAGTAGATCTGATCGTGCGGGGAATCTGCTGTATCTTACCGCAGGTACCGGGACATACGGAGAATGTCAGGGTGACAAGTATTGTCGGACGGTATTTAGAGCATCCGAGAGTATTTGTGTTTGGAAAAGGTGAAAAGACGAAGATCTACATTGGTTCGGCTGATATGATGACCAGAAATACAGAAAAGAGAGTTGAGGTAGCATGCCCGGTTTATGATGAGGCAGTCAAAAAACGTCTGCTCCATCAGTTAAAAGTGATGCTTGCAGATAATGTGAAAGCAAGAGAAATGGCAGAAGATGGCACTTACCATAAGAAAGCAGAAAGCGGAAGAAAGATCAATGCACAGGAGACATTTATGCAGGAGGCACTTCATGCAAGAAAGGAAGAAACCAGGGAGATGCGTGAACAGAAAAATACAGGCGTAATAAAAAGAGTGTTAGGATTTTTCAGACGAAGAAAATAGGAGAAGAGAGAATAAAATGGAAAAACTTCAGATTCAGAAATTCGGGATAACGAAAGACGGCAGTAAACCTTATCTTTATAAAATGAAAAATGACGCAGGGATGGAAGTGCAGGTCTCTGACTTTGGAGCGACCCTTGTGAATGTGACCGTTTTGGATCAAGATAAAAATCCGGTAGAAGTGGTACTTGGGTATGAGGATGCAGCCGGTTATGAAAATGGAACGGCAGCGATCGGTGCAATTGTCGGAAGAAATGCAAACCGGATCGGTGGTGCGTGTGTGACGATTAACGGGATTGATTATAAGCTGGCAGAGAATGACGGGAAAAATAATCTGCACAGCGGACCGGATGTCTATCAGAAACGGATGTGGAGGGTCGTCGAAAACGGGGATGACCATGTAACCTTTCTTCTGCACAGCCCGGATGGAGATCAGGGATATCCGGGAGCGTTGGACATGAAAGTTACCTATACGCTGGACGAGGAAAATGGGCTGACGATTCATTATGAAGCTGTACCTGATCAGGATACGGTAATTAATATGACAAACCACAGTTATTTCAATCTGAACGGTCATAAAAGCGGCTCTGTATTACATCATAGAATGCAGCTTTTATCTGATGCTTTTACCCCGGCTGATGCTCAGTCCATACCGACAGGAGAAGTCTGTTCTGTAGATGGAACACCGATGGATTTCAGAAGTACAAAAGAACTGGGAGCGGAGATTGATGCAGCGTATGAACCACTGATACTTGGAAATGGTTACGACCATAACTGGGTATTGAAAAACGAGGGCAGATTTGATAAAGTAGCAGAAGTGACTGGAGATGAAAGCGGTATCGTCATGGAAGTATGGACAGACCGTCCGGGAGTTCAGGTTTATACAGCCAATTTCCTGGAAAATGAAGCAGGAAGGAATGGGGCAGTCTATCAGAAGCGGGATGCAGTGTGCCTGGAGACACAGAATTATCCGGATGCGGTCCATCAGAAAAATTTTCCTGAAGCAATCTGCAAAAAAGGGGAAACTTACGATACAAAGACCGCTTATCGTTTCCATATTGAATAGAAAGAGAAAAGACTGGCATATTTATGGGAAAATCAATCTACATAGCGGAAAAACCAAGTGTTGCAAGAGAGTTTGCAAAAGCTTTGAAATTAAATGCAAAGAACCGGGACGGATACATGGAGTCGGAGAATGCGATTGTTACGTGGTGTGTAGGACATCTTGTGACAATGAGTTATCCTGAGGAGTATGATCCGGCACTGAAAAAATGGAGTCTGGATACACTGCCATTTATTCCGGATGATTTTAAATATGAGGTGATCCCGCAGGTTGCAAAGCAGTTTCAGATTGTCAGCGGGCTTTTGACGAGAGAGGATGTAGACCGGATTTATGTCTGTACCGACTCAGGACGTGAGGGAGAATACATTTACCGGCTGGTTGAACAGGAGGCTCATGTAAAGGGAAAGGAACGGCGAAGAGTCTGGATCGATTCGCAGACGGAAGAAGAAATCCTGCGTGGGATCCGTGAAGCAAAAGATCTTTCCGAATATGACAACCTGGCAGCTTCAGCTTATCTGAGAGCGAAAGAAGATTATCTGATGGGAATCAACTTTTCGAGGCTGCTGACATTAAAATATGGAAATAGCATTTCCAACTATCTCCATACGAAGTATTCGGTGATCTCAGTCGGTCGGGTTATGACATGTGTGCTGGGAATGGTGGTCAGGAGAGAAAGAGAAATCCGGGATTTTGTAAAGACTCCATTTTACAGAGTCGTCAGTACGATTGATGCACAGGGGCATCAGTTTGAGGGAGAATGGAAAGCAGTCAAAGGCTCACGATACTTTGAGTCATATGATCTCTATAAGGAAAATGGATTTAAGGAAAGAGAAAAAGCAGAAGAACTGATCCGGTTTTTGCTGGAAGGTGTGGATCAGAAAGAGGGTCCGGTCTGTCGGATCGAATCGATTGAGAAGAAAAAGGAAAAGAAAAATCCACCGCTTTTATATAATCTGGCAGAATTGCAGAATGACTGTTCCAAAAGATTTAAGATCAGTCCGGATGAGACGTTGCGGATTGTGCAGGAACTGTATGAAAAGAAGCTTGTAACCTATCCGAGAACAGATGCAAGGGTGCTTTCCACAGCAGTGGCAAAAGAGATATCCCGCAATCTGAACGGTCTGTCAAAATATCCGATGGCGGCACCTTATCTGAAAGATATCCAGGCATTTGGAAATTATAAGGAGCTTGCAAAGACCAGATATGTAAATGATAAGCAGATCACAGATCATTATGCTATCATTCCGACGGGGCAGGGACTGAATGCTTTAAGTTCTGTTGCACCGACAGCACACCGGGTCTATGATCTGATCGTACGGCGTTTTTTAAGTATTTTTTATCCGCCTGCCGTATATCAGAAAGTTGCAATCGTATCCTCCATCAAAGAAGAACGCTTTTTCTCCAACTTTAAAGTACTGGCAGAAGAGGGGTATCTGAAAGTGGCAGGAGTTCCGAAAGGCAGGAATACTTCCGCAAAAGGAAAACCGGAAGGCAGCATGAAAGAAGAGGAAGAAAAAGAAAGCGGAGCAGATGGAGCAGAGGAAGAACAGGGACTGGATACTGCATTGTTTGAGGTGATCAAATCACTGAAGAAGGGGGCAGTGCTTCCGGTCAGGGCATTGAATATCAAAGAGGGAGAAACGTCTCCACCGAAAAGATATAATTCCGGTTCGATCATTCTTGCGATGGAGAATGCAGGACAGTTGATTGAAGACGAGGAATTGCGGGCTCAGATCAAGGGCAGTGGAATCGGAACGAGTGCGACTCGTGCAGAAATCCTGAAAAAGCTGATCAATATTAAATATCTTTCTCTGAATAAGAAGACGCAGGTGATCACGCCGACGCTTCAGGGAGAGATGGTTTATGATGTGGTTGATCATTCAATCAAATCACTTTTGAATCCGGAGCTGACAGCAAGCTGGGAAAAAGGACTGAACTACGTGGCAGAAGGAACGATCACTTCCGAGGAATATATGCAGAAGCTGGATCATTTTGTAACGGTCAGGACTGTGGGCGTGAAAGGATTGAATAATCAGTATCAGCTACGTGCGTGTTATGACCATGCAGCTGCATTTTATAAAAGAGGTAGAAAATGAAAAAAATACTTGTAACCATTCCGGTACGGGAAAAAGACCGGAAGTTTCTGGAAGAAAAGGGGAAGGAATTTCAGTTCTGCTACAGGACAAAAGAGGAAATAACCGTCTCAGATGTGGTGGATGCGGAGATCATTCTGGGAAATATCCCTGTAGAGCTGGTCCCTAAGGCTAAAAAGTTAAAGTTTCTCCAGCTTGACAGTGCCGGATCGACAGAATATACGGCATCAGGAGTCCTCATGCCGGATACAAAGCTGGCAAATGCCACAGGAGCTTACGGGCTGGCAATTTCAGAATATATGCTGGCTGGAGTATTGATGCTGCGGAAAAAGCTGCATCTGTATCAGAAAAATATGGAGCAGCATCTGTGGAAGGACGAGGGAGAAGTGCTGTCAATCCGTGATTCGGTGACGCTTGTTGTGGGACTTGGTGATATTGGAAGTCAGTTTGCGGAAAAAATGCATGCACTGGGCAGTGAAGTGATCGGTGTGAGAAAGCATAAAGCAGCCAGACCGGATTATATAAAAGAAGTCTGTCAGCAGGAAGATTTAGACCGTCTGCTTCCGAAAGCGGATATCGTTGCGTGCTGTATGCCGGGAACAGGGGAGACAGCAGGGATGTTTGACCTGGAGCGGATGAAGAAAATGAAACCGGGAGCAATCCTCATCAATGTAGGGCGTGGAAGCCTGATCCCGGGAGAAGCATTGAAAAAAATGCTTGTTGAAGGTCATTTAGGAGGTGCAATTCTGGATGTGACGGAGGAGGAACCGCTTCCGGCAGATTCTCCTTTGTGGGATCTTCCCAATCTTCTGATCACACCACATGTATCGGGCAATTACCATATGAGGCAGATCCTTGATACAGTTGTAAAGATCGCGGGAGAGAATCTGGAGGCATTCCTTGATGGAAAAGAACTTGTCAATGAGGTAGATCTTTGTACCGGGTACAGAAAATTCAAAGCGTAGAAAGGGAAAAAAGATGACAGAAGCATTAACAGTAAAAAAACTTTATACATTGGATCAGACAATAGCAAAGGATATTTTTGAAGGAGTGACTTATCCATGGGAAGTACTTCCGAAGATCAGCAGCTTTATCCTGGAGCTGGGAAAGACGCTGAGCGAAGATGACTATGAGAAGCGTGGAGAAAATGTATGGATCGCAAAGAGTGCAAAAGTAGCACCGACTGCATTTATCAATGGACCGGCGATCATTGGGAAGGATGCAGAAATCCGTCATTGTGCATTTATCCGTGGAAATGCGATTGTAGGAGAGGGTGCTGTTGTAGGCAATTCGACCGAGTTGAAAAATGTGATCTTGTTTAACAAAGTACAGGTACCACATTATAATTATGTAGGAGATTCTGTATTGGGATATAAATCTCATATGGGAGCAGGCTCGATCACATCCAATGTGAAATCAGACAAGAAACTGGTTGTTGTAAAAGCAGACGGAGAGAAGATCGAGACAGGCATGAAAAAGTTTGGTGCGATGCTGGGGGATGAAGTGGAAGTCGGATGCGGAAGTGTCCTGAATCCAGGAACTGTTGTTGGAAGTCACAGTAATATTTATCCACTTTCTTCTGTACGTGGATTTGTACCTGCCTACAGTATTTATAAAAAGCAGGGAGAAGTAGCCGAAAAGCAGGGGGAATAAAGCGTGAAAAAGATTAGTTTTATTGGCGTAGGCATCATGGGAAAATCCATGGTAAGAAATCTTATGAAAGCAGGATTTGAACTTCATATCTATGCCCGGACAAAAGCAAAGGTTGAAGATGTTATCAGTGAAGGTGCAATCTTTCATGAATCGATCAGAGAGTGCGTCAGTGAATGTGATGCAGTGATTACGATCGTAGGATTCCCACAGGATGTGGAAGAAGTTTATTTTGATGAGGGGAATATCCTTGACTGTGCATCGAAGGGGGCTTATCTGATTGACATGACAACAACCAGTCCTCAGATTGCAGAAAAGATTTATGCAGAGGGAACGAAGCGGGGATTTCACGTGCTGGATGCACCGGTGACCGGAGGAGATACAGGAGCGAAAGCAGGAACGTTATCCATTCTTGTGGGTGGAGATAAGGAAGATTTTGAAGTATGTATGCCGCTTTTTGAGGCGATGGGAACGAACATCAATTACCAGGGAGAAGCCGGAAAAGGTCAGCACTGTAAGCTGGCAAACCAGATCATGATCGCCGGAACACTTTCCGGTGTATGTGAGGCTCTTACTTATGCCAAAGAGCAGGGGCTGGATCTGGATGTAGTGATGCGATCTGTTTCTACAGGGGCAGCAGGAAGTAAGCAGTTAGATACATTTGGACCAAAGATCATTGCAGGAGATTATGCACCGGGATTTTTCATGAAGCATTTTATTAAAGATATGAAGCTTGCCCTGATCGAGGCAAACCGGAAAGGGTTATCACTGGATGTCTTAAGTATGGTTCTTGCGAATTATGAAGAACTGGAGGCAGAAGGATATGGAGAACTGGGGACGCAGGCATTGATCAGATTTTATGATGAAGAACATCGATATATGGAAGATGAGGAAGAACCGGAACAGGCAGAAGAATAGAAACATCATCGAATCTTCAGAAAAGAATTGACACGGGTGATTGTCCCGTGTTATTCTATACAAAATCACTTTAATACTTTAAAGCGTAACGGTTTAAAGCGAAGAACAAAACGAAGGATAAAAAGGAAGAGGAAGAGAGGAAAAAGAAAAGAGATGGGGATTAAATTATTTTTGCTGATCATATTTTTTGCAGTGATGGTTGGCGTTGGATTTTATTCCAGGAGACATGTGAAAAGTGTAGACGGGTTCGTACTTGGCGGGCGTTCGGTAGGTCCGTGGCTGACTGCATTTGCATATGGAACCTCCTATTTTTCCGCAGTTGTATTTGTAGGATATGCGGGACAGTTTGGATGGAAATACGGAATTGCAAGTACCTGGATCGGAATCGGAAATGCATTGATCGGAAGTCTGCTGGCATGGGTTGTTCTTGGAAGAAGAACGAAGGTCATGACACAGCATCTGAGAGCAAAGACGATGCCGGATTTCTTCGGACAGAGATATGGCAGTAAAGCACTGAAGATCGTAGCATCGGTGATTGTGTTTGTATTTCTGATCCCGTATACAGCATCCGTCTATAATGGGTTGTCCAGGCTTTTTGGAATGGCATTTAATATTCCTTATACGTGGTGTGTGATCGCAATGGCAGTGTTTACGGCAATTTATGTGATTCTGGGCGGATATATGGCAACAGCGATCAATGACTTTATTCAGGGGATTATTATGCTGTTCGGAATTGTTGCGGTGATTGCTTCTGTATTGAACGGTCAGGGCGGCTTTATGGAAGCTGTCTCTAAGATGGCACAGATCCCAAGTGATGTCCCTGCAACGATGGGACAGCCCGGAGCATTTACATCGTTTTTCGGACCGGATCCGCTGAATCTGCTGGGCGTGGTGATCCTGACTTCACTCGGAACATGGGGACTTCCGCAGATGATCGGGAAATTTTATGCGATCAAAGATGAAAAGTCTATTAATACGGGAACAGTGATCTCTACACTTTTTGCTATTGTGATTTCAGGAGGATGTTATTTCCTGGGTGGATTTGGAAGATTATTTGACAGTGCAGAAATTTATAATGCAGAAACCGGAGCGGTCGTTTACGACAGTATTATTCCTTCCATGCTTTCAAAACTGCCGGATATTCTGATCGGAATTGTAGTTGTTCTGGTGCTTTCCGCATCAATGTCAACACTTTCCTCACTGGTACTGACATCCAGCTCAACGATGACACTGGATCTGCTGAAAGATAACATTATGAAAGAGATGAGCGAAAAAAAGCAGATCATTACAATGCAGATCCTGATTGTATTTTTTATCGTTGTATCGGTGGTGATCGCACTGGATCCGCCGACCTTTATTGCTCAGCTTATGGGAATTTCATGGGGAGCTCTTGCAGGAGCATTTCTTGCACCGTTTCTGTATGGTCTGTACTGGAAAGGTGTGACAAGAGCAGGAGTCTGGGCAGGATTTATTGCCGGAGTCGGTATTACGGTTTCTAATATGTTCATAGGCTATATCGCATCACCGATCAATGCCGGTGCTGCTGCAATGGTAGCAGGTCTGGTGATTGTTCCGCTGGTAAGCCTTGTGACACCGAAATTGAAGAAAGAAGATGTAGATGAGATCTTTACGTGCTATGAAGAAAAAGTAGTGAGTACGAAGAAGAGGAATTTGTAAATTTGTAGTTGTTGGGGGATATGCTTGTAAATCAGAAAGCTTCTTTGTGGCGAAGCGGACGCAGAAAGCAGGATATTCCTTCGCAGTGCAGAGCCCGCTTTACCTCAGCCCGTTGACCGTTTGTAACTCGAAAGTGGAAATCTTCG
>ERZ857693.4232-NODE-4232-length-10484-cov-4.192348_pt1 | contig 10484 bp, 8 predicted proteins | sample MGYA00519765_ERZ857693 | MGnify/ENA primary metagenome ERZ857693 (study PRJEB31778, sample SAMEA3449354) | human gut metagenome | biome: human gut; feature: human-associated habitat; material: faeces | place: United Kingdom | collected 2010/2012 ... | reverse complement strand
ACGAAAAATTTGACGACGCATCTGTCGCACAATCTTTGTGCGGTATTGCCTCAAGAAAGAGAGCATCGTGAGAAATCACAGTGCTCTCTTTTTGCATGTTACCCCGTCTGCGAAGCCGCTTACGGTTTTTTTCTTGCAATTGTTTTATAAAAACAGTATAATAAAGGAAACACTGAATCAAGACAACCAGCTGAAACAAATCTCAAAGGAAGGCGGCGGTGAAGATGGAAAACTGCATCGAGATACAACATTTACAAAAAAGCTTCGGAACTGTGCACGCAGTGAACGACTTGTCCCTGCAAGTGAAACAGGGGGAATTGTTTGCGTTTCTGGGCATCAACGGGGCAGGAAAAAGCACGACCATTTCCATGCTGTGCGGACAGCTGCGGCAAGATGCCGGCAGCGTGCGGATTCAGGGAAAGGATACACTGGAGGACATGCCGCAGATCAGGCAGAGCCTTGGCGTAGTGTTCCAGCATTCCGTGCTGGATAAACAGCTTTCGGTGCTGGACAACCTGAAAACCCGTGCGGCACTCTACGGCATTACCGGCAGGGCATTTCAGAAACGTCTGATAGAACTGGACGAACTGCTGGAGCTGAAGCTCCTGCTGAAACGAAGCGTGGGAAAACTCTCCGGCGGACAGCGGCGGCGAATCGACATTGCACGGGCGATTTTTCACCAGCCGCAGCTGCTGATTCTGGACGAACCCACCACAGGGCTGGATCCTCAAACCAGAAAATCTGTCTGGCGGGTGATCGGGGAACTGCGAAAGAAAAAGCACATGACGGTATTTCTCACCACCCACTACATGGAGGAGGCTGCCGATGCAGACCATGTGGTCATTCTGGACGAGGGCAGAATTCTGGCAGAGGGAACGCCGCTGGAACTGAAAAACCGCTACACCGGCGATACGATTACACTGTATCACGCAGAGGAATCCGCGGTGGCAGCACTGGGACTGCCTTATGAAAAAGTCGGGGCAGCGTTGCAAATTGCCGTGCCGGATACCCGCACAGCCACACAGCTGATTTTGCAGCAGCCGGAATTGTTCACGGATTACGAGATCATCAAGGGCAGAATGGACGATGTCTTTCTTGCTGTGACAGGAAAAAACATGGGAGGTGCCGGCAATGTGGAAAGCCATGTTTCTGCGTAATGTGAAGCTGTACTTTAAAGACAAGGCGATGTTTTTCACCTCGCTGATTACGCCGGCGATTTTGCTGGTGCTGTATGTGACGTTTCTGGGGAATGTCTATCGGGACAACTTTTCTGCGGGATTTCCGGAAGGCTTTTCTCTTTCCAGGCAGGTGATCGACGGGGCAGTAGGGGCACAGCTGCTGTCATCGATTCTGGCAGTGTGCTGCGTGACAGTGCCGTTCTGTTCCAATATGCTGATGGTGCAGGACAAGATCACCGGTGCACGGAAAGACCTGCTGATCGCTCCGCTGAAACCGGCAGTGCTGCCAGTCAGCTATTTTCTGGCAACGGTAGCATCTTCTCTGATCGTCTGCCTTGCGGCGTTCGGGCTGTGTCTGGGCTACGTCCATGCGGTGGGCTGGTTCTATACGTGGGGCGACGTGCTGCGGCTTACCGGCGATGTGGTGCTTCTGGTGCTGTTCGGAACGGCACTTTCCACACTGATTCACTTTTTCCTGAGTACACAGGGGCAGATCTCGGCGGTGGGTACTATTGTCAGTGCCGGCTACGGTTTCATTTGCGGGGCATACATGCCGATCTCCGGCTTTGGAACCGGTCTGCAAAAGGTGCTTTCCTTTTTGCCAAGCACCTATGCCACTGCATTGATGCGAAATCACGCCATGGGCGGCGTGTTACAGCAGATGCAGAGCGAGGGCGTACCGGAAGAAGTGGTTCGCGGCATACAAAAAGCACTGGACTGTGATCCTGAATTTGCAGGAAAAACAGTTGCAGTTCCGGAAATGTACCTGCTTCTGTGCCTGACAATTCTGCTGTTGCTGGGATGCTACATTTTGGTACACGGGATTGCGGAAAGGAAACAAAGACTGCCATGAGAGTTGTCATTGAAAAGCCGCCGGAGGGCGGAGAAGAAGAACTGATCGTTCGCGTCAATCAGCTTTCAGAACGTGTGCTGGAACTGCTGCGTGTGATACAGGCGGAGGACGAGAAACTGATGTGCTATCACGAGGACGGGAGCCTGAGTGTGCTCTGTCCGTCATCGGTGTTTTATTTTGAGTCTGTGGACAATCGCGTGTATGCGTATGAAAAAGCGGAGGTGTCGGAATTGAAGCAGAAACTTTACGAACTGGAACAGCGGTTTGCCGGAACGGATTTTATCCGCATTTCCAAGTCGATGATTCTGAATCTGGCAAAGGTGGAACGGTTTGCTCCGTCGTTCAGCGGTCGGTTTGAGGCGATCCTGCAAAACGGGGAGAAAGTCGTGATCTCCCGTCAGTATGTTCCCGCTGTGAAAAAGCGGCTGGGGTTGTGAGGTGCGGCGATGAAGAATAGATTCAAACGGTTTCTCTCCATTACAACGGTATCTGCGACAGGTACTTTGATCGCCTGCATTGTCTGGTACGGTGTCTACTGTCTGTCGGGACATCGGGAGATCCTGCACTTTTGGATTCCCTATATGGTGCTGCCGGAAATTTTGTCTATTGGCGTGCTGGCAGGTGCTGTTACAGAATTGGTGCTGCCGCCGAAAGATATGGAGAAGTGGGAAGGCATGCTGCGGCTGGTAGTACACTATGTGCTGATTACCCTGGGGGTGCTGGTATGCGGGTGGCTGTACGGCTGGTACGAACTTTCTGTTGTCGGAGTTCTGGCAATGTGCCTGACGAGTGCGGCAGTGTACCTTTTCACATCGGCGTTGAATTATCAGATCTATAAAAAAACTGCTGAACAGATGAATGAAAAACTGAAAGAACATCATAAGAAAACTGCCGGTTCGCCAGTAGTTTTTCCCAAGGAGGGAATCGATCATGAGAAAAAAGCGTAACACGATTTGGATTGCGGCAATGCTGACAGCAGCAGTGCTGACCGGCTTTTCCGGCTGTACAGAAGGGGAGATCCCATCGCTGTCTTCTTCGGACACTGCCGAAACCACAACTGCATCACCGGAAGAATCTGCCGCAGAGAGCAGCACCGAGGAAACAGCAGAAACTTCTGCCGCAGAAACGGAAGCCGCAACGGAAACTGCGGAAACCATTCCGGCACCGGACGAAACCACAGAGCCCGCAGCGGAAACCACTTCGGCGGAAACGACAACAGTTCCCGAAGCCGGTGCAGACACTTCGGAATATGCGGCTGCGGCAAAGACACTGTTCGGGGCGTTGAACTACATCGACCAGATCGGCAGCGGCAACCTGCCGAAAGATGAAACCGATACCATACAGACGACAAAGTCCGGCGTGACCTATGAAAGAGTGACAAAAACGCAGTTCAGCAGCACCGCCGACCTGAAAGCCTACATGACAGCTTCTCTGACACAGAAGATGATCGACAGCCGCTATGCTGCCATTCTCGGCACAGACCAGCCGCTGTACATCGATGCCAACGGCGGACTTTACGGCAGACAGTATGCCACCAGTGGCGGCTTCACCTGGATCGATCCGGAACAGGTGACCATTTCCAATGCTACAGACAGTTCGTTTACCGCTTCGATGCAGTACGACAATTTCGGTGCTGCGGATACGCTGACGGTACAAATTGTGCTGGACAACGGTCTGTGGAAGATCGATTCGATGCAGTGACAACGTGGTATTATAAAGGCAGCATTGCAGAGTTGGTTGCAATGCTGCTTTTTTGTATTTGTAGACAAAATGTAAATTCCGGCACAGCCCTATTGACTTGGAGCCAACTCCAAGTGTTATAATACAATTGCAGGAGGTGAGAACCCTTGACCATTAAGGAAGTCAGCGAAAAGTATCATATCACGCAGGATACGCTGCGGTATTATGAGCGGGTGGGCATGATCCCCAAAGTCACCCGAACCCCCAGCGGTATCCGGAACTACCAGCCGGAAGATCTGGGCTGGGTGGAGCTTGCCCTCTGTATGCGAAATGCCGGACTGCCGGTGGAAGTCATGATCGAGTATGTGAAGCTGTGCCAGCAGGGCGATGACACCATTCCGGCACGGTTACAGCTGCTGCTGGATCAGCGGGAAACACTGCTGGAACAGCGGGAGCAGATCGACACGACACTGGAACGGCTGAACTATAAGATCAGCCGCTATGAGGAAGCTGTCCGGACAGGCGTACTCACATGGGATAAACAGGAATGCAAAGGAAACATAGCGTTTCCCAAGAATCACGAACAGGAGGAATCATAATGTATCTGGAAAAAATCAATGCACCGGAAGATGTAAAAAAACTGAACATAGACGAAATGCATGCACTGGCAGCAGAAATGCGGAAGGCTCTGCTGTTTCGTCTGAGCAAGCACGGCGGTCACTTCGGACCGAATTTCGGCATGGTGGAAGCGACCATTGCCATGCATTATGTATTCGATTCCCCGAAGGATCAAATCGTCTACGACGTTTCTCATCAGAGCTATCCGCACAAGATGCTGACCGGCAGAAAAGATGCCTATCTGTATGAAGAACACTTTGACGACGTTTCCGGCTATACCAATCCGGAGGAGAGCGAACACGATTTCTTTAACGTGGGGCATACGTCCACTTCGATCAGCCTTGCCAGCGGTCTGGCAAAGGCACGGGATCTGAACGGCGGAACCGGCAATGTCATTGCAGTGATCGGTGACGGCTCCCTCAGCGGCGGCGAGGCACTGGAAGGTCTGGACTTTGCCGGCGAAATGGACACCAACTTTATTATTGTTGTCAATGACAATGATATGTCCATTGCGGAAAATCACGGCGGCTTGTACCGGAATCTGAAGCTGCTGCGGGATACTGACGGCAAGGCAGAGTGTAATCTGTTCCGTGCCATGGGTCTGGACTATGTGTTTGTGAAAGACGGCAACGATATTTCGTCCCTGATCGCCGCATTCCGGCAGGTCAAGGACAGCACCAGGCCGGTGGCTGTGCACATCGTCACCCAAAAGGGCAAGGGCTACGAACTGGCAGAGCAGCACAAGGAGCAGTGGCACTGGTGCATGCCGTTTGATCCGGCAACCGGAAAACCCGCCGGTTCCTTTGACGGTGACGGCGACTACGGCACATTTACGGCAAACTATTTGCAGGAAAAAATGGCAGCAGATCCCAGCGTCTGTGCGATCACTTCCGCAACGCCGTCGGTGTTCGGATTTACGCCGGAGATTCGGGAAAAGGCTGGCAAGCAGTTTGTTGACGTGGGCATTGCAGAGGAGCAGGCTGCGGCAATGGCTTCCGGTATTGCGAAAAACGGCGGCAAGCCGTTCTGGGGCGTGTACAGTTCCTTCCTCCAGCGTACCTACGACCAGCTGTCGCAGGACATCTGCATCAACAAGAATGCTGTTACCATTGCGGTTTTCGCTGCTTCTGTTTTTGGCATGAATGATGTGACGCATCTGGGCATCTACGACATTCCCATGATTTCCAATATCCCCAATCTGGTATATCTGGCACCGGTCACTGTAGAGGAATACCGTGCAATGCTGGACTGGGCACTGGATCAGACGGAACACCCTGTGGCAATCCGTGTGCCGGCACAGTATGTTTCCGACGGCAAGGCTGTGACCAAGGATTTCAGTCAGCTGAACCGGTACGAGGTGACACAGCAGGGCAGCGATGTGGCAATTCTGGCACTGGGCTCGTTCTATTCGCTGGGCGTTGCTGCTGCGGAAAAGATTCAGGAAAAGACCGGCATCACGCCGACAGTCATCAATCCGTATTATATCACCGGACAGGACATCGAACTACTGGAACAGCTGAAATCCAGTCACAAGGCAGTCATTACGCTGGAGGACGGTGTGCTGGACGGCGGCTTCGGTGAAAAGATTGCACGGTTCTACGGCGACTCCGCAGTAAAGACCAGGTGCTATGGTCTGAAAAAGGAATTTCTGGATCGCTATGATGCACAGGAAGTCCTGCGGGAAAACCGCCTGACCGCAGAGCAGATCGCAGAAGACGTGGCAAAGATGCTGTGATCGGCAAAAACAAAAGCTTTCATAGGCAGACTCTGTGCGGAACGCTCCGGCAGGGTCTGCCTTTTTGCATGTGCAGTAGAAAAATGCTGTTTTCGCCAGGATTCACGTTATATTTACGAAAAATAAACAAAATAAGCGATTTCAAGTGTTGACAAGGGCTTGTTTTTCTGCTATAATAATAAAGCTGAATGCGACACATGAAAAAACATGAAGCGAGTGTGCTGGAATTGGCAGACAGGCACGTTTGAGGGGCGTGTGCTTCGGCGTACGGGTTCAAGTCCCGTCACTCGCACCACTTCCTCAAATCGCAGGAAGCACTATAAATGGACAGGTGGTTGAGCTGGTCTAAGGCGCACGACTGGAACTCGTGTATACGTTAATAGCGTATCGAGGGTTCGAATCCCTCCCTGTCCGCCAGAATGAAAAGCAGTTTCAAGTTTTTTGAAACTGCTTTTTTGTTTTCCGGAAATTACAATCTGCCTAAAATTCTACAAAAACTGTGCAAAAAATCTGTTCCCCGCTGTCCTGTGTTCACGAAAAAAATCTTGACACTGCAAAATGAGTTTACTATAATAAATAGGGTATTCTGCAATGGAAAAAACAGCCGCCCACCGGCAAAAACGGGCGGCTGTTGTGTTGGAGCGGCAGAAACAAGGCTTTGTGCGGTATTGCCTTTGAAAAACTACTGTAGAAAGTCTGCTGAATGACTTTTGCGGTGCTGCATGAAAAAAGAGGAGGAACAAAGTGCATGGGGAGTATTAACAAACAGCACATGACGATTCACTGGAAGCACATTGTCAAGGATGATGACAGCGTGCCTTCGACTGAGGCAACCTTAAAGGAAAAGGCGACGCTGGTGGGCAGAATCGGACAGATGATGCTTTCGGTGGGAACCGGTGCGTGGCGTGTGCGGAATTCGATGAATGAGGTTGCCAGAACGCTGGGCATTTCCTGTACGGCAGATATTGGTCTGCTGTCCATTGAGTTCACTTGCTATGAGGAAAGCGGCACATATACCCATTCGATCGCACTGCCGACTACCGGTGTGAATACGGATAAGCTGAACGCTCTGGAAGCCTTTATGCGGGAATTTCCGGAAATGGCAACGCAGATCTCTGCTAAGCAGATTCATCTGGTGCTGGACGAAATTCAGAAAAAACCGGCGAATTATAAGGCTTGGAATCTGGGACTGGCAGCAGCAATTGCGTGCTGTGCATTTACCTTTTTGCTGGGCGGCGGTCCCATGGAAATGATCTGTGCCTTTTTTGGTGCAGGCGTGGGAAACTTTGTGCGAAAGCTGATGCTGCAAAAAAAGATTTCCCTGCTGGGGAATGTTGCTGTCAGCGTAGCGGCTTCCTGTGTCACATACGTGCTGACCATTCTGCTGGCACAGACCATTTTCGGCGTGTCGGAAGTGCATCAGGCGGGCTATATCTGTGCAATGCTGTTCGTGATCCCCGGATTCCCGCTGATTACCGGCGGTATCGACCTTGCCAAGCTGGACATTCGTTCCGGTCTGGAGCGGATCACATACGCCCTGCTGATTATCCTCACTGCGACCATGACCGGTTGGGTGACGGCTCTGGTCTGTCGCTTCCAGCCGGCAGACTTTGTGGCTCTGCAAATTGACACCGGCATGATGATTATTTTGCGACTCATCACCAGCTTTTTCGGGGTATACGGCTTCTCTCTGATGTTCAACAGCCCGCGGAAAATGGCAATGACGGCGGGACTGATCGGCATGTTTGCCAACACGCTCCGTCTGGAACTGATCGATCTGGCACATTTCCCGGTAGGCATTGCTGCATTTATCGGAGCATTCTTCACCGGCTGTGTGGCATCGATCGTCAAGAAAAAGATCGGTTATCCGCGAATTTCCCTGACTGTACCGGCAATCGTCATCATGGTTCCGGGCTTGTATATGTACCGTGGTATTTACTATATCGGGCTGAATGAGATCGGCGACGGCTCTCTCTGGCTGACCAAGGCGATTCTGATCGTTATGGCATTGCCGATGGGCTTGGTGGCTGCAAGACTTTGCACCGACAAGAACTTCCGCCACTGTACCTGAGGCAATACCGCACAATCTTTGTGCGGTATTGCCCTGATAATTTGATAAACTTTTTCAAAAAGGAATCCCTGTCCGCTTGCACAACGGACAGGGATTTTTTGTAGCCTGCTCAATATCTTAGGGCAACACTGAATAAAGCCTTTGGACTTGCTGCAAAAATGCCGCATGCCGCCGGAGTTCCTGTTGGGTGTGGATAAATTGACTGCGTTCGTGCAGCCGTAGCTGAATTCCCACCGGCAGGGACAACAGAAACTGTCTGGAAGAACTGCTCTGCCGCAGCAGTGTCTGCAAATTGGAAAATGCCACAAAGATCACCTCATGCACAGTATATGCAGGCATGTCTGGAAATATACCAAGGGCATCTTGTGTAAAAGCCTTGTGCGGTGCTGCCCTGAAATTTTTGAATGCCTTTTACATGCTTTTTACAACATGCCGCAAAAATTCGTGAAACACTTCAGAATATTTGTGGCTTTCGGGTTAGCTGTCTATAATTTTTACATAGTTAGTTCGCTTGAACTATCTGAAATTCATAATGCATATGTAATCTTCACAAAAAACAAACTGATTTTTCTTACAAAATATTTCCTTCGAAGTGATTGACAATTGTAAAGTCTAGGTGTATACTAGGTATAGAGTTTGAGAAGCGAAATGTATTTTCAAGCTGAAATTGATCAAAAAGGAGTCTTTACAATGTTGAAATGCTTTAAGAATGAAAAACTGTGGTGTGTTGTCGGCGGTGCTGTTGCAATGGTGATCGGCAAGAAGATCGTCACTGCAAAGAAGACCCGTCAGCTGGCTGTTTCCGGTCTGGCAAAGGGCATGAAGCTGCAGAATGATGCAAAGGCTGCCTTCCAGAATATGAAGGACGAAGCACAGGATATTTGCTGCGATGCCAAGGAACAGGCAGGTATCAACGACACAGACGCATGCGAAGAAGCTGATGCATAATGAAGTTTCAGATTGTTTATGACAAGCCGGGACGGATTCGGTTCCGCTGCGGTGCGTATGCATTCGACAAGGAACTGGAAACTGCCGTGCAAAAGCAGCTGCTGGAATCTGCCGCTGTCAAAAAGGCAGAAGCCCATGCAGAAAACGGCGGTATTCTGGTATATTATGAAGCAGGAGCACGTCAGAAGGTGATCCGTACAGTTGCGGCACTGGACACCAGACTGCTGGCACCGCTGGGACCGGACACCTGTTCGGAACGGATCGATTCGGACTTTAAGACTGATCTGGTAAAGCTGGTGGCAAAGCGGTATCTCCAAAATGCTCTGCTGCCGGCTCCCATTGCAAATGCGGTGACTCTGTTCAAGGGAATCCGCTATGCGTGGCGTGCAGTCAAGACACTGCTGGAGGGACATCTGAATGTAGATGTGCTGGACGGTGCCTCTGTCAGTGCGTGCCTGTTGCAGCGGAATTTCAAGACGGCAGGAACAATTATGTTCATGCTGTCGATTTCGGCACTGTTGGAGGACTACACCAGAGCCAAGACCAAGGCAGCCCTGACGGACAGCCTTGCCGTAAAGACGGACAAGGTGTGGCTGGTGCAGGAAGGCACAGAGGTCCTGATTCCCATGGCAGAGCTGCAGGTGGGCGATGTGATCTGTGTCCGCACCGGCAGTGTGATTCCGGTAGACGGCACTGTCACTTCCGGCGAAGCCAACATCAACGAAGCTTCCATGACCGGAGAGCCGCTGAGCGTTCGCAAGGCGAAGGGCTCTACCGTATTTGCCGGAACGGTTGTTGATGAGGGCAGTATTCATGTACAGGTACGTGCTCTTAGCGGCAATACCAAAATCCAGAAGATCATTGAACTGATCGACAATTCCGAAAATCTGAAAGCCGGCGTGCAGAGCCGTGCCGAAAATCTGGCAGACCGCATTGTGCCGTTCAGCTTCTTGGGATTTGGTCTGACACTGCTGCTGACACGGAATATCACCAAGGCAGTGTCGATTCTGATGGTGGATTATTCCTGTGCCATCAAGCTGTCCACGCCGATCTCTGTGATCTCGGCAATTCGGGAAGCCGCAGACCATGATATTACCGTTAAGGGCGGCAAATATCTGGAGGCTTTCGCCGAAGCGGACAGCGTGGTATTTGACAAAACCGGTACACTGACCAATGCCGAACCGGTTCTGGAACGGGCGATCTCGTTCAGTGATTACAGCGAAGACGAGATTCTGCGAATTGCAGCCTGCATCGAGGAGCATTTCCCTCACAGTGTTGCCCGTGCTATTGTGAAGGGTGCGGCAGACCGCGGTCTGAATCATCAGGAAGAACATGCCGAAGTGCAGTATATCGTGGCACACGGCATTGCCTCGTCCATCGAGGGTCGTCGCGCAATTATTG
>ERZ857693.4228-NODE-4228-length-10509-cov-2.516357_pt1 | contig 10509 bp, 6 predicted proteins | sample MGYA00519765_ERZ857693 | MGnify/ENA primary metagenome ERZ857693 (study PRJEB31778, sample SAMEA3449354) | human gut metagenome | biome: human gut; feature: human-associated habitat; material: faeces | place: United Kingdom | collected 2010/2012 ... | reverse complement strand
ATAGCTTCATCATTCTTGACGAAGCGCAAAACACCACGCCTGAGCAAATGAAGATGTTCCTTACGCGTTTGGGCTTCAATTCGAAAATGGTTATCACGGGCGACGTGACCCAGGTCGATTTGCCGCACGGCTATTCCGGCCTCAAGGGCGTGCGCCGCATTCTTGAAGGCGTCGAAGACATCGCCTTTCGCGACCTTACCGGGCGCGACGTGGTGCGGCACAACCTTGTCGCACGAATCGTAGAAGCCTACGAAAGGGCCGCCGAAACTCGTTAGCCCTTCTTGCTCTGGCTTTCGTGCGAGTCAGGACTTGTTGCGGAAGGTATACCCAACGCATAAATTCCCCAGTACAATACGCATAACCATAAAGCCGCGAACTGAGCTGTTCGTCGATGAGAGAAAGAGAGTCATTCATGACCGAAGAATTCCGCAGTGGATTCGTCACCTTGGTAGGCCGCCCGAACGCCGGCAAATCTACCCTTATCAACGCCGTGGTGGGGCATAAGGTCGCCATTACCTCGAACACCGCGCAAACCACCCGCCACCGCTTCCGCGCTATCGTCACTCGTGAAGACATGCAAATGATCATGGTCGACACGCCGGGCATGCACAAGCCTCACGACGCGCTGGGCGAGGAACTCAACACCTCTGCCATTAAGGCCATGGAAGATGTCGACGTGGTGGCGTTCCTCGTCGACGCGAGCAAGCCGGTTGGCACGGGCGACGAGTGGGTTGCCCGTCAGGTGCGCGAAGTGCGCGGCGCTCGCAAGATTCTCGTGATTACCAAGGCCGACCTCGTGAGCAAAGAAACTGCCATCCAGCAGCTCGAGGCGGCTCGCGCTTTGGGCACCTGGGACGATGAAGTGGTGCTTTCTTCCAAGAACGGCTTCAACGTTGAAGGCTTCGTACAGGCCGTTGCGAAATGGCTGCCTGAAGGCCCGAAGTGGTTCCCCGAAGACATGGACACCGACCAGCCCTTCGAGGTGCTCGTTGCTGAGTTCATTCGCGAGAAAATCCTGCGCAGCTATCGTGACGAGGTTCCTCACTCCATCGGCGTTGTGGCCGATCAAATGACCTACGACCGCAAGAAAGACATGTATCGCATTTTCGCGAACGTCTACGTCGAGCGCGACAGCCAGAAGGGCATCATCATCGGTAAGGGTGGCGAGGCTATCAAGAAGGTCGGCATCGAAGCCCGTCGCGACCTTGAGCAAATGCTCGGCTGCAAGGTATTCCTCGACATGCAGGTGAAGGTGAAGAAGAACTGGCGTCGCGACCTGAACCAGATTCGTCGTTTTGGCTACGGGGAAGGCATGTAGGCCATGGCGAAGTACTGTTCGTGGTGCGGCGAGCCGCTCGAGCCGGGCGCGCGCTATTGCGCTGAGTGTGGCGCGCGCGTGCTCGAGAGCGTGAGGGTCACCGGCAAAGGCGACAGCGACCCCATGCGCGGGCTCGACATCGTGGGCGGCAATCCCATTCCCGCCAGCAAAACCACCAAGCTCGACCTGGGCACCCTCGAGGCGCTCAAGCTTCGCGATAGCTTGCCGGGCGACGACGAGCCCACGCATGCTAAGCCCGGTCTGGCGAGCGCTTCTGCGGCGCATTTTGGCGGAGCGAAGACGACTTCCCTCGAGATTCCCGAGGTCGTCGAAGCCCCCGAAATTATCGCCGTGCCCGAGGTGGGGGATGCCTGCGGGCCGACGGCCAATTGCGGCGCTTCGGGCGCTTTCGAGAATGTAATCGATCGTGACGCCGAAGCGCATTCCGCGGCAACTGAACAAGCAGGCTCCGCCGACGCTGCGGATTCGTTCGATGCCGATGAAGAGGTTGAGATTGAGGCTTCTTCTGAGGCGTCTGAGGTCGATGCCGCCGATGCGACCGATGCCTCTGAATCTGAAGAGGCCTGCAAATCAGAAGAAGCTCTCGCTGATGAGGCGATTGAGGTTGCGGAAGATGACGAGCCTTCGGACGCGTTGCGGGCCGAAGTGGCTGGCGGCGAAGCGGATGCGGAAACGCTCAAGGGCGATGCGACGGCCGAAGAACCTGCTGAATTGGACGATGCATCTGGCGAGCAGCCTGCGTGCGCCACCGATTCCGAGCGCGACCATGCGGAAGGCGAAGTTGACGCCGATGCCGATGCGGCAAAGGTTGCCGAGGCCGATGCAGCCGAGCCTGCCGAGCCTGCCGAAGCCGACGCGTCCAAACCTGCCCCTTCCAGCGAGGAGCCTTCCGATGCTGCGCCCAAGCCGGCTGCCGTATTCGATTTCGACGACGAACACGAAGCGGTGCCCGTGATTCCTCGCGAGGCTCAGGCGGCTGCTGCCAAGCCTGGTCCCATCAGCTTTGACGGAACCGATACGCTCGTGCTGCCAAGCGATGCGCAGCCTAAGCATTTCGGCCTTGATAGGCCCGATTTGCGGGAGCGAAAACGCAAGCGCATTTTCATCGCCCTGTGTTGCGTGATCGCGGTTCTCGTAATTGCGGCATGCGTGCTTGCCTATGTTCGCTTCGGCGGGCAAGCGGGCCAAGATGCTTCCCAACAGCAGTCCCAAACACAGCAGGAGGCTCCGGCGGCCTCTTCCGAGGAAAACGAGAAACCCGAAACCAAGGCAGGTGACGATGCCGCCAAGGCTTCTGCCGAGGCGCTTGCACGGGAGCAGTCGACGCCGACCGAGGAGCAAATTTTCCAAACGCTTTCGAGCGAGTATTCGGCGCTTGATGGTTACAGCAATCGAATCGTGAGCTGCGTTGACGATTTCAACAGCTGGTATATTGCGCGTGATATGAACAAGCGTCAGGCGTCGCAGGCGACGGCCGAAAAGGTGAAGAGCGACCTTGAAGCCGCTAAGGCCGAAATTGAGAGCTTGAAGGTTTCCAGTAGCTCGCCGTATGCGACCGATGCCGCCAACCTGATTGAGCTCTACGATTGTCAGATCGGCCGCATTACGTCGTTGACCGACGCGTGGGCGGTAAGCGTGCAGTACGAAGTTCCCTCGGAACACCAAGACGAGATTCTTGCGGCACTGTCGGCGAACTACGTAGGTGGCAACAACCCCTATCTTGAGCGCTATGACGAGCTGTACCCGTCCTCGAAGCCAGTCTTAAAATAGCGTTCTCAACTGCAGTTATATGGGATATCTACAAAACAGATAGCGAATCATCGATTATTCCAAGAATCGCCCGTCGAAAAAGCGGGCGATTTTTATTGACGCCCTCAATCCATCAGGTAGTATACGCAGCTATGAATACGATTTCCGCACATATCATGGCCATGAACGCATGCGAGATGCCCAAGCCTGGGTGCCTGCGTTTGTGCGCTGACATTCAGGCGTAACGCCCGCGGCCCAGCCGCGCATACCTTGCGGAACTGCTCCATTTTCTATCTCTTTATTGAGGCATCATGATTGTTTTAGACCACCTTTCGAAAACCTATGTCGGCTCGGCCGGCGCGCACGAGGCGCTGTGCGACATCAACTTGCATGTTGAGTCGGGCGACGTGTTTGGCATCATCGGCCAGTCGGGCGCAGGCAAGTCGACGCTCGTTCGCTGCATCAACCTGCTCGAGCGTCCCACGGCGGGCCGTGTGCTCATCGATGGCGCCGATGTGACCGACTATTCTGGCAAGCAGCTCATCGATTTGCGCCAGTCCATTGGCATGATTTTCCAGAATTTCAGCTTGTTTGCCCAGCGCACGGTGCTGCGCAACGTCACGTTCCCGCTCGAACTGCATGGCACGCCGAAGAAACAGGCCGAAGCTCGCGCGCTCGAACTGCTCGAACTCGTGGGGCTTTCCGGCAAGGCGAATAATTACCCCAGCCAGCTTTCGGGCGGCCAGCAGCAGCGCGTCGCCATTGCGCGCGCCCTTGCTTCGAACCCGAAGATTATGCTGTGCGACGAAGCCACGAGCGCGCTCGACACGCTTACGACGCACTCAATCCTAGGCCTTCTGCGTGATATCAACAAAGAGCTTGGCGTCACCATGGTCGTTATCACGCACTCCCTTTCGGTTGCCGAGCAAATTTGTAACAAGGTGGCCGTCATTGAGGCCGGCAGCATTGCCGAGCAAGGCAAAACCGCCGATGTGTTCGGCAATCCGCAGAGCGCCGCAACGCGCCTGCTCATTGAGGCCGACCAGGGCTTCACGTGCGCGAAAGGGGGCAACTAATGGAGGCGATCAACACATTCATCGCTCAGTATGGCGCCCTTATGGCTCAGGGCACGTGGGACGCCATCGTCATGACCGTGCTCTCGACGCTGTTCGCGTACGTCATCGGCATCCCTGTGGGCGTTCTGCTCGTTTTGACCGAGCCGGGCGGCCTGCATCCGCACCGCATCTTCAACAGCGTGCTTGGTTGGATAGTGAACATCATGCGTTCCATTCCGTTCATCATCCTTATCGTGTTCATGATTCCGTTCACGCGCGCCATCGTAGGCACTTCGCTTGGTGTGGGCGCAGCTATCGTGCCGCTCACCGTGTCAGCTGCGCCCTTCGTTGCGCGCATGGTTGAGCAAAGCCTCGCCGAAATCGACGGCGGCCTCGTCGAAGCTGCGCAAAGCTTTGGCGCGAGCACCTGGCAAATCATCAGCAAGGTGCTTCTGCCCGAAAGCATGCCGTCTTTGGTGCGCGGCCTGTCCATCACGTTCATCACGCTGTTCGGCTTCGTGGCCATGGCCGGCACGGTGGGTGCGGGCGGCATTGGCGACATCGCCATTCGCTATGGCTACCAGCGCTATCAAGACGACGTCATGGTCGTGGCCATCGTGTTGTGCGTAATCATCGTGCAAATCGCGCAGAGCATTTGCACGGCCATTGCCCGCAAGATCGACCACCGCGTTCGCTAATCATTTTTTCGCATAGTTTCCCCAGGTCACATGCTGGCCTTGGGTTCGTGCACCCATATTGCGTTCATTTCCTTTAGGGAATTTGAATAGGGAAGGGAAGCGCCCAGGCGCTTCGAAGGTGCGAGCCGTTTGGCTTGCAAGAAGGAAAGGGTTTCGCTATGAACCTGAAAAACGTTGTGCGCATCGCTGCATGCGCCGCCGCCACGGGCGTGCTCGCCGTGGCACTCGCCGGCTGCGGGTCTTCGTCCTCGCAGCATCAAATTGCCGTTCCGTCCGACGCCACCAACGAGGCTCGCGCGCTTCTGCTGCTGCAGGACGAGGGCTTGCTCACGCTCAACGACGGCGCTGGCCTCACGGCTACCACCAACGACATCAAAGAAAACCCCTATAACATCCAGTTCGTCGAAACGGAAGCCGCGAGCGTTCCCCGCACGCTTTCCGATGTTGACGCTGCGGTGATCAACGGCAACTACGCTCTGGGCGCGGGCCTTGACCCGTCGACCGCATTCGCTGCCGAGGGTGCCGACTCCCAGGCAGCTCAGGAATACGGTAACGTCGTTGCCGTTCGCTCCGGCGACGAGAAGTCTGCCAAGACCGAAGCTTTGCTCTCTGCGTTGCAGAGCCAGAAGGTTTCCGACTTCATCACGAGCACCTATTCTGGCACCGTCGTGCCCGTGTTCACCGTCGTTGACGACATTCCGCAGGCCACCGGCGACGACACCACCATCAAGGTTGGCGCTTCGCCCACGCCTCACGCCGAGATTCTGAATGCCGCGAAAGACCTGCTCGCTGCTAAGGGTTGGACGCTCGAGGTCGTTGAGTTCACCGACTACGTGCAGCCCAACGTCGCCCTGTCTGACGGCAGCCTCGACGCGAACTACTTCCAGCACCAGCCCTACCTCGACAACTACAACGAGGAAAACGGCACCGACCTCGTTGGCGTCGCCAAGATCCACTTTGAGGCCATGGCCCTTTACGGTGGCAAGGCCGCAAGCCTCGACGACCTGAAGAAATAACCTCAGGCAGTCACTCTGTCGCCCGCAAGCCGCTCTTCGGAGCGGCTTGTTTTGCGTTTGGGGCACGTAAGGTGCCATCTTTCGATTCCGTGGAAGGGGCTTTTGCTGAGGGCTTTTATATATTCCGACTCTGCGCGAACGCAGCCATCGTTGCAAGCAAAAGAGCTCCTGCCAGGAACTTCTTCGCATTCCGCACCCCATGCGCGGACATTATCGCCGTTGCAAGCAAAAGGGCTCCCAACTAGGGAGCCCTTGTTCGTGTTGCTGCTCGTGCTACTGCTTGTTGTCGAAGAGGTTTTGGTGCTGCACGATTGCCAAATCGGCAACCGCTTCGGCAGAAGAGCTGTCGACATCGTCGTTCCAGTGCCATACGCCTTCCGCGTCCATATAGCCGTTCAGGTTAATCGCTGGCAGCGATTGCTTCGTGGCATAAAGGAATGCGAAGTACTCGTTGAGCGGCAAACCGGCCGTTTTCAGGGTAGTGGCTGCCAAATAGTTCAGGCTCGTGTCGCCGCCGTGCCGCACATGGCGCGAAAGTTGCTCGTCGTTCGTCCACAGCATGTAAGGGGTCACGTAGCGCTGCTGCGCTTCGTCGACGGTGGGCTCTTCGTCGGAATCGCCCGTAGGTGCGAGTTGCTCGACGAATCCTGGCTGGTGGTCGCCGAACAGCACGACCACAATGGGCTCTTCGCGCTGGGCAAGCTTCGCCAGAAATGCCGCCAAATCGGCGTCGGCGCGCGCGATTGCCGTCACGTATTCATTGACTTCGGCCGATTCCTCGCCGCCCATGTCGATGCGCATCATGTCTTCTTCTGCAATCGTTCCCGTGTCATAGCCGCCGTGGTTGGCGATGGTCACGTCGAAGATGAACTGCGGCCCTTCGCCTTCATCCATGATTTGCAGGATTTTGTTGTAGGTCGCACCATCCGACACCATGTCGCGAAAATATTCGGCGCCATCGAAGCTTGTGATGTCGAAGAATTCGTCGAAGCCGAGCTGCTCGTACACGCGATCGCGGCGCCAGTTCTGCGCGTCGGCGGGGTGGATGGCACTCGTGGCATAGCCGATCGATTTCAAATACGATGCCAAGTTGTCAACGCCTTCAAGGTTATAGAGCATATAGGGGTACACGCCCGGCCCCAAAAGGCCCATGCTCGATCCCGTGAGGAACTCGAACTCGCTGTTGCACGTGCCGCCGCCCATCGCCGACACATAGACATCGCCCGTGGCAATGGTTCCCTCGTACGTCGAGAAGGGAATGGGGCCGCCGTAACTTTCCGCCAGCTGTGGATACGTCGAAATGTCGGAATACGTTTCGTTCATGATGGCGATGATGGTGGGGCGCACGTCGGGGTCGGTGGCTTCTGCGGCGCTTACCACATGCGGGTCATCGATGAGCTCGTCGACGGTTTCCGTCATGGCCTTTTGGCTGCGAAGCTCGGCGGCGCGCGTTCCGGAATAGCCTTCGGGTTCGTGCGGCGAGATTTTTTGGGCACGCTGCGCGAAGCACAAAAGCGATCCTTGCGCCTGGTAGGAATCGAGGCTGCTCCACACGTCGACGTTGACGTTCAAGTCGTTTTCGATGTTAATCGTCGAGAAACCGACGCAGCACACAGCAAGGGCTGAGGCACCAAGGGCGGTGTTCGCGATGGCGGCTTTCCGCGTGTGCAAGGCGCTCGGCACAACGGCAATTGCCGCGAACGCGGCGAGCATCACGGCGATGCAGAATGCGAGCGTATTGTCGATGGCATATTCGTAGCCGCCGCCGACCGACGCCGCGGTGTGAATGGCGAGCACGTCGGAAGGCAGAACGGGCTGGCCTTTGAACTGCGCGACGAAATGGTTGGCCACACCGCTTACGAAGCATGCCACAAGAAACGCGACCATGGCGCCCTTCGTGCGCTGTCCAAGGAAGTACACCACGGCGTATATGAACGCCAAAACCACGAGGCCTAAAACCATCCATTGGGTTCTCATCTGGTTCAATATGGTGTTGTACGGCGCCTCCATCAGCCAAAAGCCTATGGGCACGCATGCGATGGTTACGATGGGGCGCGCGCGGCCGAGCACTCTTGCGAACCGCTCACGCAGCTGCGAGCGAAACGCCAGGGCGAATGCGAGCAGGGCTGCGCACGCGAGAAAAAAGCATGCGATGGGCAGTGATATATGTAAGGCGAGCATAGGTGGCTCCGTTTCTTCCAAGTCGGGGCTTGAAGGAAGCGACGAGTGCGCATGCCTTCGCTTGGGCATTGGGCGCGTTTCTGCGCGTTGTGGGTGCTTCTCGATTTCGAGGGGCCGCACGGGCTATACTTTATGAAGTGCAACCTCATGCCGCCAACGTGCGCGGCACAAGCAGCCGAAACCGGTCGAAGGACGTATTATGCCAAAGAAAATCGCCGTAATCGACGGCAATTCGCTCATGCATCGCGCATACCATGCGGTGCCGGCCACGATGAACGCGCCCGATGGCACGCCCACGAACGCCGCGTTCGGCTTTTTGTCCATGTTCCTGAAATTCTACGAAATGGCTCGCCCCGATGCCGTGGTATGCGCGTTTGATGCTGGACGTCCGGCATTCCGCATGGAGGCGCTCGAGCAGTACAAAGCCCAGCGCCCGCCGATGGATGCTGAGCTCAAGGCGCAATTCCCCGTTATCGAGCATTTGCTCGAATCGATGAACGTGCCCGTTATTCGCGTGAAGGGCTGGGAAGGCGACGACGTGCTGGGCACGGTGTCGGCCCGCGACGAAGAGCTGGGATACGAAACCCTGCTCGTGAGCGGCGATAAAGACGTCTACCAGCTCGTGACCGATCGCACGCATGTGGTTACCACGAAAAAAGGCATCACCGATGTCGCGATTTACGGTCCCGCCGAGGTCGAGGAGCGCTATGGCGTGACGCCCGCGCAGTTCCCCGACTTCTTGGGCCTGAAGGGCGATTCGTCAGACAACATTCCCGGCGTGCCCGGCATTGGCGAAAAGACCGCCCTTGCCCTGGTGCAGAAGTTCGGCAGTTTGCAGGGCGTGTATGAACACCTGGACGACAAAGCCATCAAACCCAAACAGCGGGAAAAGCTGGAAGCCAACAGGGAGCTGGCCGAGCTTTCCCACATGCTGGGCACCATCCGCAAGGACGCTCCCATCGAAACTGCGCCGGAGCACTACTGCCGCACTGCCGGGGACCCGGCTACCGCAGCCCAGCTGCTGGCTGAGCTGGAAATGCACAAGCTGACCGCCCGCTGGGGGCTGGATGAATCCCCGGCAGCGGTTGCCGCCAGCGCAGAGCCTCTGCCGGAAGTGCAGCCCGACCTGCTGCCCCTTGCGCCGGAAGGCCGATATGACCTGGCCCAGAACAAGGACGGCAGCTGGTACGCCGTGCAGGGGGATTCCGTTTACCTGCTGGATAACGACCGCCTGCCCTCTCTGCTGGATGCCGCCGGGGTGCAGCTGCGTGTGTTTGATGCAAAGCCGTTGTACCACATTGCACTGGAGCATGGCGGCGTTGGCGCGGCCATTGTGTTTGATGGCAAGCTGGCCGCCTACCTACTGAATCCTTCGGCCAGTGATTACCAGGCCGGGCAGCTGGCGGCAGAATACGCTGCTGCCCCCGCCTTTGCCTGCGCCGCCGCGCCGGATGCCGGGGCGCTTTCCGCCTTGCTGGATGTGCTTTCCACTAAGCTGGACGAGCAGGGCGGCCACGACCTGCTGGCCACGATGGAGCTGCCTCTGGCCCGCGTGCTGGCCGACATGGAGCGCATCGGCTTTGCGGTAGACGCCGACGGCATCCGCGCCTTTGGCGACAGCCTGCGGGGCGAGCTGGACGGCATCCTGCAGAATATCTACACTGAGGTGGGCTACGAGTTCAACGTAAACAGCCCCAAGCAACTGGGCGAAGCCCTGTTTGACAAGCTGGGCCTGCCGCCCCGCAAAAAAACGGCCCGCGGCTATTCCACCGACGCCGAAACGCTGGAAAGCCTGCGCGCCTACAGCCCGGCGGTGGATGATATTTTGAAGTACCGCACCTATTCCAAGCTGCTTTCCACCTATGTGGAGGGCCTGCTGAAAGCCCTGGGGCCGGACGGACGCATCCATTCCACCTTTATCCAGACCGAAGCCCGCACGGGACGCATCAGCTCCACTGAGCCGAATTTGCAGAACATCCCCATCCGCACCGAGCTGGGCAGCCGCCTGCGCGGCTACTTTGTGGCCGGGGACGGCCAGCAGTTGGTGGACGCCGATTACTCCCAGATCGAGCTGCGCATTCTGGCGCACATCACCGGCGACGAGCACATGCAGCAGGCGTTTTTGAACGGCGCGGACATTCACCGCTCCACCGCCGCCAAAATTTACCACATCCCCGAAAGCGAAGTCACGCCGCAGCTGCGCTCGGCCAGCAAGGCCATCAACTTCGGCATCATGTACGGCAAGGGTGCCTACTCGCTGAGCAAGGATCTGGACGTCTCGGTGAAAGAGGCAGACGCTTTCCTGAAGACTTACCTTGACACCTTCCCCAAGGTGGACGGCTACATGCAGGACTGCATTGCCCACGCCAAGGAGAAAGGCTACGTGGAAACGCTGTTTGGCCGCCGCCGCGCCCTGCCGGAGCTGGCCAGTTCCAACTTCCAAGTACGCGCCAGCGGCGAGCGGATGGCCC
>ERZ857693.4220-NODE-4220-length-10535-cov-13.455725_pt1 | contig 10535 bp, 9 predicted proteins | sample MGYA00519765_ERZ857693 | MGnify/ENA primary metagenome ERZ857693 (study PRJEB31778, sample SAMEA3449354) | human gut metagenome | biome: human gut; feature: human-associated habitat; material: faeces | place: United Kingdom | collected 2010/2012 ... | reverse complement strand
TCGCCCACCTATGAGCAAGCTCATGTGGGCTTAGACCTTTTGACCCTGGCATCATACAAATAAATTAAAAAAGATAAAACCAAAAGTAGTTTGCATCCGTCTATAAAGTGTAGTCAGTAAAATAAAAATAAGGAAGTGAAAGGGTGCAATACAAGACATGGTTAAAAAAAATTATCACTGCAATATCAGAAGAATATGAGTTGCCCAAAGAAGAGGCAGAAAAAATTTTTAGAAAAATATTACATAGGATATTGCAAATAAAGAAAGAAGAGGAATAGAAAATGGGATTTTTTGATAATGTAAAAAACAGCTTTACAGAGACAAGTCAGGATTTGACAAAAAAAGCGAAGGATACAACGGAAATTTTTCGCCTTAATAATTTGAATAAAACCAAAGAGAAAGAAATCGAGAAAGTTATCTATCAAATCGGATTGGCGTTTTATTCAAATAAAAAAGACGAATGTACTGCGATGTTCCCAGAACTTATGACACAAGTAGAGACATTACAGAAAGAGATTGCAGAAAATAAAGAAACAATAGAAAGATTATCAACAGAAGAAATCTGTCCGAATTGTGGCAAAAAATTAAATGCAGGTGCGAAGTTCTGCATTTATTGTGGGTCTTCCACAGAAGCAGAGAGTGTTTCAGTGAAAACATCCGGAAAGAAATGCTCTAATTGCGGTAGCCTATTAGAAGAAGATGCAGCATTTTGTACAAGCTGTGGGACTCCGGTTCCAAAAGAGAATACGGTAGTGGAACCGAATGTAGAAGAGGAAAAAGTGGAAGAAATTCCAGAAGATAAAGTGTGCCAAACAAAAGAAGAAGTGCAGAAAAAAATCTGTATAAAATGTGGAGCTGAAATCGAAGAGGGGGATGCGTTCTGTTTAAATTGCGGAGAACCTGTTAAATAAGGTAAGAAAAAGGGGAATCAGAATTGGCAGGGCTGTCGTTTGAACAATATTTCGAGTGGGTGTGGGCAGGAATTTTCCCTTCCTGTTTTGTACAAATATTACTTGAATCTAATCAGGGGGTTCTGAACAGTTACAAAAAAATAAAACCAAATCACTTTTTATTACGTCATAGAAGTGTAACAAACAAAAGAAAAACATTATGGAGGAATGAAAAATGGCAAGATATTGTGCAAAATGCGGAGCAGAAATAACAGAAAAAAGTAAGTTTTGCAAGAGGTGTGGGGCATCAGTCGGAGACACACAGAAAGGAACAGTAAATCAGAAAGTATCAGTAAAGGCAGCACCAGTCAGTCGAAAGAGTGGAAAGAAAAACCCAATGGTTATTGGAATTATCGCAGTTATTGCTGTTGTACTTGCAGGAGTAGGAATCAAGAATGTAGCGACAAGCGTACCGGATTATGAGAAACCGTTGAAATACGAGATTGATGGTATAAATAAAAATAATACAAAAACATATAAAAAAGCTTTTTTGAATGAAGAAGCTCCAACATCTGATGAATATATCAAAAAGTACATGAAAGAAATCAAGAAGATATCTTATGAAGTGGAAGATGTAGAAGATAGCTCAGGGATGGGGCTTTTAGATACAATCACAGTCGGAGGGATTCAGTCAGAAGATATTCAGGACGCAAAAAGATTAGAAGTTGGTTTAAAAGTAGAAACAGAAGATGGAGAACAGGCAGTCACTGTGGGGTTTGATGTGATTAAGGTTCATGGTAGGTGGTATGCATTGTATGATTTATTATACTAAATGATGCCAGGGTTAAAAGCCCCCGACTTTGATGCCTACGGATTGCTCCGTGCTACGCACTCCCACAATCCTACCCAATATTCGCATATCGTGGGATTATCATCCCACTTTTATGCTCATATCGGGGCGGGTCCTAAGGTCTTTCACCCACCTATGAGCAAGCTCATGTGGGCTTAGACCTTTTGACCCTGGCATCTACTAAATAGGTAAAAAGAAGGAATGAGAGAAAATGGAGAAGTTTTGTAAAAAATGCGGAACACCATTAAGAGACGCGGCGAAGTTTTGCCCGAGCTGCGGACAAAAAGTGGAAGAAGCAGACGAGAAAAAAACACTTGTTGAGAGAGTGAGAAATAACGATACAGAAGCGTGGGAAGAACTTTATAAAAAGACTTATCCAAAGGCATATACAGTTGCGCTCCAGACGCTGAAAAATAAAGAGGATGTGTTAGATGTTCTTCAGGATGCATATGTCTCTGTATTTAAAAAGATTGATACTTTAAGAGATGAGTCCAAACTGGAAGCATGGGTAAACAGAATTGTAGCAAATCGCTGTATTGATCATATACGAAAATATCGTGGTAATAATGCAGCAACTCCTTTTGTAGAAATGACACCGGATGATTCGGATGTGGAATTCGAAGATGTTCTGGAAAATGAAAATAAGGAATTCATGCCGGAAGAATCCGCGGATTACAGTGCAACCCAAAAGATCATGCAGGGAATTCTGAATCAGTTATCGGAAGAGCAGAGATTGTGTGTGCTGATGTATTACTATGAAGAACTTTCTATAAGTGAGATTGCAGATGCTTTAGACTGTAGCACAGGAACAGTAAAGAGTCGCCTGAATTATGCACGAAAATACATAAAAAATGAAGTCGAGAACCTGGAAAAGAAAGGTACAAAACTTTACAGCATTGCTCCACTTCCATTCCTTGTATGGATGCTGCGTAGCCAGGAAAATACAGTTCAAGTGCAGGCAGCTGAGAAGGAAGTATGGCAGGCAATTCAGGATAAGGATGGAGTTGAGACCGTGAAGCAAGCTGCAAAAAATAGTGGGAAAGCAGCAGTGAAAACAGGAGCAAAGGGAATTGCAACAAAGATCATAGCAGGTGTTGTTGCAGTTGCTCTTGTCGGAACAGGTATTGGACTGGGATATATGAAACAACATAAGACAACAATAAGGGATGAAGGTGTCATAGAGAACCCTGTCAGTGACGAGAAACAAGAAAGCACGAATGATCTAGAAACACTTTATGATTTATATGAAAAAGTGGATTTTGATTATATTGCACGTCTGATTTCATATTTTCCTTATTTCGAATCAGCAGATAAATTAACGGATGATGAATTAACAGGAATATATTATGAAGTTTTTGAAAATGAATATCTTACAAAAGATGCAGAGCCGGATGATTATGCACACAGCGATAGAAAAGTAATCTCAGAAGATCAGATTGTTAGTTAAAATGGGTATAATTGGGAATTTAAAAAGAGTGCGTTAGATCAATTCAAACAATTATCAGGTGTTTCAAAAACACCTGAAGATCTAGACATATCTTCAATGGTAACAACAGATGAAGATGGATACACAGCCAATTATCAATATGCAGGAGAAAGAGGTGTATCGACATTTAAAACTAAAATTGTATCTCAGTCTGTTGATGAAGAAAATTATAACATTGTAGTTGGTATAGAGAAAAATGAAATTCCAGGATGGGCATTTTCAGATGATGAAGGAACAAAGATGCAAGGTACAATTACGATTATTCCAGCAGATAATGATTATGGATATAAAATTAAAAGTTATAAAAATGGTTATCCGAAAGTGGCTAAAGATGTTCAGTCTATAGAAGAAGATATTCTATCAAATTGCGATAAACTATTGGATGAGGCAAAAATACTTGGAGACTATACTTACAAAAAAGAAGATGAAGATACAATTATCAAAAAAGTATCTTATGGGGCAGCACTTCAAGGTATAAAAGGAATGGGGCACTTGATTACAAAGGATGATGAAGTACAAGATTCTGATTATTCAGAAAATATCAGCTATTATGATCCAAAGAAAGCTATTGAAGCATGCGAACTTGCAGGCGTAACAAAGGATGAAACGCAGTATGAGAGGGTAGAGACAGAACAATTTACATTTGACCAGGAAACAAATCAATATGAGATAAAAGGTGATGGAAATGATAATGAATCCTACTTGAAAGAGGTGGCATATTTTTTAAGAACAGAGATAAATGAAAAGACGAAGCAAGTAAAGGTATACTATTTGTCACATGATGATGAAGAGGATGGAACAGTTGATAATTTTATCCGAGGTACAATTACAGTAGAACCCAAGGCAAATTCCTGGGGATATGCGATAACATCGATTAAAACGGAAGAATGGAATGACGAATACTCAGCGAAAATGAAGCAAATTGAGGAAGAAGCAAATAAACTTTCGGATTTTGGAGATAGCATAGTAGCCAGTGAAGTCGTGCGGGCTGTATCACAAGGGAAAGAATATTGGGTTAGTCAGATGAGAGAACTTGCGATAGAAGCCGAAAATAAATATCCAGAATATCAATATGAAATTGAAAAGGCACAAGAAGATTATTGGAGTGTAATTGCAAGTGAGGTTAACGAGATTCTTAATGATCCTGATCAAGTTGGAAATAGTATGATGTCACCGGCAAGAGTTAATAGTGTTGGTGTAGAATTAGACGGTGCGAAAAAAAGAAGTTATTTTATCGTAGGAAATCTTTTGATGGATGACAAAATTGAGACAATACAATAATTAATTGATGGAGAAAAATATATGTCAAAGAAATGTACAAATTGTGGAACAGAATTAAAAGAAAAAGCAAAGTTTTGTTCAGTGTGTGGAACCGCCGTACCAGAAGAAATCAATGAAGTATTAAAACCGAAAATAGCAGGAAAAAAGATTGCTATGGCGGTTGTTGCCGGAGCAGTTTTAGTTGGTGGGGGATTTGCAGTATATGGAAAAATAGGTGCGAAATCATCTCAACAGAAAGAACCTGTGAAAGTAGAAAATTCAACGAAAAAGAATGAGACTGCAAAAACAGAACAAAAGGAACAGGAAGAACCGAAAAAAGAAGAAGCGGAATACTACAGATATCAATGGATGGTACAACCGGAAATTGAGGCAGATCAGATCTATTATGGAGTTAACTCCGGTGATAGTTACAATGAAAATCATCGGCAAATGATAAATGAGTATGCGATTATAGAAAAAGATGGAGTAAAAGGTTTTATAGACTCTTATGGAGCATTGAGAACAAAAATTGAATATCAAAGAATACTTGCTCATGGAGATGAAGACGCATATTCCATGAAGGATCAACAGGGGAATAAGTATGTGCTTGCAACTTTCGAGGAGGATGTAATACTTGCATATGAAGATGATTTAGATGAGGAAGTTAAAGTAGATGAAAATGATTTTGTAGAGGAAACGGAAGGACTTACCGATAATATTTATTGGAATGGATACTATTATTATGATGGAGAGGTTAGAAATGCGCATATCTCAGAGTATGCAGATAGTAGAACTTCAAGTTTTATGCCAGTTCAACAATCAACGGAGATGTTAGGGAGTTTATCAGAATGGGAAAAATTAGATGGTAAATATGCATTGGCAAACAACGGGAAATTGATTACAGATTTCATTTATGATGCGTGTGGATCATGTGGTAGCGATGAATTAATAGCTGTGTGTAAAGATGGAAAATGGGGGTATATAAACAGTACAGGAAAAGAGGTCATTCCATTGCAATTTGATGCTACATGGAACAGATATAGCTCCGATGAAATAAATGTTGAAAATTTAGATGCAGAAGATGGAACAGAGGAATTCTGTTATGCGTCTTCACAAGGCTATATACCGCTTCGACAGGGAGATCAGTGGGAATTATGCGACATAAAAGGAAACATTATTATTCCATTTGGCGAATTTGATGAGATTCTTCCAGTGAATATGAGTAAGAAATGCTGGGTGAAAAAGGAAGGAAAATGGGGTGTTATAAAAATAACAGACAGTGTAGTTACTACCAATATTAACGAAGATTGGAAACAAATATATATTGATTGGGTAAATGAAAAAATAGCGGAAGATCCACAAACAACATTTGAATTATTGTATGTAAATGAAAATAAAATTCCAGAAATTGCAGCAATAGGGGAAAATATGGCAATTGGAACGACATTGGGAACTTTATCAGATGATGAAGTATCTGAAATAAAGATTGATCGAAATGCGGCTGTATATATACAGAGAGGAAATATTTTAGATAATAATGGCGGTAGCATGGATGAATATCATGATAAGATTTATGCAATTTATGACGGAGAATGGATGCAGCTTGTAGAAGGAAATTATGGAATTGATCCAGAAGTTATGACTCAGTATGATGAAAATGGAGATCCAGTTTATAAGTATGAGTGGAAAGTAGAAGGACATGTTGAAGAAGAAGTATCTAAGGAAGAATATGAGCAAAAAAGAAATGAGTTGATTGATTTAAATCAGGCAAAATCATTGAGTGAATCGGGTGTTTCGGCTGAAGAAATTATCCGGCAAATACAGAATTTCAAGTAAAAAAAGAGTGGGCACGGTATCGTGTGATATAGTGCCCTATATTTTTGTGAAAATTTTTGCTTTTATAAAACCAAATCAAAGATTATTACGTCTTATAAGTGTAACAAACAAAAAATTATATGAAAAACCAAAAGATGAAAGGAAAAAGGTGACAAAAATGTTAGAAAGAGTATTAGGGAATTTTGATGAGAAAAGTTTAGTAAAGAAGGCAATCGGCGGAATCATAGGAGCAGTTATTGTATGTTTGAGTTTGGGAGTATCGGGGAATCTTGAAGAGCCGGTATTATACTTCTTCTTCAGTTTTTGGCTTGCTGTAGGAATCATTTATGGAATTAATGTAATTCGTTCAATTATGTCAGGATGTTATATGACAGAGGACTTTATGGCAAAATGGATGGTATTAGGAGTTGCATTAATTATAGGAGTTATTACAGGGGGAATTCTTTTTGCCATTGATATTGTAAGATGGGGTGTTTATCTGGTTGCGAAAAAGAAAGAAGAAAAGTAAGAGCGAAAGCGGGTTAAAGGAATGAAAGAAGAGATGCTTGTGAAATGTGCAGATGAACTTATTGATGATAGGGAGCAACTTCAACAGTATTTGAAAGATATTTATACGATAGAAACAGAGAGATATAGCCTGCAAGAGGCAGAGGAAGAATTAAAGTACAGAATTGAAAATGCAGGGCAGGCACAGGTGCAGGAAAGGGTAGAAAGTTATTATACATATTATTTTAAAGAATACTTGGGAAATTTGAAATTTACTTTCATATTAGGCATTGGAGTAACTGCACTTGTATTTACTATATTAATTTTAATGGATTTTTTGACTAATGCTGCACCCTATTGGATTGGAACAGGGATTGGTAAGATTACAATTTTGATAGCTATTGTACTGCCAACAATTAAATTTATTCAGTCAGAGCGAAAAGAGGTTGGGGAATACGAGGTACGAAAAGAAAATAACAGAAAAGCAGTAGAAGAAGATAAAGTTCGTATAGAAAATGAATTGGCAGAAGTTCCAAACTATAAGAAGAATATGAATGAGTGTAGAAAAAATATAGTTGATTGTGAAGAAAAATTGCAGAAGTTATATGATGTTGGGGTTTTATTTCCAAAATATCGAGAATTTGTATGTGTCTCCCAATTATTGGAATATCTTTTATCAGGGAGATGTGAAGATCTGACAGGATATACAGGTGCTTACAATCTATACGAGCAAGAACTGAGAATGAACATAATTATTGCAGAATTAGAAATTATTTCAGAAGAGCTTGATGCAATCAAAGAAAATCAATATATGATTTACAATGCAATCTGCCAGGCAAATTACTTGTTGAGAGAGGTTAAAGATAATACTGCAATAGCCACGTATAATACGGAAGTGATAGCAACCAATATGATGATCTATAACAGATATTATTATTGAAAACAGCAATAGATTATTGAGGAAAACAAAAGTAAAAAGGAGTAGAGAGTATAATGAATAGTTTACCTATTGAAGTGGATGTAGAGGATAGTGCTACATTAGAAGAATATTTAGAAAGCTTATATGTAGAAGAAAAAACACTGTATTGTTGCCAACAGGAGAAGGATAAATTGCAGAAGAGAATCAATATGCTTGGAACTCAGAGAGTATTTGAGCTGAAGACAAAGGTAAGTACAGTGGGTTATTTGTTAGACTTGTTTCTTTTTGGTTGTGCAATTGTATGGTTGAGAATAATAGATGGTTATTCATGGAGGTATATGCCTTTACCAGGACAGATAATTACTGTAATAGTATTATTGGTTACGATTGGTGGGGGGATTGTAGATATATTAGGTCGGAGAGAAAAGAATAGACAGATTATTGAAGAACACAAAAGAAATCAACTTGAAATACAGAAAGATAAAAAACGTATAGAGTCAGAATTAAAAAAAGTTTCAGCAGTTAAGGTACAACTTGAGCAGTGTGAAAAAAATATAAAGGATACAGAAGAAATACTTCAACATTTATATGAAATGGGAAGATTCTTTCCTAAATATCGAAATTTGGTGGCTGTGTCACAAATTTATGAATAGATTTTGTCTGGTCGCTGTACAGAATTAGGTGGATATCAGGGGGCATATAATCTGTATGAACAAGAGACAAGGATGGATATTGTTATTATGCGGCTGGATGATATTTATGAGGAATTAGAAGAAATTAAGGAAAATCAGTACATGCTTTATGATGCAATTTGTCAAACCAATTATATGCTTAGTCAGATAGCAGATGCTGCAGCTGTCGCAGCATATAATACAGAAGTGATTATTACGAATCAGAGTATATGTCAAAGATATTATATGGTTTAAAACATGTGTAACATTATTGAAAATGCAAAGTCTTTATGATAAAATTTCAAGCAGAAACTACTGATATTAGTCGAAATATCGGTATAGAAATGGGGAAGAAAAAATGGATTTTAAATATTGCAAATTAGAAATTTTTATACCGGAAGAAAATTTCCCGGAACTTCAGAAGGCTTTGCAGTCCGTAGATGCAGGGCATATAGGAAATTACGACTCATGTGTGTCCTGTTCAAGGCTTACCAGTTATTGGAGACCATTAGAAGGGACTGATCCATATATAGGAAAAGCCGGGGAGATTAGTTGTGAACCGGAAATAAAAGCAGAGGTAACAGTATTTAAAGAAAAAGTGGATGAGACAATCGAGGCGATCAAAAAAGTTCATCCGTATGAAGAACCGGTTATAAATGTAATTCCGATTTGGCGGACAAGTTTTTAAAAAAAAGAAAGATGTCGGGGTCAAAAGCCCTCGACTTTGATGCCTACGGATTGCTCCGTGCTATGCACTCCCACAATCCTAGCATCATAAAACTATATTATACCACAAATCTATTATATCCACCAATAACATTTAGCTAATTGCCATACAAAAAATTTACTTCTTCTATAAATGCTTCAAATGTAATTCATCCCATATAATTTAGATATGCAATATGGCAATAAAAAATGTGCTTCAGTTTTACTAAAACCAAAACACATTTTTTACATTTATAAATTGCAAAATTACTTTCATTATTTATTATTACTATATAACAAGTAATTTATTCATCTTTTATTTTCTTCTTACAGTTACTTTAACTTTTAATTTCTTGCCACTCTTAAGATTTACTGTAATTGTAGCTTTTCCTTTCTTCTTCTTCGCTTTAATAACACCTTTCTTATTAACGGTAGCTATTTTTTTATTAGATGATTTATAACTTTTTACTTTATCGCCTGCTGATAAATTTGATACTCGTATTCTATTATATTTTCTGCGGAATCTTAGTGTAACCTTTGTTGTATTTAATTTTCCTGTAGGCTTAAGTTTTTTCGTCTCTTTTGTCTGTAATTTTCCACATACACTACAAATTCTTACTTTAGTTCCTTTTGCAAATATAGTTGCACTTTTTGTAGTTACCCACTGTGAATAAATATGTCCGTCTTCTATACAATCAAACTGCATAAGGAAATTCAAATCTGCATTTCCATTTACTCCGGGAACTTTTCCGGTTGATGTTGATTGCCATATCTGGTAAGGCTTTGTATATGAGCATGCCGAATTATATTGTGCTACCCACTTTGTCCATTGATTAAATCTGCTATCTGTAAGTTTATTTGTCCACCAATTTAGATTTGCATAAACGCCTGCCTTATAACCTGCTGCAATAGTCTTATTAAAAAATGCTGTAGCAAAATTTCCTAACTGCTTTGGAGTAAGTCCGTTTTGTGATGAATCTTCATAATCTATATAAATAGGATATGTTGGTTTTGCGCCTGTAGATTTAATTAATCTTAAAACATGATTTGCTTCGCTCTTTGCATCAGACTTACTTAAAGCATACGAATATATGTAAATTCCATAAGGAATATTGTACTTCTCACATCCTGCAACATTTTGTGCAAAATATTTGTCATCCTGACTTGTTAAATTGTTTCCATATCCGCAACGGATAATAACAAAGTCAACATCCGATTTACTAACTTTTTCCCAATCTATTTTTCCCTGATGATGACTTACATCTAAACCTTTTGCAACAGCGCCTGTAATTTGCTTTAATTTGTCATTATAGAATTTACCGTTACTTTCTCCCCATGCTGTCTTTTTTGATGTTGTTGGTGCTTCCGTTGTTGGGACCTGTGTTGTTGGGGCCTGTGTTGTTGTCTCTACCGTAGGAGCCTGTGTTGTTGT
>ERZ857693.4210-NODE-4210-length-10569-cov-5.422009_pt1 | contig 10569 bp, 11 predicted proteins | sample MGYA00519765_ERZ857693 | MGnify/ENA primary metagenome ERZ857693 (study PRJEB31778, sample SAMEA3449354) | human gut metagenome | biome: human gut; feature: human-associated habitat; material: faeces | place: United Kingdom | collected 2010/2012 ... | reverse complement strand
GCCAAGCGCCAGGTGGGCCGTAAGATGTACGGCGGTCAGGCATCTACCCTTCCCATGAAGGTAAATATGTCCGGCGTGCTGCCTATCATCTTTGCCCAGTCCATCGCCATGATCATCCCCACGGTGGCGGCGTTCCTGCCCGCACCGGAGAAGGGTACTTTTGCGTATACTTTGGTGAACGCTGTGGACAGCAAGAGTGTACTGTATATGATCGTCTACTTCCTGATGATCATCGGCTTCAGCTATTTCTACGCTACCATTCAGTTTAACCCCGTTGAGATCTCCAACAACCTCAAGCGCAACGGCGGCTTCATCCCCGGCTTCCGTCCGGGCAAGCCCACGTCTGACTTCATTGCCAAGGTTCTCAACAAGGTCACCCTTTTCGGCGCCATCTACCTCGGCATCGTGGCCATCTGCCCGCTGATCGCCGGCAAACTGCTGGGCAACTCCGGCCTCGCCATCGGCGGTACCTCGGTCATCATCGTTGTCGGTGTTGCACTTGAGACGGTCCGCGCGCTGGAGTCTCAGATGATGATGCGCCAGTACAAGGGCTTCCTCGAGTAAGAGAGGCGTTTCTATGAAACTGATTTTATTGGGCGCTCCGGGCGCTGGCAAAGGCACGCAGGCCGCTGTCATCTCCCGCGAGTTAGGAATCCCCGCGATTTCCACCGGTAACATTCTGCGCGCGGCCATCCAAGAGGGCACGCCGACGGGAATGAAGGCCAAGACCTATATGGACGAAGGCCACCTGGTACCCGATGAGGTCATCATCGGCATCATTAAAGAGCGGCTCGCCGAGCCCGATTGTGCGAAAGGCTTCATCTTAGACGGTGTGCCCCGCACGATCGCGCAGGCGGAAGCTCTTGAGGCAGCCGGTATCAAGTTCGATCATGTCGTCTCCCTGGAGATCGCTGACGCGACCATCATGGAGCGCATGAGCGGACGCAGGGTTTGCAGCAAGTGCGGCGCAAGCTACCACATCGTGGCAGTGCCGCCCAAAGCCGAGGGCGTCTGCGACGTCTGCGGCGGCGAGCTGGTCACCCGCAAGGATGATAAGCCCGAGACGGTGAAAAACCGCCTTGCGGTCTATCATAGAGAAACAGAACCGCTCAAGGACTTCTACCGCGAGCGTGGGGTTCTGTATCCGGTGGAGGACATGGGGCCGGTGGAGGCCACCTCCAAGGCGATCCTCGCAATACTGAGACAGGATGGTTAAGATATGATCATTGTGAAATCAGAGCGCGAGATCGAATTGATGCGCCGAGCGGGAAAAATTACCGCGGCTGCCCGTGCGTTAGCAGGGGAAATGGTAAAGCCCGGCGTAACAACCCGAGAAATTGACAAAGCAGTGTTCCATTTCATTCGTTCGCAGGGCGCTGAGCCGTCGTTCTTAAACTATAACGGCTATCCCGCCAGCGTGTGCGTGTCCGTCAATGACGAGATCATCCACGGCATCCCGGGTCCCCGGGTGCTCAAGGAGGGCGATATCGTCAGTGTGGACGTGGGCGCATACATCGGCGGCTTCCACGGCGACTGCGCCGGCACCTATCCCTGTGGTCAGGTGTCCGACGAGGCGCTGCGGCTGATCCGTGCCACCCAGCAGAGCTTCTTTGAGGGCATCAGGTACGCCCGGGAGGGCTATCGCCTGTCCGACATCTCCGCCGCCGTTCAGGCGTACGCCGAGAGTCAGGGCTACAGCATCGTCCGGGAGTATGTGGGTCACGGCATCGGGCGCAATATGCACGAAGCGCCGGAGGTGCCCAACTATGGCCGCCCCGGCCATGGCCCCCGCCTGCTGCGGGGCATGACCATCGCCGTGGAGCCCATGGTCAACGCCGGCTCCGCCGCCATTGTGCAGATGCCCGACGGATGGACTGTTCGCACGGCGGACGGCAAATACGCCGCCCACTATGAGAACACCGTTCTCATCACCGCCGGGGACCCGGAGCTTCTGACGGACCCCGAGGGCTCTTTGGTGTGAGCGTATGGACATTGCCAGATCCAACATCGTAAAATCTATCGCCGGCAGGGACGCGGGAAGCCTCTTCTTCGTGCTTGCGACGGAGGGAGACTTCCTCCTGCTGGCGGACGGCAGACGCCGCCGCGTGGAAAGCCCCAAGCGCAAGCGCCGCAAGCATGTGGCGCTGGTGGGGGAGAGTCACAGTCTGGTGGCTGAAAAGATCAGAAGCAGCGAAAAAATCACAAATAGTGAGCTTCGTAAAGCCTTAGCCGCAGTCAGCGGCGGTAATCAGGACCAGGAGGGATAGCACTTGGCAAAATCCGACATGATCGAAGTTGAGGGAGTGGTGGTCGAATCACTGCCCAACACCACATTCCAAGTTGACATTGGAAATGGTCACACTATCTTAGCGCATATTTCCGGAAAGCTCAGAATGAATTTCATCAGGATTCTGCCCGGCGACAAGGTGACAGTGGAGATGTCCCCTTACGATCTGACCCGCGGCCGGATTACCTGGCGTAGTAAGTAGGAGGTTTATTGACATGAAAGTAAGACCGTCCGTGAAGCCCATGTGCGAAAAGTGCAAGATCATTCGCCGCAAAGGTCGCGTTATGGTGATCTGCGAGAATCCCAAGCACAAGCAGCGTCAGGGCTAAGTAGAAAGTGGAGGTGCTTTAAAGTATGGCACGTATTGCCGGTATTGACCTGCCCAAGGATAAGCGAATCGAAATCGGTTTGACCTATATCTATGGTATTGGCAGAAAGAGCGCCCAGGACATCCTGGCGCAGACTGGGATCAACCCCGACACCCGCGTGAAGGATCTGACCGAGGCCGACGAGGCGAAGCTTCGTGAAGCCATCGACCAGAGCTACGTGGTGGAAGGCGACCTGCGCCGTCAGGTTGCCCTGGATATCAAGCGGCTGACCGAGATCGGCTGCTACCGCGGCACCCGTCATCGCCGCGGCCTGCCCGTGCGCGGCCAGCGCAGCAAGACCAACGCCCGCACCCGCAAGGGCCCCAAGAAGACCATCGCCAACAAGAAGAAGTAAGGAGGGAAGATAGAATATGGCTAATCCTAAGACCGGTAAGAAGGTCATCCGCCGCCGTCGTGAAAAGAAGAACGTCGAGAAGGGCCAGGTCCATATCCGTTCTTCCTTCAACAACACCATGGTCACCGTGACCGACAGCCAGGGCAACGCACTGTCCTGGGCTTCCTCCGGCGGCCTGGGCTTCCGCGGCAGCAAGAAGTCCACCCCCTTCGCCGCACAGAGCGCCGCCGAGACCGCCGCCAAGGCCGCCATGGAGCATGGCCTGAAGACCGTTGAGGTCTTCGTGAAGGGTCCTGGCCAGGGTCGTGAGGCCGCCATCCGCGCCCTGCAGGCCGTGGGCCTGGAAGTGACCATGATCAAGGACGTCACTCCCATCCCCCACAATGGCTGCCGTCCCCCCAAGCGTCGGCGTGTGTAATCGGAACAAGGAGGATAAGTAAGATATGGCTAAGAATATGCAGCCTATTGCCAAGCGCTGCAAGGCGCTGGGCATTTCTCCTACCGTCATGGGTTACTCCAAGAAGGAGACCAAGCGCAACCCCGGCGGCCAGATGAGAAAGAAGAAGAGCGAGTATGCCATCCAGCTCAACGAGAAGCAGAAGGTGAAGTTCGTCTACGGCATCCTGGAGAAGCAGTTCCATATGTACTATGAGAAGGCTTCCCGCATGCCTGGCAAGACCGGCGAGAACCTGCTGACCCTGGTGGAGCGCCGCCTGGACAACGTGGTGTATCGTCTGGGCTTTGCCATGACCCGCCGCGAGGCCCGTCAGCTGGTGAACCATGCGCATTTCACCGTCAACGGCCAGAAGGTGAACATCCCCTCCTATCTGGTTCGCGTTGGCGATGTCATCGAGGTCCGCGAGAGCAGCCGCTCCTCCGTGGCCTTCAAGCGCCTGACCGGCGAGGACGCCCCGCTGGTCACCGTCCCCCAGTGGCTGGAGCGTGACAAGAATGCCCTGAAGGGCACCGTCACCAAGATGCCCGCCCGCGAGGACATTGATATGCCCATTGAGGAACACCTCATCGTCGAGTTGTACTCCAAGTAATAGGGTCGAGACCCTCATAAAGCAAAGGAATCCAAGTAAGTGCGGACTTGTCCGCACCGTAACGAGAATGAAGGAGGGTACTGCATGATCGAAATTGAGAAGCCCCAGATCGAGTGTATCGAAACACCCGGCGACGCTTCCTATGGAAAATATGTGATCGAACCCCTGGAGCGCGGTTACGGAACGACCCTGGGCAATGCGCTGCGGCGCATCATGCTCTCCTCTCTGCCCGGCACGGCGGCCACCAGCATCAAGATCGCCGGCGTGCAGCATGAGTTTTCCACCATCCCCGGTGTGAAAGAGGACGTGACCGAGATCGTTCTGAACGTGAAAAGTCTGCTGACCAAGCTGCACTGCGAGGGCACCAAGACCGTCTATATCGAGGCGACTGGTCCCTGCGAGGTGACGGCCGGCGACATCAAGAGCGACGGTGAGGTCGAGGTCCTGAACCCCGAGCTGCACCTGGCCACCCTGGATGTGGGTGCCACCCTGAGCATGGAAATCACCCTGAGCCACGGCCGGGGCTATGTGTCCGCCGACCGGAACAAGGCCCAGCGGCCCGGCGTCATCGGCGTGATTCCCATCGACTCCATCTATACCCCCGTGTACAAGGTGAATTACACGGTGGAAAACACCCGCGTCGGCAGCATGAGCGACTTCGACAAGCTGACGCTGGAGGTCTGGACGGATTCCACCATTTCCGCCCGCGACGCCGTATCCCTGGGCGCGAAGATCCTGTGCGATCACTTTGCCCTGTTCACCGATCTGTCCGACACGCTGGACGGCCGCCCCATCGTGGTGGAGAAGTCCGCCGATCCCCAGAGCACGGTGCTGGATATGACCATCGAAGAGCTGGACCTGTCCGTCCGCAGCTTCAACTGCCTCAAGCGCGCCAACATCAACACGGTGGCGAATCTGATCTCCAAGACCGAGGACGAGATGATGAAGGTGCGCAACCTGGGCCGCAAGTCCCTGGAGGAGGTCATCGGCAAGCTGGAGGCAATGGGCCTGTCCCTGGCCGACGAAGAGAACAACTAACGCGCCCCTGTGCGCATATCCTTACAAGGAGGAAACTGAAATGCCCGGAACTCGTAAGCTCGGTAAGACTACCGATCAGCGTATGGCGATGCTCCGTCAGCAGGTCACCGATTTCCTGGACAATGGCCGGATGGAGACCACCGTCACCCGCGCCAAGGAGATCAAGCCCCTGGCTGAAAAGATGATTACCCTGGGCAAGAAGGGTGATCTGGCTGCCTATCGTCAGGCACTGAGCTTCATTACCAGAGAGACCGTCGCTCACAAGCTGTTCAAGGAGATCGCTCCTGAATATGCCCAGCGCAACGGCGGCTATACCCGCATCATCCGCACCGGCGTCCGCCGCGGCGATGCTGCCGAGACCGCTATCATCGAACTGGTGAAGTAAAAAACCCCAAACCGCAAATGAGCTCTTTTGTATGGCACAGCCGCCATACAAAAGAGCTCATTTTTGTGCCTTCTCCGCCGCCGTCCCCTTGACAGGGCGGATTATGTATGGTAGACTAAAACCGGTTTACGATACATAACTCGAAAGGAGATGCTCTGATGAATCCCATGCACCAGTTGACCCGGCGGCCGGTGAAGGCGGCCTTCGGCGCACTGCTGCTGGCCCTGGCGGGGGTGATTCTGGCCATGTCCGGGGGACAGTTCTGGGCGGCAGCCCGGACCCGGGCCGGGGTGGAGGCGACCTACACCACCGTGGCGGTGGTCACCGGTGGGGCCGAGCAGGCGGGGAATTCCGACCCATCCCTCGCAAGTGCCTCCGCCGCATGGGAAGCGGCCCGGTTCCTGGAACAGCCGGAACAGCAGAACTGGAGCATCATTCGGTCCCGGCCCAGGGTGGGCCTGGTCAGCGGGTACAGCCCCGGCCTGAAACCGCTGCTGGATCTGTACAATTTCCGCAGTTACAATGGTGATGAGGCCATGGACTCCGCCCCGGACGCCCCCTATACATACTTCATCCTGGAGGTCCTGGCAGGGGAGGTCCAGGAGCGCCAAGACCCGCCCCAGGAGGGGGCGTCCTACTCTGAGTCCACATGGTCCATATCCGGGCAGGTGCTGGGGGTGTACGGCCTGCAGCAGGGGCTGCGGGACCCCACCGGATGGCAGGCGGATATCCGCTTCACCCAGTATTACAGCGATGGGGACGCCCCCATGCGGCCGGAGGCGGGGAAGCGATATCTGCTGCTGGCCTGCACCTATGACGACACGGAGTGGGAGGAGCGATGCGGAATCGCCGCCGAAATTCTGTGGCAGACCAACGTGCAGCTGGACCCCTGGTCCCTGGACATTGAGAACAACCTGATCCGCTATGACCAGAGGACCCGCCAGGAGGAGCAGGTTTTGGACGAGACGCTTCAGGAGCTGCCCCCGGACGCCCCGGGTTATCGGGACCCCACCACCGGGGCGGAGGTGTTCAGCCTGTCCATGAACGCGGCGGACCACCTGCGCACCAACGTGGTCCGGTATTCCGGGATGATGGAAACCCTGGCCCCGGACGGGGATTCCGGCCTGTGGACGATGCAGACGGTGGACTATGGCCGCTATGACCTGCCATCTATCCAGGAGCTTCCGGAGGGCGTCACCGCCCGGGAGATCATGGACGGCACCGCCTCCTGGCAGACGGCCCTGAAAGCACTGGACGTCACCAACCACAGCGTGCCGGTGCTGACGGTGGAAAAGGTAGAGGCCCTGGCGGATTTCGCCGCCGGGAACGCCATGGTCACCCAGGGCCGCAGCTTCTCCCAATCGGAGTACGACTCCGGAGCAGCGGTGTGCCTGATTTCCGAGTCCCTGGCCCGGGAAAACGGTCTGAACGTAGGGGATTCCCTGCCCCTGTCCCTGTATGAGGATGACCCGGGGCTTCCTCCGATCTATGCCCGGTTTCAGGAGTCCTGCAATCCCCGGGCGTCTGTGTTCGTGCCCCAGGAGGGCTTCCGGCAGGAGACGGAGTACACCATCATCGGTCTGTACCGCCAAAGCAGCGAGTGGGTGACCACCCCTACCAGCTTTACCCCCAACAGTGTGTTTGCGCCGGAGAAAAGTGTCACCTGCCGGACGGTAACCGGCAGCTGCGGCGTGTGGTCCAGCCTGATTCTGCAAAACGGTACCATCGACCAGATGGAGGCCCGGCTGGCAGAAAACGACCTGGGTGGCACGGTGACTTATTACGACCAGGGGTACAGCGACATCGTGGAGAGCCTGGACGGCTACACCAGAGTCTCCCGAACGGTGCTTCTGGTGGGTTTAGCCCTTTGGGTGGTGGTGCTGGCGGCGTACTGCGTACTGCTTCCCATGCAGGAGGGCAAAACCGCCCTGCGTATGTGGACACTGGGCGCAAAACGCCGGGATATTGCGGGACAAATCTGGACACCCTCGGCATTGATGGCCCTGGCGGGGACAATCATCGCGTTGGCGGTCAGCATCCCCGGGATGTCCTGGGCTACGGACAAAATCCAGGCCCTGACCGGCTCCGATCTGACGTTGAAGGTGTCCACCGGCCAGACCGTCGCCCTGTGCGCCGGGGCCCTGGCCATCGCATTGGCGGTGATTGCCCTGGTCAGCGCCCTCACCGCCAACCGGGGCATCCACAAGGCAGAATAAGAAGCGAAAAGCAAAGGCGGGCCGCTGGCCCGCCTTTGCTTTGGGAAAAATCTGTTTTAAAACGCCGGTTTACTTCGTTTCGGGGGTCAGGTCCCACTTCCACTCCCGGACCTCCGGCAGGTCCACGCCGTTGTCCCGGATATACTGCCGGTGCTCCACCAGCTTATCCTGCATCTTCTGGACCAGGTAGGCGCCGCGGTTGCCCAGCTGGGGCAGGCGGCGAACCGTGTCGATGACCAGGTCAAAGCGGTCGATGTCGTTGAGCACGCGCATGTCGAAGGGGGTGGTGATGGTGCCCTCCTCCTTATAGCCCCGGACGTGGAGGTTCTTGTTGTGGCGGCGATAGGTCAGCTCATGGACCAGGGTGGGATAGCCGTGATAGGCGAAGATGATGGGCTTATCCTTGGTGAACAGGCCGTCATACTCCTCGTCGGTGAGGCCGTGGGGATGCTCGGTGTGGGGCTGCAGCTTCATCAGGTCCACCACGTTCACCACACGGATCTTCAGCTCCGGCAGCTCCCGGCGCAGGATGCTGACGGCAGCCAGCGTCTCCAGGGTGGGGGTGTCGCCGCAGCAGGCCATCACCACGTCCGGCTCGCACCCGGCGTCGTTGGAGGCCCAATCCCAGATGCCGATGCCCTGGGTGCAGTGCTTCACCGCCTGCTCCATGGTCAGCCACTGGGGCCGGGGGTGCTTGCTGGCCACCATCACGTTGACATAGTTGCGGCTCTTGATGCAGTGGTCGAAGCAGGAGAGCAGGCAGTTGGCATCCGGCGGCAGATAGATGCGCACCACGTCGGCCTTCTTGTTGGCCACATGGTCCAGGAAGCCGGGGTCCTGATGGGTGAAGCCGTTGTGGTCCTGCTGCCACACGTTGGAGGCCAGGATATAGTTCAGGGAGGCAATGTCGTGCCGCCAGGGCAGCTCGCTGCACATCTTCAGCCACTTGGCGTGCTGGGCGAACATGGAGTCCACGATGCGGATGAAGGCCTCATAGCTGTCGAAGAAGCCGTGGCGTCCGGTGAGCAGGTAGCCCTCCAGGAAGCCCTCGCAGAAGTGCTCGGAGAGCATGGAGTCCATGACCCGGCCGTCGGGGTCCAGGTGGTCGTCGATGCCCGGGATCTGCTGGTCCAGGAAGCGGCGGCCGGTGACCTCAAACACCGCCTGCAAGCGGTTGGAGGCCGTTTCGTCCGGGGCAAAGATCCGGAAGTTCCGGGCGTCCATGTTCAGCTTCATCACGTCCCGGACATAGGTGCCCAGAACGTACATATCCTGGGCCTCCACGCCGCCGGGAACCGTGACGTCCACGGCATAGTCCCGGAAATCGGGAGTACGCAGATCCCGCAGCAGCAGACCGCCGTTGGCGTGGGGGTTTGCACCCATGCGTCGGTTGCCCGCAGGGGGGAAGGACGCTACCAGCTCCACGGGCGTACCGTCGGAGTTGAACAGCTCCTCCGGCTTATAGGAGCGCAGCCACTGCTCCAGCTGGGCCAGGTGCCGGTCAGCGTCGGCGCCCATGGAGATGGGCACCTGGTGCGCCCGCCAGCAGCCCTCCACCGGCAGGTCGTCCACCTCCTTGGGCCCGGTCCAGCCCTTGGGGGTGCGCAGCACCAGCATGGGCCAGCGGGGCCGCTTGGCCTGGCCGCTCTTGCGGGCCTCCCGCTGGATGCGCTTGATCTCGCGGATGGCCCAGTCCAGAGCCGCCGCCATCTGCTGGTGCATGGGCATGGGCTCGTCGCCCTCCACAAAGCGGGGCTCCCAGCCGCAGCCCCGGAAGAAGCTCTCCACCTCCTCGTGGCTCATGCGGGAGAAGATGGTGGGGTTGGCGATCTTGAAGCCGTTCAGGTGCAGAATGGGCAGCACCGCGCCATCGGTGATGGGGTTCATGAACTTGTTGCCATGCCAGGAGGTGGCCAGGGGGCCGGTCTCGGCCTCGCCGTCGCCCACCACGCAGGCGGCGATCAGGTCGGGATTGTCCGCCACGGCGCCGAAGGCGTGGGCCAGGGAATAGCCCAGCTCGCCGCCCTCATGGATGGAGCCGGGAGTCTCCGGCGCCACATGGCTGGGGATGCCGCCGGGGAAGGAGAAGCGCTTGAACAGCTTCTGCATGCCGTCCTTGTCCCGGGTGATGTTGGGATAGACCTCGGTATAGCTGCCGTCCAGCCAGTCCTGGGCCACCATGGCGTTGCCGCCGTGGCCGGGGCCGGAGAGATAGATCATGTCCAGGTCGCTGCGCTTGATGACCCGGTCCAGATGGGTATAGATAAAGTTCTGGCCCGGGCAGGTGCCCCAGTGGCCCACGATGGTCTGCTTGAGGTCGCTCTTGCGCAGCGGACGCTCCAGCAGCGGGTTATCCAGCAGATACAGCTGGCATGCGGTCAGGTAATTGGCGGCGCGCCAGTAGGCGTCGATCTGATAGAGCTCCTGCTCGTTCAGCGGCGGCTTCTTGGACAGCCGCGCACCGGGCTTGAATTCGGGCATGATGATTCCTCCTTGTGCAATTGCCTGGGCTTGTGTGTGCCGCAAGCGGAATTAAGATTCGGGTTAATTTGAATTTTGACCTGAAATCTTAGGTTAGCATTAGCATAACACATAAATTACAAAAATAGAAGCATAAATTTGTAAATATTTCTTGAAGAATCAAATTTAAGTTTGGAGTTAATGCACGAATGGCGGATGATAAGAACGGGACGGCTGCTCTTCGTTCCGCTGCGGGGAAATGGAGCTGTAGGTTTCTTCGGCTGCAAATTTCCTGTTGCCAACCGAGGGGAAATGTGATAAGATATCTTCATGACGACTCCTCCGCCGCCAGCTGCGGAGCCGGTCTCGCGCAATGGATACCCACGAATCATGTCAGGCGGGGAACCGAGCAGC
>ERZ857693.4207-NODE-4207-length-10576-cov-2.119380_pt1 | contig 10576 bp, 7 predicted proteins | sample MGYA00519765_ERZ857693 | MGnify/ENA primary metagenome ERZ857693 (study PRJEB31778, sample SAMEA3449354) | human gut metagenome | biome: human gut; feature: human-associated habitat; material: faeces | place: United Kingdom | collected 2010/2012 ... | reverse complement strand
AGTAAAGCTCCTGGCTGTTTTCTGTGTAATAGGAAATTACTTCGTAATGTTCCTATTACACAAAAACGCTCCGCGAGGATGCATAAGGATGAGCCGCAGTTCAGGCATTTTCCTTATCGAGGGCCTGCTTCATGAGAGTGCAATCTTTACTGAACTTACAGTCTCCGTACTCGCAGCTTGAATCCAGAAGATGAAGGCCGTTCGGAAGTTGTTCAAATTCGCATATGACTGTCTGAGTCATGTCAAAATTTCTACAGTATCCGGTAAAAAACTCTTCTATAATCTCTGCCATAAAAATCCCTTCTTTCGCTTTATCAGCAATCTGTTTTATTTTAAAAATCAGTCTAACACAGAAATTTCGAAAATCCAACAAAAACGCGGCAATAACAGTCTTGCGTGAATAGCAGTTTTTTGAACGTCAACTGTGTTTGACTTTATAATAAGTCTGCCCGTATAGTTAAAGTAGAGATTATAGAAGTAAAAAGTCCGGGCGACTGGCAGCAGATAAAAGAGAAGATTTGGAGGAAACAGGAATGGGCAAAAGTTATTGGATATGGTATCCGGGAGATTTTGAATTATATCATGGGATGAAACAGAATTTCAGCCGTGTGGAGAGAGGCTTTGGCTGGCCGGCTTTCTGGAAAAGTGAAGGTTTCCGCAACAGAGTGGCTTTCCGTCGTACTTATCAGCTGGAAAAAGAAACTTCTTTTACCGTATATTCAAATGCCATCGGCCACGTACTGGTTGGCGATAAGAAATATCCGTTTGGAAAGAAAATCGTCTGTGGTCCGGGAGAAGTTGCGGTTGGAGTTCACACAGGCTGCATTGAAGCTTTTCCATGTATTTATGTGGAGGGAGAAGTAATCTGCTCAGATAAGGGATGGATTGTAGAAGATTATGATAAAGAACCACTGCCGGCCGGCAAAAGCAAATACTTTACAGAACCGAATCAGAATCCGACAGTCTGGGAATACAGCGAAAAAGTATATGAACCAGTCAGTGTAACAGAATATAATGGCGGAACACTGTATGAGTTTGAAACAGAACTGAATGCGGTTCTGGAAGCAGAGTTCAAAAACGGATACCAGCCGGTGCTGATCTGCTGTGGAGAGTCAAGGGAAGAAGCAATTGATCCGGTCCACTGCTATTATAGCTGGCAGCCGGACAAGGAGACAGGCAAGTGTCCGTGCTGTGCAGTAAGATTTGCATATATTCCTGACTGCAAGCCGGGTGAAGTTATCCTCAGGGCAAACCATCAGTATGTGGATATTCCGGTAAAAGCATCTTTTCATTGTGGAGAAGATCGATTAAATCAGATCTGGTCTGTAGCAGAGCATACATTCCGGCTTTGCAGCGGCATTTTCTTTATTGACGGAGTAAAACGTGATAAATGGATCTGGTCGGGTGATGCTTATCAGAGCTTTTTTGTAAACCGTTACCTGATGGCGGATGCGGATATTGACCAGAGAACAATTCTGGCACTCCGCGGTAACGACCCGATGACAAAACATATCAATACAATTGTAGATTATTCACTGCTGTGGTTACTCGGTGTAGATTATCATAATGAAGGATATGGTGACAGGGACTTTCTGGAACTTGTTTATCCGAAGATGGTTTCTCTTATGGGATTCTGCAATGGCAGACGCGATGAGCATGGTTTCCTGATCGGGAAAGAAAAAGACTGGGTATATATTGACTGGGCGGATATGGATAAAGACGGTCCGCTCTGTGCAGAGCAGATGCTTTACGCTGCCTGTTTTCGCGCAATGGAGGAAATCAGCGAACAGATTGGTAAAGATGGAAGCGTTTACAGAGCAGAATATGAAAAACTGACTGCTGTCATCGAAAAATTCTTCTGGGATGAGGAAAAAGGTGCTTATATCGATTCCTTCACGTCCGGCAGACGAAATGTGACAAGACATGCAAACATTTTTGCAATTTTATTCTCAGTTGCTGACGAAAAGAAGCAGGAAAAAATCCTTAAAAATGTATTAGAAAATGATGAAATTCCGGCGATCACAACACCATATTTCAATTTCTTTGAACTGGATGTACTTTGTCGGATGGGAAAACTTACGGAAGTTCTGGACAAAATCCGCTCCTACTGGGGAGGTATGCTGGACTTTGGCGCAGTTACATTCTGGGAAGAATATGATCCGTCTGTACCGAAGGAAGAACAGTATGATATGTACGGTGATCACTTCGGAAAGAGCCTCTGCCATGCATGGGCGGCAAGCCCGATCTATTTCCTGGCAAAATATTTTGCCGGGCTGGATCTTGTAAACAAAGATGGTGTTACTTATATATTAAAACCGCAGATGCAGTATTTTACAGAGCTTGACTGCACACTTCCGGTGGGAAGCAATGGAGTTGTGCGTCTGGTCTGGGATGGAGAAATTTTGGAAATCACACCGAATGCAGATGGCGGAATTCTGGAACTAGGTGAACAGAAACTTTCTCTGGTAAGAGGAGAGACAAGAAGGGTGAAGATTTGAAATGAAAAAAATAGATTTTAATAAAAACTGGACATGTAAATGTCTTACCAGAGATGAAGAACCATACTCTGTGACTCTTCCGCATGATGCCATGCGGAGTGAGCCGCGAACAGAAGAAAGTTTGAGCGAAGGAAATTCCGGCTGGTATCTGGGCGGCGACTATGAATATACAAAACATGTTTTTGTACCGTCAGAGTACAGTGGCAAAAAGGTTCTCATCGAGTTTGAAAGTGTTTATCATAATGCAGAAGTTTATATTAATGGAAAGAAAGCTGCATACAGACCGTACGGATACACGAATTTTTATGTAGATACTGAAGGGCTTTTGAAATATGAAGCACAAAATGAAATCCGTGTGATCGCACGAAATTCCGATCAGCCAAACAGCCGCTGGTATTCAGGAACAGGAATCTACCGTCCGGTATACCTCTGGACAGGAGATAAAAAATATATCCCGGTAAACGGAATCAAAATTCACACAGTCAGTTATATGCCGGCTGTGATCGAGGTGGAGATTAAAACTTCCTGTCCGGGTATGTTAAATGTTGGAATTTTAGATAAAGAACACACTGTGCTTACAGAAAAAATCGAAAATACAGGAAAACCGTCCGTATTTCGTATGGAAATTCCGGATGCAAAGCTCTGGGACTGTGATCATCCGAATCTTTACACCCTGCGTGCGACATTTGGAGAAGATGTTGTCGAGGAAACATTTGGAATCCGACTTCTTGAATGGAGCCCGGAAAATGGTCTTACGATCAACGGCAAAAGAGAAATTCTCCGTGGAGCCTGCGTGCATCATGATAACGGAGTACTTGGAGCATGTACCTATCCGGAGGCTGAGGAGAGAAGAGTTCGCATCCTCAAAGAAAACGGTTATAATGCAATCCGTTCTTCACATTATCCATGTTCTAAGGACTTGTTGGATGCCTGCGACCACCAGGGAATGCTGGTAATGGATGAGTATGTCGATGTCTGGTACATCCACAAGACAAAATATGATTATGTGGATTATCTTCAGGAATGGTGGCAGCAGGATCTTAAAGATATGGTAGAAAAAGACTATAACCACCCGTCTGTGATCATGTACTCTACTGGAAATGAAGTAGCAGAGACCGCACAGAAAAAAGGAATCGAGCTTACCGGAAAAATGACAGATTATCTTCACAAACTTGATCCATACAGACCGGTAACCTGCGGAATCAATATTTTCTTTAACTTCTTAAGTTCCATGGGAATGGGCGTTTACAGCGACGATAAAGCAGAAAAAAGTGCACAGTCGGCAAAACAGGAAGTTGAGAAAAAAGAAAAGAAGAAACCGGTAGGAAGTGAATTTTATAATACTCTTGCATGTCTGGTTGGAGATTATTTCATGAAGATTGGAGCAACACTTCCGCCATGTGACTGGAAAACAAAAGATGCTTTTGTAAACATGGACATTGCAGGATATAACTACGGACTTTTCCGCTACAGGCACGACCTGAAGAAATATCCACAGCGTCTGATCTTAGGTACAGAGACTTTCTGCAAAGACGCATACAGCTTCTGGGAGATTGCCAAAAAGAATAAACGAATCCTTGGGGATTTTGTCTGGTCAGGATGGGAATATATCGGAGAGACCGGAGACGGTGCCGCAGAATATGAGGATTACAAAGGCAAAATGCCACACACCAGAATGACCGGAAATAACGGACGAATCGATCTTCTCGGAAAACCTCGTGCGGAAGCAGCCTATACAAGAGTTGCTTTTGAACGCGAAACAGGTCCGTTTATTGCCGTAAAACCTGTTTATCAGAAAGAAAAGCTGAATCTGACAGGATGGGCACTTACAAAGGCTCTGGAGAGCTGGTCATGGAGAGGGTGTGCCGGAGAAAAAGCGGAGGTTGAAGTCTTTGCAAGGGCAGCAGAAGTGGAACTTCTGGTCAATGGAAAGAAAGCAGCCCGTGGAAAAGTAAAGAAATGCAGGTCAAAATTCCACATTCCATATGAAGATGGTGAGATTATTGCAATTTCCTATGATAAAAACGGCCACGAGATCAACCGTCAGACTCTTGTAACAGCGAATGAACAGACAATCCTTCATATCAAACCGGAGCAGGAAACAGTGCAACCGGGTAAATTGCTGTTTGTTCCAATGCAGTACGGAGACTTTATAGGGAACTGGAAACCGATGGAAAAACATCATCTCAAGGTTTCTGTTGAGAATGGAACACTTGAAGGTCTGGGAAGTGCCTGCTCCTATGTAGAAGGAAATTATGCACAGAATACGGTCGATACTTATTACGGTGAAGCGATGGCTGTAGTCCGTGCCGGAGAAGCCGGATCTGTAAAGATCACTGTTTCTGATGAAGAAAGAACATATACCTGTGAGATTCCGGTAATTGTAGCAAAATAAAACATATGGGCAATATAGACAAAAACAAACTTCACAATTTGTGCAAGATTTCTTAAAAAATTTTGTTTGTGAAAATTTAATAAAAAAACGCTTCCATTTACGGCTGAAAAAGTGCAGTCTGCGAAAAAAATGGGAGCGTTTTTTAAATTCATGTTAAATTTAGAACATAGAAATTGCGGAAGCACTTGAGCGATGAGGCTTGACCATATTTAGGGAAAGAAAGGAGCTATAATCATGAGCAGAAAAAGAAATCTCTGGCGTGGTCTGACTACTCTTACAGCGTCTCTTCTGACCGTTTCTGTTGCGGCAGGACCTGTAGTAGACAGTTATCGTACAGACATCGACAAATTTCTTGGTACAAAGAGCAGTGCGATGGTAACAGACAGTACAGACGAGGATCTGTATACATATAAGTCTGATTATTCCAGCACTACCGAACTTCTTGATTCCATCGAGGATCTCGGAGAACGTATGAGTGAGGAAGGAACTGTTCTGTTAAAAAACGAGAACAATGCACTTCCGCTGACAAAGGATGAGACACAAAAACTGTCTCTTCTCGGATTTTCCAGTTATTATCCGGTTCAGGGTGGTGACATGGGAAGTTCCCTGACCGAAAATGAGGGAACAGATGCAGATACGGTAGATTTTGTTGAAGCATTAGATGCAAAAGGATTCAAGATTAATGAAGATCTTCAGAAACTGTACAAGAGCCTGGAATCAGAATTCAAAACAGAAGTTAATATGTGGGGAAATATCATGGAATATTACCACATTACAACTCCTGCAACAGATGGTGTATTTTCAAGTAAAGAGCCTTCACAGGAAAAGATGGACAGCGTAGACAGCGAATGGAAAAAATCCATGGATGATTACAATGTCATGCTGGTAACAATCGGACGTTCCTCTACAGAGAACGGAACTTATCTTCCGGGCGTGGATGGTGTAGATGCATCCCAGGATCTGAACCAGACTGACCCGCTGGGATTAAGCGATGATGAACGTGACCTGATCAATGCTGCAGTTGAAGAAAAAGAAAACAACGGCGGTAAAGTCATCGTTATGCTGAATAATGCAAACGCTATGGAAATCGACGAGATCAAAAACAACGATGGCGTCGATGCGATCATGGAAGTTGGTTTACCGGGCGGATACGGATTCTATGGTGTTGCAGATATTCTTTCCGGAGAAGCAAATCCATCTGGACATCTGACAGATACATATGCCGTGACAAATGCCAATTCACCGGCAGCACAGAATTTTGGAAACTATGAGTGGACAAATGCAGATCCGTCTGTAAATATCAATGCAGAAGAAGTGGAAGCAGAGGATATTTATACTGGATATAAATATTACGAGACAAGATATGCAGATACGGTACTTGGACAGGGAAATGCAGACGCAACTGTAGGAAGTTCTACAGGCAAAGCATGGAACTATGATGATGAAGTATCTTATCCGTTTGGATATGGTCTTTCTTATACAACTTTCGAGCAGACTCTCAAGAGTGTGGATGTAGACCTTGCTAACAGAACTGTAACAGCAGAAGTAGATGTTAAGAATACAGGAGATGTTGCTGGTAAAGATGTTGTGCAGCTGTATACTTCTGTTCCTTATACAGACTATGATGTAGAAAATAAAGTAGAAAAATCAGCAGTACAGCTTCTCGACTATGAAAAAACAGATATGATCGAGCCGGGCGAAAGCCAGACTGTTACAATTACTGCTGATGCACAGGATATGGCAAGCTGGGACAGCACCTGCGATAACGAAGCGGGAACAACAGGTAACTGGATCCTTGACAACGGAACTTATTATTTCACTGTCGGAAATGGTGCACATGAGGCTGTAAATAATGTACTTGCTGCACAGGATCAGGATGTTGAGGGAAATAAGGATAACGTACAGACATGGGAGCTTGGAGATTTTGATTCTTCTTCCTTCGCTGTAACCTTAAATGGTACACCGGTAGAAAATCAGCTTCAGGATGCTGACCTGAATAACTGGATGGAAGACACCGTTACTTATTTAAGCAGAAACGACTGGGAAGGAACCTGGCCGGAAACATACAAAGATCTGACAGCTACAGACGAGATGATCAGCACTATGGCTGATGACTACAGCGATATCGAAGCAAATGGAGATCCGTCTTCTGTAACCTTCGGGGCAGATAATGGAATGACCTTGGCAAATATGAAGGGTGTAGAAGATATCACAGATGAAAGATGGAGTACACTGATGGATCAGCTTACTCTGGAAGAATGCCTGATCCGTACTGGACTTGGTGGAACCAGCACAAAGGTTATCGAATCTATCACTTCTCCGGAAGCAATCCAGAACGACGGACCGAACGGATTTAACTCTTATCCGCTGGGACAGTATGCAAACTCAGATGATTCTACAGGAGATCCTTGTGTGATCGCAGAAGATGATCCGAACCGTGACTACAAGATGGGTGTTATGGCAAATGAGACTGTTATTGGCCAGACATTCAGCAAACAGCTGGCTGCAGAATGGGGAAAAGCAGTAGGTAACTATTCTCTGTGGGCAAATACAGCAATCTGGTGGGGAGTTGGAACCAACCTTCATCGTACACCGTACAATGCACGTAACCATGAATATTTCTCAGAAGATGCAGTTCTGACAGCAGGTCAGGGTGCAGCAATCATCAAAGCCGGACATGAATACGGCGTACTGATCGCACCGAAACATCTGGCATTCAATGACACTGAGATCAACCGTACAGGTATTGCCGAGTTTATGACGGAGCAGGCTGCACGTGAAAACGAACTGCGTGGTATACAGTCCTGCATCGAGGATGCAAACGCACTTGCTGTAATGACTACATACAACCGTGTCGGCTGTGTGACAAGTAATGCACATACCGGACTGCTTCTGAATATCCTTCACAAAGAATGGGGCTTCAAGGGCCTGATGTCTGAGGACTTCATTCAGGATCCGGCTTATACGAAGATTCACATGGCAGTACATAATGGTGTAACCATGACATGTAACACCGGTGACAACACCATGGCAGCAGTAGAAGCAGTATGGCCATACTGGAGTGTAGAAAATGCAAGCCAGAGTGAAGAACTTCTGACAGATCTGAAACAGGCAATGCTCTATCAGAATTATGCACTTGCAAACTCAAATGCAATGGATGGTATGTCAACCTCTACACATATCGAGAAACTGAATACATGGTATGATAACCTGATCACAGGTCTTCGTATTGGATTTGGTGTACTGACTGTACTCTGTGCAGCAATGTACCTGCTTGGACTGAAAAAGAAAGAGCAGTAAGGAGGAATAACTATGACTGAAAAGAAAAAAATGGGCGCAGGACTGGTCTTAAGTGTAATCACGGTTCTAGTAACTGTTGCAGGACTGGTTCTGTACATGATGAACTGCAAAACAAACTATTTTGTAAAAACTACTGGTACTGATAATACAATCGTTGCCTGCCTGGCTGTTGCTGCGATTCTTGAGATCGTTATGATCATAGTTTCTGTGAAAATGGGAGCAAAGCCGGTTCTGGATATTATTCCGGTAGCATGCGGTGTGCTGACAGCATATGCGCTGATCGCTTTTGTGGGAAGCAGAATCGCTGCAATCGGGTCCATCATGACTTTTGAGAACAACGCTCAGAATATGGCGGATTTAAAAGGTGCGATCATTGGAATGATCGTATGTGCGGTCGCTCTGATCTTCACGATTATTTCCTCCTTCTTCAAAGTAGTAAAGGATTGATTTTATGAGCAAGACAAATAAAGATTTCTGGAACGGTCCACTGACCGGTTCCAGAATCAAATCAGAGGATGTAAAACTTCCGGAGATGTTGATCGGATATTTTATCGGACCGTTCGGAGCACTTCTGGCTTCCGGTATTTTTACCAGTATCCTTCAGAATTATTTTACAGATGTCCTGAAACTGAACCTGACATTTCTGACAACTTTACAGCTGTTCTCGACCATTCTGATCGTAGCAGCAAACCTGATCGTAGGTCAGCTTATTGAGCGTACGAGAACAATGGCTGGAAAGGCAAGACCGTGGATCCTGCTGTCTGCTCTGACTCTGTCCATTGCCTCTGTACTGATGTTTGTAGTTCCTTTTGAGGGAACTGCCAAAATGGTGTGGATCGCGATTGCCTACAACCTGTTTTATGCTGTGGCTTATCCGATCTACAATACAGCTAACTCCACACTGATTCCTGTATCTACAAGAAACAGTAAACAGAGAGGTGCACTGGCTTCCTTCACAAATGTGGCAGGACTTGCTGTTATGGGTGCCGGTTCCATGGTATTCCCGATCCTGGTTTCTTTCGCACTGAAAGAAAATCAGCATCTGTGGCTGGTAGCGATGACTGCAATCGCTATTTTCTCCGCGCTGACCATCTTCTTACAGTTCAAGTTCACACGTGAGCGTGTAACAGAAGAGCAGATGTCACAGGGAGCTGAAGAGGAGAAAACAGTCAAAACTGCTTCTCTGAAAGAACAGCTTTCCGCAGTTACCAGTGAAAAAATGTGGTGGATTGTGATGCTGTTTTATATGGGCTTCCAGTGGAGCGGTGCCATGAAGAATGGTTCCATGACTTATTTCTGTAAGTGGGTAATGGATAATACTTTCTTCGGTACAGCAGATGCCTGGGGCGCTTCACAGTCCCTTTTAAGTATCATGGGTGCAGTTCCGATGGCTGTGGCAGCAGTGGCAATCGTACCTCTCTGCAATAAATTTGGAAAACGTATTGTATGTATGGTTGGTATGCTGTTGGGAGCTGTCGGTGGTGTGATCGCGATTATGGGTAACGGACAGATTGTTCCTGTAGCAATCGGTGTGGCACTGAAATGTCTCGGATCTGCTCCGGCATGCTACATGATCCTTGCCATGCTTGCGGATGTTATTGATCATATTGAGTACAAATTCGGGATCCGTACAGATGGATTGACAATGTCTATTTACAGTTCCATCATGGTTGCTGCGACTCCGGTATGTAATTCTATTTTCAGTGCAATCTTAAATGCCAGTGGATACGATCAGGCAGCAGACATTGCACTGGGTACTGCAGCACAGACAGCTGCGGCACAGACAGCAATCTCTGTCGGATATATCTGGGTAGAGACAATTGCTTATGTGATCTGTGCAATTCTGATTTTCTTCTTTACGATAGAGAAGGATCTGCCGGAAGAGCAGAAGGCAATTGCAGCAAGAAAAAACAATAAATAAAGAGTCTTAAAAGACTGGTACAATCAGGCGGTCTTCTGGTATAACTAAGGTTAGCAAGCAATTAAAGCTATGCCTTAAGTCTACCGGAAGGCCGCTGTGTATTTATAAGATAAAACGGAAGGAGGAGACTGAACTATGGGTAAAAGAAAATTAAAAACTGTATTCTGGGTATTCCTTCTTCTGATAGTGACAGGTCTGATAGGATGTAAGCAGAAAGAGCCCGAAAAAGAACAGCTTTGTCATATTGTTATGGAAAAGGGGGATGGGTATCAGGTAACGGATCCTGTCAGAACAATAAAATCCGGAAGCGATGTGAGCTTTACAGTCACGCTGGATAATAACTGGCAGCTTCTGGGCACAGATTATCATGGCGAGACAGAAATAATAAAAGATGATGATGGAAAAACCGTGGAGATTGTTCTGCATGAAGTAAAATATTCGGAGAGTATCTGCATTCAGGCT
>ERZ857693.4202-NODE-4202-length-10584-cov-2.474594_pt1 | contig 10584 bp, 8 predicted proteins | sample MGYA00519765_ERZ857693 | MGnify/ENA primary metagenome ERZ857693 (study PRJEB31778, sample SAMEA3449354) | human gut metagenome | biome: human gut; feature: human-associated habitat; material: faeces | place: United Kingdom | collected 2010/2012 ... | reverse complement strand
CACGATCCTCATAAGTACTAGCTGTGACCTTATAGATTTTTGCGGTCACTGGAGTCTCAGCACTTGGAAGTAATTCCTGTCCAATCAAGGCATTAATAAAGGTCGACTTTCCTGCACTATAAGTTCCGAGCACACATATAGGAACCGTATCTCCCGAAGCATCCGAAAAGCGTTTTAACTGTGCTTCAATTTCCTTATTGCTCTCTCCAATATTCTTTATAATCAGTGGCTCGAGATTTCTAAAAATGCGATTGATTTCTGGCAGAACGTCACGTGCGTTCTCTAAATAGCTTGTAGATGATGATAAAATAATATTTGAAAAGCGCTCATCTTTTAATGCTTCTTCTAACTGTTGCTTCTCATCATTTGGCCCCTCAAAAATTATTTCAAGTTTCTCATCTGGAACAGAATACTCATTTTCAATTTCTTTTAAAATATCATATACCTTAAAAGGAAAAAAGCCACGTTGAAAAACAGCTGAAACCAACTTACTATTTGAGTTATTTTCACTATTTATTGTTATCCAACTTTCACTAGATAAGTCGTAACGACTAAAAGTTACTGTCTTTTCGTAAGGATTACTTACAACTTTAATTTTATTCATAATTACTCCGATTATTTAATAATACAAGTGTATTATATCACAGCAAACGGTTTTCTGTATGCGCTTTCTATAAAATCTAACTATTTTTATTTATCTAATGTTTAGCTCATTTTTCACCCCACACAAAAAATCCCATCACAATGTGATAGGATTTTATTTTTATTCCATTTCGAAGCTTTCGCTCTTAATCTTATCTGGTAAGACGAGAGACAAGAGGATACACAAGATGGCTGGTATCAACCATGGCAAGGATGCTCCTGACAATGGTAGGAAGTTAATAAGGGCATTTAGTCCTGCAAGCTTGAACTGGCTGCCAAGCACGCTAAGCAAGGCAATCAGCGTTACTACCGCAACTGTAACCTGCATACCAGGTTTAGACAAGGCCACGAACTTGTTGGCAATCACAATCATGACAATCGTAATCGTGATTGGGTAGAGAATCAAAAGCACTGGCACTGAGAAAGCAATGATATTGTTAAGTCCCAAGTTGGCAATCGCAAACCCAATCAAGGTAAAGAGAATGGCGTAAGCCTTGTAGGATACTTTCGGAAATGCCTTGTGGAAGAATTCTCCTGTCGCAACGATAAGTCCTGCAGTTGTTGTGAAACAAGTCACTGTCACCATGATAGCTAGGAAAATCTGAGCAGCTGGTCCAAAGATAGCTTGTGTGGCTTGTGACAAGACGCTAGCACCAATATTGGCATCTTTTGGTAGGCCTGCCACTTGGAGTGGGAAATGATTGCCCAAAAAGGCTAGTCCCAAATACAAAGCACCAAAGAGAAGCGTCACTACAAAACCAACGACCCAAATGGTAGAGATATACTCTTTCTTAGATTTAAAGCCTAGTTGGTTGAGAGTGACTACTGCCACTACACTGAAGGCCACAGAAGCTAAGGCATCCAAGGTGTTGTAGCCTTCCAAGAATCCCTTACCAAATGCAGAAGCTTGATAAGCTTGGCTAGCTACCTGAGGACTGTGACCACCGTATTTAAGTGCTCCTGCCACAATAACCATAACAATCATAATAGCAAAGACAGGTGTTAAGATACGTCCAATACTATCTAGAATTTTAGATGGGTTCATGGCAATCCAAAGTGCTAAAGCAAAGTAGATTACGGTAAAGACAAAGAGCCAAAGGCTGGTATGTCCACTGCCAATCAAAGGCGAGAAGCCAATCGAAAAGGCTGCTGCTGCCGTTCTAGGAATGGCAAAGAAAGGACCAATAGACAGATAAAGGACTGCCAAATAGACTAGGGCAAACTTAGGCGAGATTTTTTGTGAAATCTCATGAATGTACCCCTTAGGATTTAGGGTCCCAATCACCAGCGTTAGGATGGCAATACCAATACCTGATAGGACAAACCCTGCAATCGCAGGCCAAAAATGACCTCCAGATTCAAAGCCTAGCTGAGGCGGAAAGGTCAGATTTCCGGCTCCAAAGAACATACCAAACAACAATAAAGCTGTAAGGCCTCCTTTTTTTAACATAAGTTTCTCCGATCTAAGACAAACAAGATATCATCTCAAAAAAGATAACTTGTTTATTACTATTTTAGTCAACTTACTTAGTATGACATGATTAGTTTGGAACTTCAAGCTATTCAGACTTATTAGGAAAGGTTTTTAAAATTGCAAATTTTCTGTATCATTGTACGAAAAAACTAGACAAGATTCTTATCTCGTCTAGTTTGATAGTTTAATTAAGGATGACTAACAATCAATTCAAGCTCTCCCTGAATTTCCCAAGCTTGAACATCGCTTGGTAGAATGAAGTGGCTTCCTTTTGCAATTGGATATTCTTGACCATCAACAAGGAGACTTCCTTGACCGTCAAGTACACTAAACAAACTGTAATCTGCAGTCTTTTCAAAATAAGCCTTACCTGAAATCTCCCATTTATAAACGGCGAAGAAATCACTTGCTACTAAAAGCGTTGATTTGAGGTCATCTACTTTTGTTGTGACTGGGCGACTGTTGGCAGGTTCACCAATATTTAGGACATCGATAGATTTTTCCAGATGGAGCTCACGCAGGTTGCCCTGGTCATCCTTACGGTCAAAGTCATACACACGGTAGGTTGTGTCACTTGACTGTTGGGTTTCAAGAACTAAGATACCTGCACCAATAGCATGCATGGTACCACTTGGCACATAGAAGAAATCACCTGCTTTAACTGGAACCTTAGTCAAAAGATTTTCCCAATCCTTACTTTCAATTTGCTGACGCAGTTCTTCTTTTGATTTGGCATTGTGGCCATAAATAATTTCAGCACCTGGTTCAGCAGCAATGATATACCAACACTCTGTTTTACCAAGTTCACCTTCATGTTCAAGTCCATAAGCATCATCTGGATGGACCTGAACTGAAAGCCAATCATTGGCATCCAAAATCTTAGTTAAAAGTGGAAAAACAGGTTCCTGACGATTTCCAAACAATTCACGATGCTCTGCATAAAGAACATCTAAAGTTTGACCGGCATAGCGACCATTTTTAATAGTAGAAACACCATTTGGGTGTGCGGAAATAGCCCAGTACTCTCCTACATGGTCGCTTGGAATGTCGTAGCCAAAGACATCACGCAAATGCGTGCCACCCCAAATCTTCTCCTGCATAACAGATTGTAAAAATAATGGTTCAGACATAAAAACTCCTTATATAAGAATGAATAGACTCAAAATCTATGTCTTAACATAGATGATTACTCACATCATGATAAATGAATCAGTTCCACTTTAAAGCGGATGTTCCAAAAATCACCTATAGCCAGTAATCTCCATCATCAGCAAATCACAAACAGACTTTGACGAGTAATTACCTCAATTATAAGCATAATTTGTGAAAATATCAACAGAGTCCTTAAAGAAATCATAAGATTTTGGCTTAATGGCTGCAAGTCATTTCAATAGCAAATTTCCTTTAAGAATCCTACTCATTCCTTCATTTTTCGGATAGATTGATTGAATTTAAAGACTTTTTAACCTATAATGTTATTGATATTATGAAAGGAAATCTCTCAATGAAATTCTATTCCTATGACTATGTGCTAAGTCAGATTAGCCAACAAAACTGGGTTATGGTTGCCATTACTGCAGGACTTATTTTAGTGACCGGTGTATTTGCTTTTAAAGCCTTCAAAGAACGCCATGATACTAAGTTTCGTGAACTCTCTATTATTTCTATTTTAACCTTAGTTGCCGTGGTTCTAATTGCTATCAGTAATTTCCAAAGCAATCAATCAAACGATGACCAATTTCGAGCATCTCTTCACTTTATCGAGGTTGTGTCTAAAAATCTCGATGTTGATAAGAGCAAGGTCTATGTCAATACTTCTACTACTACAGATGGCGCTATCCTCAAAGTTGGAAACAAGTACTATCGTGCCATCTCAGGTTCAGAACCTGACAGCTACTTGCTAGAACAAATAAAACTTTACAAGTCTGATGTTGAACTCGTGGAGGTTAAAAAATGACATCTTTTTATCTTACTGTTGCAATTAAACTAGCTTTGGGGCTTATTTCACTCGTCTTTGTTATCAATTTAACAGGTAAAGGAAACCTAGCACCTAGCTCAGCTACTGACCAAGTACAGAACTTTGTTCTTGGTGCAATCCTCGGTGGTACAATTTATAGTAGTACCGTTTCAATCCTCCAATATATCGTGATTTTGATTATTTGGACGATTTTGATTTTACTTCTAAAATGGCTAATTACCAATATTCTCTTTATCAAACATTTGATTGACGGTAAACCAACTGTCATCATCAAACATGGTCAACTAGATCCTGAAGCTTGTCGCTCTAAAGGACTTTCAGCCTCTGATGTCGCTTTAAAATTACGTTCCCAAGGAATTTTTCAACTTAAAGAGGTTAAACGTGCAGTTATTGAACAGAACGGCCAATTGATTGTGGTTCGTGCGGGTGATGAAAATCCGAAATACCCAATCGTTACTGATGGGGTCATTCAAACAGAAATTCTTGATACTATTGGTAAAACGGAGGATTGGTTAAATGAAGAGCTTCAAAAAATGGGATATGACAACATTTCAGATATCTTCATCGCTGAATATGATAAAGGAAAGATTAATGTTGTCACTTATTAAACAAAATACTTGCATTACCGTTTAATATTGTCTACAATGGTCTCATCATAAAAAGGAGGTTCTATCATGGGAATCGAAGATAAATTGAATCAAGCTAAAGGTGCTCTTAAAGAGGGTGCTGGTAAACTGACTGGCGACAAAAAGACTGAAATTGAAGGTGCTGTTGAAAAAGTTGTAGCTAAAGCAAAAGATGGTTTCGAAGACGTTAAAGATAGCGTTGAAGGTGCTGTTGAAGGCCTTAAAAATAGTTTTAAAAAATAAGTAAAAAAACTGTAGCTGTTCATCAGGTACAGTTTTTTTATGCTTTAAATGAGAGATTACTTACGAGAATGCTTGCTTCCCTTAAGTGCAAACGATGTTGTCATGAGTACAGCTCCTAATGCGCCTAGTCCCAAGCTACTCACATCACCAGTATTTGGTAGGCTAGATTTACTTGTTTGGTTCGTTTGTGAACTTTTATCAGACTGATTAGCCTTAGAACTTGTTTGGGTATTTTGTTTTTGTGCAAGATTCGTTTGTACGACTGGGCTTACATTTTCCTTTTGACTTGAAACTTCTCTTGGCTGACCTTTTGATGCTTCAGGAGTTTGATTTTGAGCTTGGATCTTATCCAACTTTTCAGCAGTCTCTTGACCTTCTTGTTGAGCACCACTTGTCGCATTGGTCATAGTTTGTGTCGGTTGTTCTTCTGCAGACTGGTTAGCAACTGTTGTTTGTAATTCAAGAGACGATACTTCAGGGCTTGAAGTTTTTGAAGTTGATGTACTTTGATTTGATAAGGCTGTGTTTGTCGCTGTAAGTACTGAAGCGTTGGTAGCTGGTTGACTAGCACTGTTGCTTGCTGTGGTGCTAGTATGTGTAGAGCTTGAGCTACTTGTTTGACTAGCAAAGTTTGGTGGGGTAGGACGTCCTGTATTAGTCGTTTGACTTGTTGAACTTGTAGTACTTGTGCTAGACGTATTCTCAGAACTGGCCGAAACAGATTGGCCCCATAGGGTGTTAATGCTACCAGTATTGGTAGAGCTTCCACCATAGCTAGTCGGTCCCCCATAGCCTCCGAAATTATCAGACATTGAGCTATTACCAAAACCTCCACCTGGGAAACCACCCATTCCACCTGCACCAGGACCGTTGTTTGTCCCTTCTTCAGTAGCTGTTGCAGTGGCACTTGAACCACTTGAGGTCGTGATGGTATAGGTTTCACCCGAAGTTAGACTCTCGGTACTAAAGACCACATTTCCAAATGAAGTTGTTGCTGTTGTGGTCGCTACAACATTTCCAGAACTATCTGTAACTGTGATGGTATCTCCAGCACTACCAGAGATGTTGGCCATGATGTAAGATTGGCTTGAACCTGTTGTAAAGGCCTGAGCCATTCCTTGGTTACCAATGGCCCATACGGTACCGCCAGAGATAATACCTGTTCCATCGTAGTCGATAGCGGCATTATCTGCACTTGTCTGAGCGACATAGAGAGAACCACTTTTAACTGTCACATTCCCGTTACTGTCGATACCATCACCGTCTGCTTGGATTGTAACCGTTGCACCGTCAATATTGATGGCAACTTCATTTTCCAAGTCAGAAGTCGAATTGGTTAAGCTTGAAGTATCAGCGCTGTCCTTGGTCGTCCACTCAGTGGCGTTAATACCGTCATCTCCAGCAGTGATGTCAACAGTTCCACCTGTCAAGTTAATATAACGTCCTTCAAGGCCTTCGTCTCCCGCCACGACCGTTACTTTAGAATTGCCTTCAACGGTTAATTCATCCGTAACTGTGATACCTTTATCAGTCGCATTAATCGTTACCGTTGAGTCGGTAATTGTCAAATCACCACTATTCACATCTGTTTCGTCTTCGACTTGAATACCATCATCAGTTGCTGTGATGTTGACTACGGCATTTTTAATGATTACAGCTGTCGTCGCATTGATGCCATCCTTGGCCTCAGAAGTCAAATCAAGCGTTACAGAGTCAACCGTTACACTATCAGCCTTAATGGCGTGCTTTTCAGTACTTGAAAGGGTCAAGCTACTTCCAGTACCACTGGTAATGGTCAATGCTCCCGCTGCTTCGATGGCATTGGCAGAGGTTGAAGAGATAGAACTGTCTGAAAGAACATTCACCGTCAATTCTGCTGAGGAATTAGAAGTGATTGAGGAATCTGTTAAGGTCACACCATCCAAGTAGATTGTAACTGGATCCGTCACACTACCAGCCACAATAATAGTGTAACTTGAACCATTACCTGTTAGAGTATATGAACCTGATTGATTAATGGTAACGGTAGTGCCGTCAACTGTTACTGTGCTACTATCACTCGTTACCACAGTTGTCCCATTAAAGGTAATCGTGGTCGTCGTGCTTTCTGAATCAGCACTGCTAGACTCAGTTGTTGTTGTCTCAGACGTAGTATCTGAAGCATTGTTGGTTAAAACTGAAGCTGTCTCTGAAGCAGTCGCTTCAGTGGAGCTTGTGCTTGTATTAGTGCTACTACTTTCATCTGTAGTAGTTGTTGCCGTTTCTGAAGTTTCATTAGTTGTTGTTGCAGCAGTTTCAGAAGAACTGGCTTCTGAAGTTGAAGATGTGCTTGACTGATCAGATGTTTCACTACTTGACGATGTATCTGTTGTGTCTGCTGTTGTACTTGTTGCTGACGAAGCCGTGTCGGATGTCGTAGTTGTAGTACTTGTATCAGTGTCTGTACTTGTCTCAGTAGTATTTGACGAAGATTCTGTCTGAACACTTTCTTCAATCAAATCGGCAGTGGTTTCACCCGTCGTAACCGTTGAGAGTGTTGATTCGGTGTTTGCCTCATCGGCTGAAGCCTTATTTTCATTTAAGACGACCGAGCTACCAAAAATTAAGCTCGCTACTAGGACTGAACCCGCTGTTTTCCATTTTGATGATTTTTTAATGGCGTAACGTTCTTGTGTTTGTTTCGTATCTTTGTATGTCATATGTTAGACCTCTTTCTTACTTTTGAGATGCCTCTATTAAACACAAGAAACCTAAGACAAGACTTAAAGAAAGGTTAATCTTTCCTTAAAGTAAAAAAAATCCCCAAAACTATGGGAACTTTCAATCTATAGGATAAACAACTCTAAATTCTTCCAACACAACTAGACTGTCCTGACTAAAATGTAGTCCAACCTCATGCAACCATTTGCTAAAGAGGTTTTCATGAAGCTTTTGCCAGTAAGCTAGGGTTCGATCTCCTTCACCTTCCTTGTAGGCATGGTTTTCAGAAACCTCTTTAAATGGGATGACCTCAACTTTCGTCGTTTCAATAATACAAATGGCATTCTCCTTACTATCAAGAATGACGCTCAGTTCATTTTCCTTGGGCAATGGTTCATTCCCCACTGCATACAAGTCAAAAGCTGAACTGGTTGCTGTCTTTTGCCCCATCAATACGAGTTCTGCCAAATAATCTGCTTCCACGCCAAAGGCCCAGGCATCAATCTTATCTCCGATTGTCTGATTTAAAATCTTATAAGCTTGCCACATCTGGTCTGATTTCATCAATCTACTCCTGCTTTTACTTTCCTTCCATTATATCAAAAAACGCTAGATCATCAGACCTAACGTTTTCATCTTAATACTTAGAATGTTTGTAACCGTAAAAGGCATAGATCGCTGACCCAATTAGCACTGCCAAACCAAAGGTTAACCATGTCTGCCAACTGTACTGACTCATAAAGGAGAGGCAGACGATAATTGAAATAATGGGCAAGACAGGAACAAATGGAACCTTAAACTCATCCTTCTGTGGCAAGCCCTTGTCCTTACGAAGAATAATGAGGGCAATAGCCAAGAGGACCAAGTAAGCCAAGGTCGCAATGTTAACCAAGGATGCCATATTGGCCAAAGAGAAGATACCTGCTGAGATAGCTGACAAAACGCCTGTCAAAAGCGTCGCATGATGTGGAACCTTATTAGTCTTTGAAACCTTTTGGAAGGTTTGGGGAAGGAAACCATCACGCGCCAGGCTATAAACCATACGACTAAGGGCATAGGCCATTGAAATACATACCGTAATCAAGGTCATAATAGCAACCACAGAGACATAGTTGGCCGCCCAAGAAATACCGATATAGCGAAGGGCATAAGCCACAGCATCATCAACATTCAACTTGGTATAGTGAACCACTCCTGTCAAGACCAGCGAAACCACTGCATAAAGTGAAGCCACGATAATCAAGGCAAGAACAATACCTCGAGGAACGTTCTTTTGCGGCTCTTTAATCTCGTCTACTGTCATAGAGATAGACTCGAAACCAAGGAAACCAAAGAACATGAGGGAAGCACCTGCCATAATTCCTGTCTTTCCTCCATAAATTTGTCCAAAGCCAAATGGTGCAAAATCAGCCCAGTTGCTAGGATTCAAATGGAAGAGGCCCACTAAGATAAAGACCGCCAAGGCTGAAAACTTGAGCACTACCAAGAGAGAGTTCAAACGTAAAGCCTGCTTAGAATTCATGAGAAGAAGAGCTGTCACCAAGACCAAGACCAAGACTGGCAAGAGGTCTATGTAAGTGCCTTGATTGGGATTGAAAGGTCCACTGATAGCTTGAGGCAACTTAAGACCAAAGCTAGCCAGTAGCCCCTTGAGGTAGGCACCCCAACCAGAGGCAACACTGGATACGGCATTCATAAAGACAATCATGGTCAACCAGCCACCCATCCAGGCAGGATACTCCCCCCAGACAGCATAGAGATAACCATAAACACCACCAGCCGATGGGTAACGTGAGGCAAACTCAGCAAAGAAAATAGCTGACATCCCAACACACACGGCTGAAATCAAGACCGAAATAATCAGGGCAGGACCAGCTAGGGTCGATGCCGCGGTACCAGTAATCGTAAAGATTCCTGTCCCAACCATGGCACCTATTCCCAGAAGGACGACATCCCTAAGGGTCAGATGTCGTTTCATCTCAGTCTGAGCGAGACCAACATCCTTTTTACGAAAAATACTCATTTTTATACTCCATTATTTGCGAAATACCGAACTATTATACCATATTTCTTGGTCTAAATGGACCTTTTTCTGTATTTTTATACTTTTATTGTTGAATGCTATGCCGAAAATGAGGACTCCCATTTATTGCTTTTTAATTTTACATACATCTCGATTAAAAGAAGCTTGCTAAAGTAGTCCTTTAGCATTCTTTTTTGTTTCTCAAATCCTTATCTGGAAAGAATTTTCAATTTTTAGAAAAAAACATGAAAATCTTATGAATGCTGTTAGAATGAGGTCATAAAAATGGAAAAGGGGAACTTTTATGGAAAATAAAGTTCATTTTAAACTTCATAAAGTGAAAAAACAATGGGTTACCATTGCCGTGTCTGGTTTGGCACTTGGTGCCTCATTGATTGGAGTTGGTGTCTCTGCCGACGAACAAGCTACAAATCAAGTTACCTCAGCTAGCACACCTGAAAGTGTCAGCCAGGATCCTGATCATTTCGTCACAGAAACAACTGTAGCTACAGCAAAAGCTGATCAAGTCGCAACCAATAGTGCAACTGATACAACTGCTACTGTCACAACTGATAAACAACCAGTCCTTAAAGAAGACCAAGCAAGCAGCACTTACAATTTGTCTAGTGGCGAAACGAGAACTGCTACTTCAACTTCAGAAACAGCTAGCACAGTCACTGAAGTAAACAGTCAAGCACCAGAATCTGTTGAAACTACTGTCGTTTCTGGCGGTCAATTCAAGAGTGATGCTGAGGGCAACTGGTACTATCTCAAAGATGGGAAAAATTTGACTGGTGCCCAAAACGTTGACCATTTCGACCTTTATTTCCACGAGGATGGAAAGCAAGCTAAGGGCGAGATCATCACTGAAAATGGACAATCTTTCTACTATGACAAG
>ERZ857693.4197-NODE-4197-length-10604-cov-9.633615_pt1 | contig 10604 bp, 8 predicted proteins | sample MGYA00519765_ERZ857693 | MGnify/ENA primary metagenome ERZ857693 (study PRJEB31778, sample SAMEA3449354) | human gut metagenome | biome: human gut; feature: human-associated habitat; material: faeces | place: United Kingdom | collected 2010/2012 ... | reverse complement strand
AATGATCTGCGCACCGATCAGTACAATATATGCGATCAGCAGCTGTTTGTTTGCTTTCTGGGCACGGTAAGAATTCTGAATTGTTTTTCTGGAAGCATCTACAGTTCTTTTTATTGCATGTGCAATACTTGCGATGATACTTCCGCCAAGTTTACCTTCTTTGATCCTTCGTCCATAACTCTTCACATTCCATGCGAACAATACTGCTGCCAGGACTCCTAAAACCGTACACTGTGCCATGGCATTTCCAAACGCAGACGGTAATGTACTGTAATAATATCTATCATTAGAGGAAATGTGAACAACAGATTCCGCATATCCAACAACCAGTGCAACCCAGAGAATAATATCCTTGATTATCAAAATCTCGATTGGGAACTTATCCATAAGTACCGGATGAATCTCGTCATCTTCCGGTCTGCGTCCGGTCTGTACTCCGATCATAATAATCATTACAATTGCCAGACTTAAGAATACCCAGATAGCTGCGAAAACATTTATGCGGTATTCGCCATTTCCAAAGTTAAATGCAATCTGTCCGGATATATCCTGATAAGCCGTATAATACATGGAATCATAATATGATTGCGATGTTCTGCAATGATAATTGGTATCAAGTCCGGCAAAAATCCTCCAGTTGCCGTCTCCCATAATATCTCTGATCATTCCCTTCAGTTCATCCGCCAGGAAAGTTACAGATGCATAACTATCTCCGGATGCCCCATCCATCATCAGATACAGGTATTTACCCTGTGCAGAATAATCTTTGCTCTGATACTGCTCTTCCAACTGGTCAAGGGACATGGCCTGTTCTGTATTCCAGGCCGGCACATTCGTATATATAGTACCATCATCTTCGTTTACCAGATATACATATACATTTGTATTGTCATATTGCTTTTGTATACTCGATGTCTGGTTTACCAAATCGTGTACCTGACTTGCTGCCTCCAGCAAATCATCATAATAATCGGAAAGCAGATTCAGCTGATCATTTTCACGTGCATACTCAGCCAGCGTTACACCGTTGATATTTTTGATAAATTTCTGCTCAACATCAATTCCGTTTGCATATACTACGTCCGATTCATTATTATAACATTTCACCTGATAAGAATCATATGCTTCCGGATGTCTGTTGTCACCGGTACTTCCATCACCTGCGTCAAACCAGTCACTGATATTCGTCGTTTCTACATTCACCGGTTCCGGAATATTGGTATCTGTGGCAGATTCCGCTGTAGGAACAGTTGTAGTTTCCGTACTGGAGTTAGAAGTCTTATATTCGCTGGTATCAGTTTCATCACCTTCTTCATATGCATCATACACATATTCATGTTTTGTCTGTGTCAGCCAGCAGAGGATCGGATAGCCATCAGAATTGTAAAATGCATCCAGATCGGACAGTTTATATTCCAGATTCTGGTTTTTGTTCTCTGCATTTACACCATCATTCAAGTTAGATATATCTAAAGTCAGATCACCATTATAAGCATTTCCTTGCAAAATCTTAGTTTCAGAGCTGAATTTACCCAGCTGGTCCTGTAGTTCCCGTCTCACATAGTGCTCTGCCTTCTGACTTTCCTCATAGGAAACCGGGCTCATAATCTCATTCACGTTCATGCCTGAAGAAAGCCCAGCCATACTCCATCCGGCACAGACTGCAGTCAGACCGCCGGCGATCAGAAGAACCGCCGTTGTCAGCATCTTCGCCCACATGCTGTAAAAATATTTTTTCTTCATAAAGAATCTCCTGTTCTACTCGACTTTAATATCCTCCATCTTGTAGCCGATTCCCCATACCACTTTCAGATAACGCGGTTCCTTTGGATTGATCTCAATTTTTTCCCTGATATGTCGGATATGTACCGCTACGGTATTATCTGCATTGATGGCATCCTCGTTCCAGATATTTTCATAAATCTGTTCAATGGAGAACACTCTTCCTTTGTTTTTGGTCAGGAAAAGAAGGATATTATATTGAATTGGTGTTAATTTTTCTACGATTCTGCCATCGACGGTGACCTGTTTCATATCATCGTTGATCTCCAGTCCGCCTGTACGGTAAACATTGGATACTGTTTCCGGCGTCATTGTCCCCAATTTTGTATAACGACGCAGCTGCGATTTTACCCTCGCCACAAGTTCCAGGGAATTAAATGGCTTTGTCACATAATCATCTGCTCCTACATTTAATCCAAGGATCTTATCTGCATCTTCTGATTTTGCAGAAAGAATAATGATCGGAAGAGGATTCTCTTCCCTTATCTTCAAAGTAGCCCGGATGCCATCCAGCTTCGGCATCATAATATCTATGATCAGCAGATCCACCGGCTGACTGCGCAGTATATTGATTGCTTCCAAACCATCATATGCTTTAAAAATCACATACCCTTCCTGCTCCAGATAAATACTGATTGCCTCTACAATGTCTTTATCATCATCGCAGACCAGAATATTCGCCACTTTATACACCTCCCTCATCATCCGAAATGCCTGTCTGAAATCTCTCATGTACAGACACCCCGGCTTCTTATTTTGTATTTCTGATATTAGAATAATCGAAGCTTCTTAATATGAAAGGGACAAATTCTTAAGATTTTCTTATGATTATTCACTTTTCGCAGTCAAAATATCAGGCTGTTAATCTGTCACTTTTATCAGGCTCCTATTTTCATCCAATTCTTCTATTCGTTCTGCTGTATACATTTTTTATCTCATCTTTTCTCTTTTTCTGACAGTCAATAATAGACTGAAAATCATTATATCATTTCACATATATTACTTCTATAGAATATTCTCTTCTGTTTCCCATTTCCACACCCATCACTGTTTATTCCATTCTCCATAACTCACAACCAATCTATAGCAACCCTCGTAAATAATACTTCCATCAACGCACCAGGGGATCATCGTTATATGTTTTTTGGTATTTTATTAACAATCTTCATACATATCGCATAATTTTTTATTGATTTTGTACAATATTATTTATTTTTTGGCAAAACAATGCTACAATGTTTTATAAGATTAGTGTACTGATTTATAACTGTTCAATGGTCTGCTAACCGCAAAGCTACTGAACAGTTACACGTTTTTTTTCAACGAGGGAGGTATTCTTATGAATCTGGAAAACATGACAAAAATCTACGCCCGTGGTGACAGCCGCATTCAGCTGAAGGTAATTCCCGGACATTTCGTCACATCTCAGTCACATATCACTCACTATCTGGATCTTACAACTATGAAATCCAGAACTGCCGAAGCACAGAATATTGCTCACGAACTGGCTGCTAATTATGAAGTATCTACTCCTGTTGATACCATTATCTGTATGGACGGACTGGAAGTAATTGGCGCATATCTTTCTGAAGAACTTACCAAAGCCGGCATTTTTTCCCTGAATGCTCATCAGACGATCTACGTGATTACTCCTGAATCCAGCAATTCCGGACAGATTATCTTCCGTGATAATTTTCAGCCAATGATCAAGGGCAAAAATGTACTGATCCTCAATGGTTCGATTACCACAGGCTCTACTTTGTCCAAAGCAATCGAGAGCATTCTGTATTACGGAGGCACTATCAGAGGTATCGCAGCCATATTCAGCAGCGTAGACAGCGTGGCTTCTCTCCCTGTATATTCTATTTTTAACGCCAAAGATATACCGGACTATCATTCCTATTCATCTACAAAATGTCCAATGTGTCAGAGGCAGCAGAAAATCGATGCCATTGTCAGCAGCTACGGATATTCAGCTCTGTAAATCTTCGAAGTATTTTATAAAGAAATTGTTACCAGAATTGATGACTTTGTCTGGGGACCGGTGATGCTGATCCTGTTGGTCGGAACCGGTATCTTCCTGACTGTGCGCACCAGATTTCTTACATGGCGTAACCTTGGCTATGCACTGAAAAGCACACTCAGCAAGGAAGCCCGCACCAAGAGCCGCGGACAGGGAGATGTATCACCTTTTTCCGCACTGACAACCGCACTGGCAGCCACCATCGGTACCGGAAATATCGTCGGTGTTGCCACAGCCATGGTTTCCGGTGGTCCCGGAGCTCTGGTATGGAACTTCTCCGATATCGCCAACGCACTGATGGCTATCCCGAACCTGATCTGCATGCTCCTGTTAAGCGGCGAGATTGCCAAAGATGTAAAAGAATTCCAGCCGGAGATTAAAAAATAGTTACCCACATCATTCTTTTTATCATCCTGAAGTAAAATGCAGCCAGAACCTTGTTCCGTCAGGTTCTGGCTGCATTTTACAGAAATCTTGTACGCCGGGTACAAATAAACACTTACTTTATTGATGGCATACTTCCATATACTGTTTTACATCTGAAGCAATTGATATATATGGTGTTCCATATGGGATCCAGGTTGACTGAAAAGCATGATATACATCTGATTTTCCCGGCCATACTGTTCCTATCACATTATTATTTTCATCTAACTGATGAAACCAGGAACCATTTTTATGATCCAATACCTTATCATCCAGGTATCTCATAAACTCTTCATAATCTTTTGCATATTTCTGCTTATGAGTTATATGCCATAAGACTGCTGATGTATTGATTGCCTCTGCCAATGTCCAATGCATTCTGTCATGAACAACAGGTTTTCCATCCCAGTCAGTCGTATACACAATTCCAGGATTTCCATCCACATTCCAGGAATCTTCAACTGCTCTGTTGTAGAGTTTCTCTGCAGCTTTTAAATATACTTCTGCAGAATCAGGGGTATCTTTATAAGAAGAATATGCCCACTGCACGATCAATCTGGCCCACTCAATTCCATGGCCCGGTGTTGCTCCATAAGGTTTAAAACGATCAGCAGGACATTCTTTATTGCAATCAAGATCAGCTTTCCATTCCTTTGTAAAATGTTCAGGTATTCTCCAGTCATTTGCGCTTGCCCATCCAATAACATGATCTATAATTCTTCCTGCACGTATTCTGTACTTTTCTTCTTTTATTGCATCTGCTACTGCCAGAAACGCTTCTACTGTATGCATATTTGCGTTAAGACCGCGATAATCATCAAGAACTGTAAATTCTGTATTCCAGGTATCATAAGTAAGTCCCTGTTTCTCATCCCAGAACCGTTTATCAAATAATTCCAATGCATCTTTAAGCAGAGTTTCTGCATCTTTTTCTCCTGCCAGCAAAGCAGAAGAAGCAGCCAGAAGAACAAATGCATGAGCATAACACTGTTTATCTGGCAGGAATTTATTATCCGGTGTAATTCCCGGATACCATCCTCCATTTTCACGATCTTTCAGTTCTTCCAGTAATCCATGTACAGCACCATGGACCAGTGCCGGACTTTCTTTATCCCCAAGCATGATTCCCATACTATATACATGGACCATACGGCATGTGATCCATGTTTCTCTGTTTCTGTCTTTCCATGGTGTTCCATCATCCCCAAGGAAATAAGCACTTCCTCCCGGTGATAAAAATCCTTTTCCAAAATTTAAAAGATTTTTCTGCAATTCACCTAAGAACATTTTATTTTCTTCTGTATCTATCTGATATTTTTTACCCGAATTTTCCATCTTAATCTTACCTTTCACTTCCAAAAAATTTCAGTTTCTCTTATAGCACAAAAAAGCACCTCATACCGAGGTGCCTCATGTAGCAGGGCTACAAGGATTCGAACCTTGAACTGACGGAGTCAGAGTCCGTTGCCTTACCGTTTGGCGATAGCCCTTTATGTTTTGTTTTCGCTACTTCGTTCGCGACAATTGGTATTATATAATAGTCTTTCAAAAAATGCAACCCCTTTTTTGAAATTTTTTTATTTTTTTTTATTTTTCTTCAAAAACATGAAAATACCGCCTATTTCCCGGAGTTTTTTTATGTACTCCGGGAAAAATTATGCTATAATCAATAAAAACTTATTGCTGCTTCTGATATACTCTTTCTTAAATATAACAATTCTCGTAACTGGTGTGCCGACAGGTTGACGCAAGATTGTTTCAAGAATCAACTTGTCGGCACACTAGAAACTTGCTATAGAGATCAAAGCAGCAGGAAATCTTAATAATAATTTCTCCAGACTATATATTATGATACTGAGGTCAAAAGCTATTCAGCCATGGCCTGATATCTGTAAATTGCGATAAACAGTTACACCCGAGATATTATTATGAACCCAAAAGGAGAGCTATATATGAGAGCTAATAATCTTACTCTGCTCACAGACCTTTATGAACTTACTATGATGCAGGGCTATTTTAAGAACCCAACAAACCAGACTGTTATCTTCGATATGTTTTACCGTACCAATCCATGCGGAGGTGCATTTGCCATCACTGCCGGACTGGAACAGATGATTGAATATATTGAGAATCTTAAATTCACAGATGAAGATATCAAATATCTCAGAAGCCTGAATATTTTTGAAGAGGACTTCCTTGAATATTTAAGCAACTTCCGTTTCACAGGTGATATCTATGCAATTCCTGAGGGAACAGTTGTCTTCCCAAGAGAACCGCTTGTCAAAGTTGTAGCACCTATCATGGAAGCTCAGCTTGTAGAGACAGCAATCCTGAATATCATCAATCACCAGAGCCTCATTGCTACCAAAGCAGCCCGCGTTTGCTATGCTGCAAAGGGTGATGCGATCATGGAATTTGGTCTGCGTCGTGCCCAGGGACCGGATGCAGGTATCTTTGGCGCACGTGCCGCAATCATCGGTGGATGTGCTGGTACTTCCTGTGTTCTCACAGGCAAAATGTTCGACGTACCGATCCTTGGAACTCACGCACACAGCTGGATCATGAGCTTCCCGGATGAATATACCGCATTCAAAACCTATGCCAAACTTTATCCGAATGCCTGCACCTTACTGGTAGATACCTATGATGTCCTGAAATCCGGTGTTCCAAATGCAATCCGTGTATTTGAGGAAATGCGCGAAGAAGGTATTCCGCTTACCAGATACGGTATCCGTATCGACAGTGGTGATCTTGCCTACCTTTCCAAAGAAGCATATAAGATGCTTGCTGCTGCCGGATTTGACGATGCAGTTATTTCCGCTTCCAGCGATCTGGACGAATATCTCATTGAGAGCCTGAAGGCTCAGGATGCCAAGATTAATTCCTGGGGTGTCGGAACACGACTGATCACTGCCAACGATAATCCTGCATTCGGCGGTGTATACAAACTTGCTGCTGTCAAAGATGCAGACAGTACCGAATTTACACCTAAGATCAAGCTTTCCGAAAACACAGAGAAAGTAACCAACCCTGGAAATAAAACCGTATATCGTCTCTATAATAAGAAAACCGGAAAAATCAGGGCAGATCTTATCTGCCTTGCTGATGAAAAGCTTGATGCAGACCAGAACATGGTTCTCTTTGATCCAATCGATACCTGGAAAAAGACAAAAGTTCTCGGCGGAACCTATGAAGTACGCGAACTTCTCGTTCCTGTCATCAGAGAAGGTAAACGAGTCTATGAATCTCCATCTGTTATGGAGCTTCGCGAATACTGCCAGAAAGAGCAGAATACTCTCTGGGATGAATCCAGACGTTTCGTAAATCCTCAGAAAGTATATGTAGACCTTTCTCAGAAACTCTGGGATCTGAAAAAAGACCTTCTGGAAGAAATAAGTGAGAAAGCTCTCGACTGAGCATAAACTCAGATTAAGAGTAACAAAACAGACAAGTCCCCGGCTCCAACCGCAAAAATCAACAGGCAGTTGAAGCCGGGGACTTACTTTTTGATTCAGTTAAAACATATGCTGACATCACAGATTTCGCTTTTAGTCCCAACTCTCATATTTGGTCCAAAAAGCCCTACACCGGATGTAACGATATTATGCATATTTCCTTTCTTCAGATAACCACAGGGATTTTCCCAGAAGAATCTGATCACAATATTTCCCGGAAATACCTGTCCGTCATGGGTATGTCCGCAGAGATCTACGTCCACACCTGTATCCGCCAGTTCCTGAAGTTCTCTCGGCTCATGATCGATAACCAACACTGGCAGTGACACATCCATACCCTCTGTGATTTCCTGCGGAGTCTTTCGTTTACCAATCCCCCGTCCGGGACGCTCATAATCTGGTCTGCCATACAGATAAAAGGAATCATCGATGAGCACATATTCATCTCTCAGAAGCGTAATCCCCGCTTTCTCCAGAAACTCATCCATCTCCGGGGTACTCTCTTTCTTTTCCTTACTGCCAAAGGTAAATCCTGCCAGGATCTTTTCCTGAATATCGTGGTTTCCGTAACATGCATACACACCATACTTTGAGCGGATCCCTCTCAATATCTCTGCCAGTTTTTCCGGATCATCCAGTGCCTCATATTCATTGTCAAAAATATCTCCTGCCACTACCACCAGATCCGGATTCTGCTTATTGATCTTCTCTGTCATCTGCTCCATCTGCTTGCATCCAATATTATATCCCAGATGAAGATCTGCGACCAGAACCACATTTAACTCCTTCATATTTCCTGCCTTTTTATCAACAGAAATATTGTACTTCGTTGTATGTATATTTCCGGCACTGAGCACTCCGTAAATACTGACTGTTGAAATGATCACCGCACAGACAGCTCCCACAACAGCAGTTCCCATATTACTGAAAAGCAATTCTCTCCCCGGAAAGGCAAAATTTTTAAGAGGATATTTCAGTAACAGTCTCAATCCATCCGCGATTCCCAGAGTCATAAGTGTATACATCAAAACACCGAGCCAGTAATTACTCAGAAGCTTCATAAATCTCCTGAATCCTGATGCAGGTGCCATAAATGCGATCAGTATACTAAACACTACAAATAAATATACAAGTCCAATCCCCCTGCACACCCACACATTCTGAAAAACCGTATGCAATACCTGAAACCAGTGCAGGCTGCGAAGCAGGATATATACACACACCAACAGATAAAACGGTGCCAGATATATTGCAGCCATATAATATGTCTCCTTTCCAACTCTCATTGCCATAACAATTTTATTACTATAACAATTCCAGAAAATAATACAAACACGGACAGCCCCCAAAAAACAGGGCTAACTTATGTGGTACTTCACTCCTGATGTGTCTTGGTTATATCATTTCCCGGAATTGCTATAATTCAGCTCTTAATATATTACTTCATTTAAGCATTATTATTTTTAAACTGATTTTTCAACAAAATTTATTAAAAGATAGTATATTTATTCATTTTTACAGTGCATACACATCTTATTTTCACGCATAGCCTTCATTAAATCTAGTGTTAATAACTGATACTCTTTCATAGAATCCACTTCCTTATCCCACTGTTTCAAAATCTTCAAGAAATTTTCTTTCAAATGAGCGTTATAAGATTCATCTAATATCTTATTAATAGGAACCTCTAAAACATTTGAAATTGCTTCAAGAGTAGATCCATTTATTGCATGATTACCTTTTTCATACCTAGATATCGTCTTAGTGTCTTTGCCTATTTTTTCTGCTAACTCTTGCTGAGACATCCCTTTTTCTTTACGCAGTTCCTGTATATTTTTTCCAATCCTTACATCATTGGGATCTTTGTCCTTACTGCCCATTATACAATATGCTCCTTTCTCTTTTGCTTTAATAAAAAAATCCAAAATAAACAATCTACAAACTTACATATCCAAATGCCTTTATAATAAGCATATTAACCCTTACTTAGATTCATTTTTTTCTTGGCTAGTTATGTAAATCAGTTTGGCTGTTTATTTCGGACTACTATTATTATAGAAGATTAAAATAAATAAACTGTTAACATAAAATATATTTTATATACCTTGCTACCTTTTACGATTCTTAACATATATAACATATATTTTCTTGTATGATAACATTGGAATCTCCCAATGTCAATTCCTTTAAACCTTTAATTTCTTTTCACAATATCATCAAAAATATCCTCTCTTTCAATCATATTTTTTCATAATTACTTTATCTAATATTTTCTTATTCTACATATTCTTTTCATTCATCCTCAAACTCCATTTCATTCATTTCTGGAAAATCCAGCAATTCAGAAACAGTCATGTTTAATCCCATAGCAATCTTACGCAAGGTTTTCAGCTTTGGATTCTTTGTTTCTCCATTCATCATACTGTTAATCGTTGATTGCGTAATCCCCGATAATGTCGCAAGTCTGTTTATTGTTATTCCTTTGTCAGCACACAAGTCGCTTAATCTCTTTATTATAGCATCTGAATACGTCATGTAAATTCTCCTTAAATCACAATATATATTCAGTATAAATGATTCCTCTCTTGTTTATTAACGGTGTACCGTTGACATTCCCGTAATTCAATGATAAATTAACGGTATATCGTTAATTCACTTCATGCAAACTCAAAGGAGGATTTTATCTTATGAGCAACAAAGAACAAAAACTACGAAATAATCTTTATAAGGCATTCACCAAATATCTAATTTATGACAGCAAGAATACTTCTCATTCATTAAAAGCCTGTCAGGAGAGTTTTCTGGATCAGATTGCCTCTTTCCGCATGGAAACAGGATTACCTGCCGCACTCAGACAAGATAAAAAATATCAAAAAGCTCAGAAAAAATGCAATAAAGCCAATGAAAAAATACGGGAT
>ERZ857693.4188-NODE-4188-length-10613-cov-2.661110_pt1 | contig 10613 bp, 8 predicted proteins | sample MGYA00519765_ERZ857693 | MGnify/ENA primary metagenome ERZ857693 (study PRJEB31778, sample SAMEA3449354) | human gut metagenome | biome: human gut; feature: human-associated habitat; material: faeces | place: United Kingdom | collected 2010/2012 ... | reverse complement strand
TACATTGTGCCGTCCTTATTATCGGGCAGGTGCATTGTAATGGCGCTGACGCTGCCGAAAAGGGACTTATTGGGGTCATTTGCTCCGCTTTTCAGGAAGCCGCACTCGATTATCTCTATCTTTGCCTGTGCAAGACTGGAGATTATCTCGGAGATACACTTCCTGCCAAAATTGAAATCATTGATGTAGCCTCCGTCACGGAGGGTGCAGTCAAGAATACTTATCATAAAACAATTTCTCCGTTATTTATCTTTTCGGCGATGATCTTGTTTACCTTGTCGAGATCCTTGTGGGTATCAACGGAAAGGGTCGTTGCTTCGGTAAGAATGAACTTTATCTTGTGGCCGTTTTCGAGGAAGCGGAACTCGTCGATATCCTCAATGCTCTCAATCTCGCCACGCTTGGTGTCGTTTACGAATTTAAGGGACTTTTTGGTGAAGCACTGAACGCCCACGAACTTTTTGAGCTGATAGGTAGATTTTGCTTTGGGGAAGGGGATAGGGCTTCTTGCCATGTACATTCCGTAGCCCATCATATCAACGGCTATTTTTATCTTGGAGCTGTCGATAGCGTCGATGGGGTCTCTGAGGATCATCATGCCGTTTGCAACATAGCTGGAGTCGGGGTCAACGTCGTGGGGGATAAGGTCCTCGATGCAGCTGGACTCGATAAGGGGTTCGTCACCGTTTACGTTGATGTAGAAATCCGCATCTACCTTGGTGGAGAACTCATAAAGTCTTTCAAGGTGAGTGGGGCAGCTGTCGGAGGTCATGACAACCTTGATGCCCAGTGACTCGCAGGTCTCACGAATCTTGTCGTCATCGGTGGCAACATATACCTCGTCGATGCCCTTTGCCATGCTCAGCTGGCGGTGCACCCACCATATCATTGGCTTGCCGCATATATCGGCAAGGGGCTTGCCGGGGAAACGTGATGACTTATATCTTGCGGGAATTACGCCTACAACTTTCATTATTATACATTCCTTTCAACTTATACAATTATACCGCTGCAGGGCGGCTTTTCATCATATTTAAATTATACAGTGTTTATGGGGTTTTGTCAATCAATAAAAAATCGGATACCGTTTTGGACGGTATCCGATGATGGGGGTTATGTTATCTTACGGTAGGGGCGATGTCAACGAAATCTATGCCATTATCTTCAAGGTAGGTGAGATCGTTGAAGCCATTTTCTATATACTCACCCTTGGCAGCGGTGGGAGCGGCGTAAACAATATCAGATGATGATACGCTTGTCCATGAGCCGTTTACATAAGCCTTAACGGCAAAGCCGTACATTACGTAATTGCTGAGGTTCCTTACGTACATACCGTTGGTCGTTCTCTTGCCCGCCAGTGTCCATCTTCCGTTTACGGTGTAATATACTGCATACTGGGTTGCGCCCGATACATTTGTCCAGTTAAGAGCGACCTGTCCGTTCTGGGGCACTACCTTTGTTATTCTCGGCTTTGCGGTGGTTGTGCCGCTTGCTGACGGGGTTGCATACACGATATCGGCGCTTGTTACTCCTGACCAGCTGCCGTTGACGTATGCCTTTACTGCGAAGCCGTATCTTGTACCGTTGCGGAGGTTTCTTACATACATTCCGTTGGTAGTTCTTGTGCCTGCGTTATACCATTTGCCGCCTACGGTGTAATAAACTGCATAATTTGTTGCGCCGCTTACAGCTGTCCAGTTCAGGGCTACCTGACCGTTCTGTCCCTGCGCTTTGGTGATAACGGGCTTGGCGATGTATCTGTAATTTATGCCGTAGCTTCTTGCATAGCGCTCTGCATACGAACCTCGTGTGCAGTAAATAGTCAGATTATAGCAGTTTGAAAATGCGGTGTCGCTTATTGATGTAACGTTTGAGGGGATAGTGATACTGCTGAGATTATAGCAGTTTGAAAAAGCATAATCGCCGATAGATGTTACTCGTGAGGGTATAGTAACGCTTGTAAGACCGGAGCAGCCGTAGAATGCAGAAGAGGATATTTTAGTCATATTATTTGAAAGCCTTAATGAGCGGATACCAGAGCAGTTGGCAAAGGCATATGCTTCGACCTGTGTAACGTTGTCGGGGATACTGAGGCTTTGCAAGCCACTGCAGTTCTGGAAAGCATAAGAGCCTATACGAGTAACTTTGCCCGGAATGCTTATGCTGTTGAGGGAATAGCAGTTGTAAAAAGCATAATTTCCTATATTGGTAAGGTTTGAGGATAACTTAACATAGGAAAGGCTTGTGCAGTTTTTAAATGCACCGGGACCGGTTTTATAACGCCAATATCTGCAATCTGAAGCATCCTCAGTTACATTGCCATCATATATACTTGTTACAGTGTTTGGAAATATTACACCTGAAAGCAGCGTTTTGTCGGTAAATGCTGATGCACCGATAATTCCTACATTATAGCCTTTTAATGTGGTTGGAATCTGTAAATACGGACTGGTTCCTGTATATTCATATATAAATGCAGCACTATCATTTGGGTATATTGAACTTGATAAATCCGTTTCACTTCCCATATGCCAGTTAGCTTCCGGAATTTCTGTATCAGCTTCATCTTCCGTGGGGACTGCTTCGGAGAGTGAGAGACTGTCAGTATATTCCCCTAAGAGAGTATCGGGGGAAATAAGTGACGGGTCGTCCGCATATGCCGACGGTATGCAGGAGGAGACTACAGCCGCAGCTGCAAGCACAGATACGATTTTTTTGAATTTCATTTTCATCAACCATCCTTTTTGTTTTGATGTATATAAATTTCCAATTTTTTATTGGAAATCATATCCTAAAATGGAATTTTGCTTTTAATGCCATTATATCACAATGAAAAAAAGGTTGTATTTTTGGGTTCTGTGTTATAGCTTTATTAAACTAAATTTTTCTCAATTATGTTATATCTATACCCAACATATATATTGGATTTAAATATATTATAATGTAATATGCTGGATTTGTCAAGTATAATCCATGAAATATGTTATACTATATCAAATACCAATGAAAAAGAGGATAAGCAAATGGCATTTTATAAAAGAATAAAAGACCTGAGGGAGGACAGCGACAAGACACAAAAGGAAATTGCAGATTATCTCGGTACCTGTTATCAGTATTATGCGGTTTATGAAAAGGGAAAAAGCGAAATATCCTTTGAACGTGCGATAATGCTTGCGAATTATTACAATGTGAGCCTTGATTATATTGCGGAGAGAACGGACAATAAAATGGGAATGTGTCCGGCACTTTCAAAGGAGCAGTCGGAGTTCCTTAATACTTACAGCAGGCTTTCGGAGCGTGATAAAAGGCTTATATCGTCTCTTATGAATGAAATGGAACAACAAAAATAACGGAACGCTTTTACTCATCCTGAGAAAAACGTTCCGTTATTTTGTTTTACGGTTAATTGTGTGTTACGTGTTGACCGTTGGCGGTAAGACAATATTTCATCTTACGGTAGGGGCTACGTCAACGAAATCAATGCCGTTTTCTTCAAGAAAGCTGAAATCGTCAAAATCGGTATCCATAAGGTCGGACTTTGCGGCGGTGGGAGTTGCATAAACGATATCGGCGCTTGTGATGTTTGTCCATGCACCGTTTACGTATGCCTTTACTGCGAAGCCATACTTTGTGCCGTTGGTAAGACCTGTTACGTACATACCTGTTGCGGTTCTGTAGCCTGCTACTGACCACTTGCCGTTGAGGTAGGTGTAAACTGCATAGTTTGTTGCGCCGTTGACTGTTGTCCAGTTAAGAGCTACCTGACCGTTCTGACCCTGAGCCTTGGTGATTACGGGTTTTGCTGCTGCGCTGACGGGTGTGGCATATACGATATCGGAAGAGGATACCGATGACCAGGTGCCGTTAACGTATGCTTTTACTGCGAAGCCGTACTTTGTGCCGTTGGTGAGGTTTCTGACATACATACCTGTGGCTGTTCTGTAGCCTGCGACTGACCATGTGCCGTTGAGATAAGTATAGACTGCATAATTTGTTGCGCCCGAAACGGCAGTCCAGTTCAGGGCAACCTGACCGTTCTGACCTTCTGCCTTGGTTATTTTGGGCTTTGCGACTGCTGCGCCGACAGGTGTTGCATATACGATATCTGCGGAGGTTATGCCTGACCATTTGCCGTTAACGTATGCCTTGACTGCAAAGCCGTATCTTGTGCCGCCTGTAAGTCCGCTGACGGTCATTTTAAGGGCGGTGGTGGTTCCTGCGTTATACCATTTTCCGTTTGCGGTGTAATAAACTGCATAATTTGTTGCGCCCGAAACGGAGCTCCAGCTGAGATCGACCTTGCCGCTGCCTGCGGTTATGCTTGTTATGGAGGGCGTCAGGCGGGGAGCGGTAGAGGTAAGGGTATCGGAAACGGAAAGGCTTCCCTTTTTGGTGGCTGCGGTAATAATGGCTGTTCCGCCGCCTGCTACGGTGACATTTCCTGCTGAATCCACCTTTGCGGCGGAGGAGCTTGATGAATAGTTGAATGAGGAGCTGTCAACGGTGGCGGTTATATATGTCCAGCCCACGTTATTGTTGCTGACGGTGAATATTGTGGTCTCGCCAGCGGAAGAGAAGGTGTTTTCTGCCAGCTTGCCGCTCATATTTATATAGTCCGTTGAAGCGCTGACGGCGGCTGTAGCGGACGCTGTTCCCGTTCTCACGGAGCCGTCGGCTGTGATATCGCTGAAGCACTGCACCCAGAAGTTGATGCCCTTATAATTGAAGCAGCCTACGCCCACGCTGGTGTAGTTTGCTTTAAGGATGTTTTCACGGTGACCTGTGGAGTTCATCCAGCCTGTTATTACTTCGTCCGGGTCTGCCTGACCTGCGGCGATGTTCTCACCTCTCCAGCCGCCGTCAAAGGCGGTGAAGCAGCGGCTTCCGTTGGGGCGGGTATGGCTGAAATATATGACAGTTTCGGCAGCTCTCTGCATTGCGGCAGCGGTAAGGGTGCTGTCGGCGGTGAGGGGGGAGAGGCCGTTATTCACACGCTGCTCGTTGAGCAGGGTAATTACCTGTGAGGCATATGTATAGTTCTGCGTGCCGCTGATGTTCAGTGTTCCTGTAGCCGAGGCATAGATATCGTCTGTCAATGCGCTGTCGTATGGGGATTCGGCTGCCTCGGTGGATATTGCTTCCCCGATAGTTGTTTGGATACCGTCAACATCTGCTTCGGCATACGCTGCTGCGCTCATTGACAGGCAGAGTGCGGCAGAAACCGTGCAGGCGAGGAGCTTCATCATTGATTTTATTTTGTCATATCCGCAGGTCTTATGATATGTCTGTGAGTTATGTTCCTTCATGTCAGGATCATTCCTTTCACAGCCCGATAAAAGAGCTAAAAAATTATACATATTTATTATAATATTTTTGGGCGCGTATGTCAATCGTCAGGGAAAATACGGGGGAGAAATTTTCGGGGGATTTATGGGGAATGTGTACAAAAGTGCAAAGCGGATAAACAGGTGGGTTGTTGACTGTGATATAAATCAAAGGTGTATAATGGGGTGCTGTATCTTTAACAGCGACCGTAAAGTTATAGGTCTCGGATTTAAAAATTCATTGACAAAGCGGTTGTAATGCTATATAATTATATTAACTTTATTTTACTAAAGAAATTACATAATGTTATTTTAAGGAAATAAACGGTAATACAGTAAAGGGTGAATGATTTGAAGGTAATGTGCGTGTTCGGTACAAGGCCTGAGGCTATAAAGATGTGCCCCCTTGTAAATGAACTTAAATCAAGAAAAAATATTGAAACAGTGGTATGCGTTACGGGTCAGCACAAGGAAATGCTCCGGCAGGTGCTTGATATTTTCAAAGTTACTCCCGAATATGACCTGGGGATAATGAAAAAGGGTCAGGACCTTTTTGATATAACCACTGCCGTGCTTACGTCCATCAAAGAAGTGCTTGCAAAGGAAAAGCCTGACCTTGTTCTTGTTCACGGCGATACTTCCACTGCTTTTGTAACTGCTCTTGCCTGCTTCTATTCGGGCATAAAGGTGGGTCATGTTGAAGCGGGACTGAGGACTTACAATATTTTCTCGCCATATCCCGAGGAGTTCAACCGTGAGGCTATAAGCCTTATATCCGAGCTGAACTTTGCTCCCACTGAGTTTGCACGTCAGAATCTTCTTAATGAGAAAAAGGATCCGGCCAACATCTTTGTTACGGGAAACACGGGCATTGATGCGCTGAAAACAACTGTAAGCCCCGATTACAGGCATGAGCTGCTGGACTGGGCAGGCGATTCAAGGATACTTCTTATCACTGCGCACAGACGTGAAAATATCGGCGAGCCTATGCGCAGGATATTCCGTGCCATTCTCAGGCTGGTGAACGAAAATCCCGATGTGAAGGCTATTTATCCCGTTCATCTTAATCCTGCGGTAAGGAGCATTGCCAGGGAAGAGCTGGGCAGCTGCGACAGGATAAAGCTGTGTGACCCTCTCAATGCCATAGATTTCCACAATATCATGGACAAGTCCTACATAATCCTTACGGACAGCGGTGGAATACAGGAGGAAGCTCCCTCTCTCAACAAGCCCGTTCTTGTGCTGAGAGATACCACAGAGCGTCAGGAGGGCGTGGAGGCAGGAGTTCTGAAGCTTATCGGAACATCTGAGGAAAATATCTACAATGCCTGCACGGAGCTTCTTAACAACAGGGAAGAATATAATGATATGATAAACCGCAGCAATCCTTACGGCGACGGCTTTGCCTCCAAGAGAATAGCGGATATTATCTGCGAGCGTTTCGGGGCTGTGGAATGATATGGAAAAAATAAGATCGCTTATTGAAAAATATTTGCAGGTGATAAAGTATTTTATCATTTCCTGCGGAACGGCAGTTATTGAGCTGTGCATAGGGCTGCTGCTCATAAATCTGCTGCACCTGTCGGAAGTGGTATCAAACACGGCAGGTATCCTTATCGGCTCGGCTATACATTATGTATGTGTTACCAAAAAGGTTTTTAACAGGTCTGTGGATATAAGGACTGTTGTTATATATATTTCCACGTTCCTGCTGGGTATGTTCATTCAGAACGGTGTTGTATGGGGCGTATGCAGGCTCCTTGACGGCGTTGTGGGCAAGAGCATAGGCTACACGGTTTCAAAGGTCGCTTCGCTGGCGGTATCGTTTTTTGTGCTTTACGGAGTAAGGAAATTCCTGTATGCAAAGGTCACTCCCAGGAACAATAAGGATAACAAATAAAAGGAGATATACAGATGAATAAGATATATGCAATGCTTCCCTGCTACAATGAGTCGGAAAATATTGCCGCTCTTATCGAAAAGTGGCTTGGTCAGGCAGAGGTGCTCAGAGGTATGGGATATGAGCTGACTGTTGTGGGCATTGATGACCGCAGCACAGACAATACATATGATATCATCAGCAGCTATGCCGAAAAGTACGATAATGTAAAGGTGATAAGGCACGAAAAGAACCTTAATCTTGGCGGCGGCGTAAACACGGCGTTCACTGCGTTCCAGAAGGAATGTTCCGAGGGCGATCTTTGTGTTCTTATGGACGGCGACAACACTCATGACCCTGTTTACATCAAGTCAATGGTGGAAAAGATAAAGGCAGGCGCTGATGTGGTCATTGCTTCAAGATACTGTCAAAGCTCTTCGGTAAAGGGCGTTCCGGGAATAAGACTTTTCCTCAGTGACGGTGCAAGAGTGTTCTATACTGCTGTGCTCCATGTTAAGAATGTAAAGGACTACACCTGCGGATACAGAGTATATGCCTATGAGATAATCAAAAAAGCAAGAGGGGTTTACGGCGACAAGTTTGTTGAGATGAAAACATTCTCCTGCATGATGGAAGTGCTGTACAAGCTTTCTCTTGTAGGTGCAAAATTTGACGAAGTGCCCTTTGAGCTGAGATATGACAACAAGCTGGGCGAAAGCAAGATGAGAGTGCTCAGGACTGTAAAGGACAGTATCACCACTGCGTTCCGCCTCAGATTTTCCGCAAAAAAGAAAAGGTGAGGATATGGAAGAGACATTAAAGAAGCGGAAATTTTCGGTATATAACATAATCTTCATCATAGTTGTAATTGCACAGCTCATTTTTCTGTCGGTGAGCTTTGCGGTAAACAACACAGCTCACCATGAGGACGAATATTTTTCCTATGGACTGGCAAACAGCCAGAACAGGGTATATCTTTATGGAAGCGCCCTCCAGGTCCCTGACAATTATGATGTATGGATGACGGGCGATGACTTCAAGTATTATATTGAGACGAATGAAGAGTCAAGATTTTCGTATGATACTGTGTGGAAAAATCAGGCGGCAGACACTCATCCGCCGCTGTATTACGCTGTACTTCACACCATCTGCTCCTTTTTCCCCGATCAGTTCTCTTGGTGGTGGGCATTTGGGATAAACCTTTTCTGCTTTGCGGTGACACAGGTATTTTTGTACAAGTTTTTCTCAAGATTTGCAAAGTCACAGCTGGCGGGTGTCATTGTCTGCATTTACTGGGGGCTTTCGCTGGGCGGGCAGTCCAATGTGTATTTCCTGCGAATGTATATGATGCTCACCATGTTTGCGGTGATGTACGCATATTTCAGCCAGACCGTACTTACGGCTGAGGGGAAAATCCCGCTGAAGCAGTTTATTTTTGTGGGACTGACGACGTTCCTCGGAGCGCTTACTCAGCATAATTTCCTTGTGTTTGCGTTTATGTACACGCTCATTCAGTGCGTTGTACTGCTGATAAAAAAGCGTGTTAAGGACTGCTTTGCATACGGCGGTTCTGCGGCTGTGGGCGTGGGACTTTCCATTGTGGCATTCCCTGCGACCATTGCCCATATGTTCTCCACGGAAATGCACTGGTCAGGCGAGATAGACCCTGCTATACAGAGATATCAGTATCTCAGGGTAATTGTAAGGAACATGACCGGCTACATAATGAATTTCTTTGAAATGAATTATTATGCAGATGTCATTGCCATAATTCTGTGCGTACTGGTAGTATTGGCTGCGGCGTGCTTTGTGTGCAGAAAAGAAAAGTGGTTCATTCCCATTGCGGAAAAATGCAAAAATGCTCTGCGTACTTTATGGACAAACTTTAAAAAGGCAGACCTCAGCCCCATAATGATATTTGCGGCATCTGAGCTGGTATTTGAGATAGTTGTCCACAAGGTATATATCTATGACCTGGAGCTGGACTCGGTACGTTATTTTTACATATTCCTGCCGCTGGTCATAGGCGTTTTTATCAGCTGGATATATGTCATCGGAACACATATCTCAAAGAAGATATGCACGCCTGTTATATGTGTTGCTCTGGCGGCGCTGCTGGTTTATCAGAATGTAAGGATCACGCCTACATATGTGTTGAGCGACTCGCCTGAAAACGGCACTGTAAGCAGCTATGTAAAGGGGCAGAACTGTGTTGTTCTGGTAAGCTCCCCGATTTTCCTGCCCTGTTACTGCACTATGCTTGCAGATACGAACAATGATTATATAACCCCATATGTTAACTGCGAGTTTGAGGCTCATGCAGATGAATACAAAAAGCTTTATGAAAACGGCGAGGACTTTTATGTTCTGTTCGATACCAACAAGATCGCCGAAAAGAAAACAGATGAAAATTCCAATGCCCTTACCTACGATTATATCATAGACTATTTTGAGGATATCTCGGGATATAAGGCGACTTACTGCACACAGCAGAGAGAGCATTATATGGACGTTCGCCTCTACAAATTTGAAAAGCAGGCGGAAAATTAAAAAAATTGCTATTGCTTTTTAAAGATGGACGTGGTATAATAATATCAATATTTCAAAGGCTAAGCGTTCAGAGTAGCCGTTTTGTCACTTTTCAGAGAGCGTCCGTTCGGTGCGAGGGCGCAGGTGCGGGCGGTGAAGTGCGTTCGTCAGCTTGGCGGGGGAAGCGTTTGTTGTGTTATATCACAACAAATTATAGTGTGTATCCCGCTGCGGGTGTTCCCGTTACAGAATGGTATCGCTTCGGCGGTATATAAGGGCAGCTTGCTGCCGAATTGAAGTGGGACCGTGGCTTTTCGCCGCCTTCAGATATTTCTGAGGGCGGCTTTTTTGTTGCAGGCATATCATATGCCCGCTTGCTTTCATATAATAATATTATCCCTGCATTTTACAGGTTACAGGAGGAACGATATGAGCAGTTTTGATGAGCTTATAAAGCATTTTAAGGCGGACATCGAATCCGTCAAGCAGAGAGACCCTGCGGCTAAGAACACCGTGGAGATAATCCTCACTTACTCGGGACTTCATGCGGTGGCGGCTTACCGTGTATCCCATTATTTCTATAAGAAGAAAATGTTCCTTACCGCAAGAGTTATATCTCAGGCGGCAAGGTTTATCACAGGCATTGAGATCCACCCGGGCGCAAAGATAGGCAAGGGTCTGTTCATTGATCACGGCATGGGCGTTGTTATCGGCGAGACCACCGAGATAGGCGACAACTGCCTTATATACCAGGGCGTTACCCTTGGCGGTACGGGCAAGGACAGAGGAAAGCGTCACCCGACACTGGGCAACAATGTTATGGTCGGCGCAGGCGCAAGGGTGCTTGGCCCCTTTAAGGTGGGCAACAATGTAAAGATCGC
>ERZ857693.4174-NODE-4174-length-10663-cov-2.934860_pt1 | contig 10663 bp, 10 predicted proteins | sample MGYA00519765_ERZ857693 | MGnify/ENA primary metagenome ERZ857693 (study PRJEB31778, sample SAMEA3449354) | human gut metagenome | biome: human gut; feature: human-associated habitat; material: faeces | place: United Kingdom | collected 2010/2012 ... | reverse complement strand
GATGCTCTGCTTACCAGCCTGAAAACTGCTGGTCTTAGCACTTATATGTCACAGTTTGACAGTGCCGAGAGCGCAGTAGACGTTGCAAAGATAATCTCAGACGCAGATCATTGGACAAAGGAAGATACTGCAAAGTTTGCAAAAGCCGCTTCTGCCTGCATCATCGACAATAAGTCTGTAACCGCCTATGAAGATAACGGTGAGTACACTATTCCACTTCCAAATGCTGGCTATTATCTCGTTGTCGATGCAACAGAAAATAATGGTGTTGATAAGGCTAACTCAGCTCTTATCCTTAACGTTTCAGGCACAACAGACGTTACTCCAAAGAAGACGAAGCCAACACTTACAAAGCAGATCAAGCATAATGAGAATAACTCATGGGGCGATGTTGGCGACAACGCAATCGGTGACGATGTAGAATTCAAGATCACAACAACTATACCAAGCGATGTATCAGCTTATGACAAGTATACATACACAGTTCGTGACCAGCTAAGCGAGGGCTTTACATTCAATGATAATCTTACATACAAGTACTATGACGCTGACGGTCAGGAGATCACTTCTGTTACAGTAGGTCCTAACACAACAGTTGGCGACGACAGCAGTACGACCGACTATAAGGAGTCTTTCTATGTTACTTTCGATATCAAGGAACTTGTAAAGAACTATCCTACAGTTGCAAAGATCGAAACTTATTATTCTGCTAAGCTCAATGAAAAAGCTAAGGTAGCAGTTACTGCTCCTGACAGTGTGAACAATAACCCTAACACAGCTTATCTGACATATTCAAACAATCCTCAGGACACAACAGGTAAGGAGAAAGGTGAAACACCTAAGGTTACAGTTTATGACTGGACATTCTCACTTGTTGGTAACAAGGTAGACGAAAAGGGCGAGCCTCTTGCAGGTGCTAAGTTCCAGCTTAGAAATGTTCATGGCGATGCTATCAGACTTGTCAAGATAGCTGACAATGTTTACAGACTTGAGATCGGCAGTGAGGCAGGCTCTGTTGATTATATCGAAACAGACGCAACAGGTAAGTTTACTATCAAGGGCATTGATGATCAGACAACTTACAAGCTTGTTGAGATAGAAGCTCCTGCTCAGTATAACAGAGCTGATCCATATGAGTTCAAGTTTGACACAACATATGATCCTGCTAATACACTTCAGTCCATTCGTATGCTCGACGGCACTGATTCAGGCACAAGCGGTTCAACAGTTAAGATCATAAACCAGAAGGGCGGCTCACTTCCAACAACTGGCGGTATCGGTACTCAGATCTTCTACGGTGTAGGCGGAGCTATCGTACTGGGCGCAGGTGTGCTTCTCATTGCTAAGAAGAGAGCTAAGAACGACTAATTTTTTGAATTTATTTTTACCTTTGTCCTGCCGATCTCGGTCGGCAGGCATCAGGGAGGACTCCATGAGGAAGAAAAGCGGTAAATCAACTACAATTTTATTGGTCTTGTTATTGCTTGTGGGGCTCTCCGTGATGTTATATCCAACAATAAGCGATTGGTGGAATTCAAAAACGCAAAGCCGTGCGGTGGCGACTTATCAAAAAGCGGCAAATGACCTTTCTGACAAGGAGAATGAAGAGATACTCAGCCGTGCCAGAAAATATAATGAAGAGATAGCAAAACTTGCCCGACCTTTTGTGGATTATGATCAGGTCAAGGGCTATGAGGATATCCTGGATATCACGGGGACGGGTGTTATGGGCTATATTTCCATTCCGACTATAAGGGTGGAGTTGCCTATTTATCATGGCACAAGTGACGGCGTGTTAAATGTCGCTGTGGGACATTTGCAGGGTTCGAGCCTGCCTGTTGGCGGAGCGGACACTCATTCGGTCATTTCAGCACATAGAGGTCTGCCGTCGGCAAAGCTTTTCAGCGACCTTGATAAGCTTGCAGAGGGCGATGAGTTCACTATAACAGTGTTGAAAGAGGTCTATACATATGAGGTCGAGTCTGTTTATATAGTTCTGCCTAATGAAATGGATAAGCTGAACATTATTCCAGGTGAGGATCATGTTACGTTGACTACCTGTACACCATACGGAGTCAATTCTCACAGGCTTCTTGTTCGTGCAAAGAGAGTTGAAACTGCGGACGATACAAAGAGTGTTTCAAAAATAACGGCAGACGCTGTTCAGCTCGATTCTCTTGTGGTCGTGCCTTTTGTAGCAATACCGTTGTTTGTGGTACTGCTTGTGTGGTGGTTTGTGGATTCAAAACGCAAAAAAATCTCTCATGATGAGCTTGTGGCAATGCTAGATAAGCCAGAGAGTGACGATAATGTTGAAAATCTACCTGATAAGGAGAGTAGCAAAGATGAAACTTAAATTTTCTCAGCTTGCAAAGGCTGTTTTGTGTACGGCGGCAATGGCTGTTTCAGCCTTGGGAAGCATGACGATCTCAGCTTCTGCAGCGGATAATATCAATGTGGATATAGTGTGCAAAAATGATACAACGACTGTTAGTAATGCCGAGTGGAGCATATATAAGGTCGGTGAGCGTAAAGAAGCTGACTTTGTCCTTACCGGCGAGTTCAGCGATTATCCTATAGATATGTCTGATTTTACTGACGCTTCAAAAATGCAGGCTGTCGCTGATACGCTCGACAACTACGCAAAAACTGATGGCATAACACCAGTTTCAACAGGCAAGACGGACGCAAACGGTGAAGTAAAGCTTTCTGCTGATTCTGTGGGTCTGTATCTTGTTTCAGGCAAGAGTTTTGAAAACACAACAGCTAAGTTTACACCTTCTCCGTCACTTATCGAGATAGATAAGGATATCGTGGCTGAGGGTCAGATAACAGTTTACACCAAGTTTACATACAAAGAGATCCCAGCAGGGGACAGTGATTATGGTGTAAGAAAGTCGTGGATAGTTCCTGATGGTCAGGAAAAGCTCATACCTGATAATATCAAGGTGGAGATATATCGTGACGGCAAGCTTTTCGATACTGTTACTCTTAACGCTGACAACAATTGGGAGTATTTCTGGAAAGACAATTCTGCGGCTGAGTGGACAGTTAAGGAGATAGATATTCCTGCCAACTACACAGTTGTTACCAAAAGCAATGACAAGCTGTTTCTTATAGAGAACACATATAAATCAGACAGTTCAAGTAATACAGATAGTAGTTCAAGCACACCTGACAGCAGTTCGTCAGGCTCTGATTCATCAAGCTCAACGCCTGACAATATACCACAGACTGGTTCGCTCAACTGGCCGGTGCCTGTACTTATAGGCGGTGGAGTTATCCTTATCGCGGCAGGCTGGAGAGTAAGCAGAAAAGAGAAATAAAGGCGAAACCACATAGGCTCGCCTTTACAACAGGAGAAAAATAGTGACTAAAAAAAAGCTAGGACTTTTGTTGATAATAATGGGGATAATGCTGATAGCGGCGGCATTATCCCTTAATTATTACAACTATTTTCATGAAAAGCAAAGTAATAAAAGGATGGAGGCTGTGCTGAGTGACCTGAAAACGCAGATCTCAGACAGTTCAGATGACAGCGACAGCAGTTCACCCTTTGACATTTTTGACGATAGTCGATCCACGGACAGCGAGATAGATGACCCGGATAAGGATATCGTGCTTGACGGCAACTCATATATAGGTTTGATTTCATTCCCGACACTGGGGCAGGAGTTTCCTGTGACTCGTGGCTGGAGCTATGCTGCAATGAATACCGCAGCTTGTCAGTACAGCGGCAGACGTGTAGACAATGATCTTATAATCTGCGCTCACAATTACACAGGCTTTTTTGATAAGCTAGATAAGCTCAGCTCAGGTGACCAGGTCATTTTCACCGATGTTTACGGCAGAGAATTTAACTATACTGTCACAAACAGCGAACTGCTGAGCGGCTGGGATTCGCCATCGCTCATAAAAGGTGGTGGCAGCGACTGGGATCTTACCTTGTTCACCTGCACATGGAGCGGTTACAGCAGAGTGACTGTAAGACTTGTTTATTCATAAATACATCAAAAACGCACAGAGTTCTACACCCTGTGCGTTTTATATTCCTGCGGCAAGTCTTATTTTTTTTATATCAAAAGTTTTTAGTTTGTCATCGTATATGCAGTGTCGTCTTGACTTTCTTGGGTGGCGGCGTGTATAGTTAATGGCTTCTTCAAGGTTGTTTGTTTGAAAAACTGGACGTTTCATTGCTTTGTTGTATACTGTGTATCTCATAAAAATACCTCCCAAATAATTCTTATAATTAATTATAACATTAATTGGTACGTCGGTCAATAGCAATATTGTACAAATTTAACCTATTAATCAGATATACATAAATTAAAACAGAAATCGACTTGTTTAAGAACACTTCACGACATAAGACGACATAATTCTACTTATAAAAATTATAGTGATAGTGGGATATTGTGCAAAAATGAGAATGGTTGGTCAATTTGACGAACGATAAAGTTATAAATTTGTTTTGACAGCGAAAGTTGTAACACAGTTTTCATTGATTGATAATTAATTGAACATTCAAATATGGTATAATACCCTAAAGAATCGGAGAGGAGCGAGGAGTTATGGATAGCTTTGTGCGAAAATATGGAAGATATGTACCCTTTGCTTTAACTATTATCATAATAATTTGCTGTGCTCTTTTTCTGAAAGACCATGAGTTTTCTGAGATACTCAGTTATTGCCCGGACAATTTGTGGCTTGCCGCATTTGTTATTCTGGGATTTTATGGATTAAAGTCTTTGTCGGTGGTATTCCCGCTTGCGGCTAATTTTGTGTGCGTGGGTGCAATATATCCGTTCTGGGTGGGTATTTTGTTGAACGTAATAGGACTATCGGTTTGTTTTACTGTTCCTTATCTTGTGGGAAGGATATCGGGTGGCAATATCATGCGTGTTATTGAGATGAAATATCCTAAGGCACGAAAGCTTGTAAATTATGGGCATGACAATAATCTGTTCGCCTCCTACATTTCAAGGGCAGTGGTAGTTGTGCCGGGCGACCTTGTTTCAATGATACACGGCGCACTGCGAATGCCTTACAGACCATATCTTCTTGGCTCGATAATGGGAGTGATGCCTGAAATGCTTGTGCAGACATATATTGGAGCACAGTTGAAGCATTTGACAATAAAATCAGTGCTTGTGATGATAGCACTCATAGCCGCAACGCTGGCTTTTTCGCTGATACTTAATAAAAAGGTCAGCAGGAGCGGCAAGCAGATGGACAAGGAAGATTTTTGATATATGTACAAAAAAGCGGACTGATAACAACAGCCCGCTTTTTTTATTATTTGTCAAAGCTAGGATTGAAAGCGTAGAAATTTTTGCTGTCAAGCATATCCTGAATAAGTCTTAGTCCTTCGCCGAAGCGCTGATAGTGGACTATCTCACGTTCACGAAGAAACTTGATAGGGTCACGGACATCGGGATCGTCAGCAAGCCTGAGAATGTTGTCGTAGGTCAGGCGGGCTTTTTGCTCAGCAGCAAGGTCTTCGTGTATATCAGCAATAGCGTCACCAGTACTTTGGAAGATTTCCGCAGAAAATGGTACACCAGAGGCGGCTATAGGGTAAACGCCTGTAGTGTGGTCAACAAAATAGGTGTCAAAGCCACTGTCTTTTATCTCCTTGAGGGAGAGGTCACGGGTCAGCTGATAGATAATAGTGCCGATCATTTCGATGTGGGCAAGTTCTTCTGTGCCGATATCGTTGAGTATTGCCTGCACTTCACGACAGGGGGCTGAGTAACGCTGATTGAGATAGCGAAGCGCTGCACCAAGCTCGCCGTCAGGGCCACCAAGCTGCGAGATAATGACCTTAGCCAAAGCTGGATTAGGGTTAGCGATCTTAACTGGGTATTGCAGCTTTTTTTCATATTGCCACATTAGTCAACACTCCTTTCCCACGGAAAAGGTGATGTTACCCATTCCCATTTCTTGGACGAGTTATTCTGTGTGATCGTCAAAGGTCCGTATTTCTCATTGTATTGAGCAATAAGCTTCTCTTTTTCTGCCTTGTGTCGTGCAAAATATGCCAGACCATCTCTGCAGGTAGGGTGGCTGTCGAGGTAAAGATTAGCCTCTACAAGGGCAAAGCTGCACGCCTGTATCTTTCTAAGAAGCCTCTCCTTTTCACTTAGTATGGGCATTCTTTACAGCCTCCTCTCCTATAAAAGGTTTGTCTATGGACGGGAAGATAGTTCCTCTTGAAAGTGCTACATCTGCCTCATAAGGTTTCTCCCACATCTGAAAAGGCACATATGCCATTGCCAGCGGCGTGTCCTCAGGAAATCTTCCTTTCGGAAAAGGGCAGGCAGGTGTGTTATCCTCTGTGTCGTCAGCAAGTATCCTGCCTAACGACAGATTGTCAAACATATCCAAATAAGTTCACTCCTTATGTTGTCTGAATCTCATATACCACAGGTTTCGTGTGGCTGTTTTATCATATGCAGCTTATAAGTCAGTGGTGTATGTATGCAGGATATTATCAAAAAGCTTGCAAATCGTTCATTGAAAATACACAAAATTAATTTTCTGTGAACGCGCATATTGTTTGTAACAATAAACATAGTTTAAATAACGTTAAATTTGTAAGATTTAATATTGACAAATCGGGCTTCTGCGTGTTATATTAATACTATTGAAAAAAGCATATGCAGTGACATATGTGATCAGAGGAGAGATTATTATGAAAAATGTCAAGAGAATTCTTGCATTAACAGTTTCGGCTGCCCTTGCGGTTTCTTGCTTTGCAGGTTGCGGAAACGGTGCAAAAAAGAACAGCGATACTATCGTTATCGGCTGCAGCGGTCCGCTCACAGGTGACGCTGCACAGTACGGCGTTGCTGTTAAGAATGCTATCGAGCTTGCTGTCAAGGACGTAAATGACGCAGGCGGAATAAACGGAACAAAGCTCTCATACGTTTTCGAGGACGATGAGGCTGACTCAGGCGATAAGGCTGTAAATGCTTATAACGCACTGAAAGACAATGGTATGCAGGTAATGGTCGGAACAGTAACAACAGCTTCTTGCCTCGCAGTTATTGAAAAGACAAAGCAGGATAACATCTTCCAGCTTACACCTTCTGCATCTGCTCAGGACATTATCAAGAACGATAACTGTTTCCAGGTTTGCTTTACTGACCCTAACCAAGGTAAAGGTTCTGCCGACTATATCGCAGAAAACAAGCTTGCTACAAAGATAGCTGTAATTTACGACAGCTCTGACGCTTATTCATCAGGTATCTTCAACACATTCAAATCCGAGGCTGAGGCTAAGGGTCTTGATATCGTTGCAGAGCAGTCATTCACAAAGGACAGCAAGACTGACTTCTCAGCTCAGATCAGCGCAGCTAAGGATGCAGGTGCAGACCTCGTGTTCCTGCCTATCTACTATCAGCAGGCTTCACTTATCCTTACACAGTGCAAGTCAGCTAACTACAACCCAACATTCTTCGGTTGCGACGGTCTTGACGGACTTCTTTCTATCAAGAACTTTGATACTTCACTTTGCGAGGGCGTAATGCTCCTTACACCATTTGCTGCCGACGCTCAGGATCAGGCAACTCAGGACTTCGTTAAGAAGTATAAGGACGCTTACAACGGCGAAACACCTAACCAGTTCGCAGCAGACGCTTATGACGGTGTAATGGTACTTGCAGAACTCATGAAGAAGGAAGGCATCACAGCTGATATGTCTGCTTCTGATATCTGCGATAAGCTCAAAAAGGCTATCTCTGATAAGGACTTCTCATATGACGGACTTACAGGTACAGGCATGAAGTGGGGCGAAGACGGTGCCGTATCTAAGGACCCTAAGGCTGTTATCATCAAGAATGGTGCTTATTCTGCACTGACAGCTGATGACATTGCCGCTTCTACTGCTCAGTAATAGCTGAAATGAAGTGCGTACAAAAAGTACGCTTAATATGAAAAAAACCGGCAATTGCGAAAAATTGTCGGTTTTTTTGATTTATTTCATTAAAATGTGTTGCAAAAACTACGGGGTTATGTTATAATTTATTGTATATTGTGTTTATGACAAGGACAGATGTAATATATGTGATTACATCTTGTGTTTTGTCTATTCCAAAAGGAAGGAATGTTTGTATATGGGTTTTCTTAATAACCTCATCAACGGAATAAGCCTCGGCAGTATATACGCAGTTATAGCTTTGGGCTATACGCTTGTATACGGTATTGCCAAAATGCTTAACTTCGCACACGGCGATGTTATTATGGTGGGCGGATATGTTATATTCACCTGCATGACCACATGGGGACTAAACTCTTGGCTATCTATAGTTCTTGCAGTTATTGCCTGCACACTTCTCGGTATAGTCATCGAAAAGGTGGCGTATAAGCCGCTCAGACAAGCTACTTCGCTTGCGGTGCTTATCACTGCCATAGGCGTCAGCTACTTTTTGCAGAACACCGCACTGCTTATATTCGGTGAAAAGCCTGTAAACTTTACATCAGTTGTAAACGTGCCGAGCATCAAGCTTTTTGACGGACAGATTGTTATTTCCGGAGAAACATCAGTTGCAATAATCGTATCTATACTCATTGTAGTTGGTCTTTCATTGTTCATCAACAAAACCAAGAGCGGACGTGCAATGCTTGCAGTATCTGAGGACAGAGGTGCAGCTCAGCTCATGGGCGTAAACATCAACCGCACTATCTCTCTTACATTCGCTATCGGCTCAGGTCTTGCTGCAATTGCAGGCGCACTGCTTTGCTCAGCTTATCCTACGCTTCAGAACACCACAGGCGCAATGCCTGGTATCAAAGCGTTCGTTGCGGCGGTATTTGGCGGTATCGGCTCAATACCGGGCGCTATGATCGGCGGTATCCTTATCGGTGTTATCGAGATACTTGGACGTGCCTATATCTCACCGCAGCTTGCCGACGCTATCGTTTTTGCTGTTCTTATACTTGTGCTTATCATCAAGCCTACAGGTATACTCGGCAAGAAGATCAGCGAAAAGGTATAAAAGTCAACTTAAAATTTTTGAGCAGACTTGCTTTGCAGTTCTGTTTTATCTGAAAGGATTGGTTTTTTGTGAAAAAAGAAGGGGCTAGCGCAAAAACAAAGTTTTTTAAGCCGCAGACCAGAAAAAGCTTTATCACATACGCAATGGTAATAGTTGCCTTTGTGGTAATGCAGATACTCAGCAGCGGCGGATATATCTCAAGTATGCTCACAGGGCTTCTTGTTCCTCTGTGTGTATACTCTATACTTGCAGTATCCCTTAACCTGACAGTTGGTATACTTGGCGAGCTTAGCTTGGGTCAGGCAGGCTTTATGTGCGTTGGCGCATATACAAGTGCGATATTCTCTATCGTTACTTCTGAAACTATTGAAAATGTGTGGATCAGATTTCCTTTGGCTATCCTTATAGGCGGAATAATTGCCGCAGTGTTCGGCATACTTATAGGAATACCTGTTCTCAGACTTAAAGGTGACTATCTCGCTATCGTTACACTTGCGTTTGGTGAGATCATAAAGAACGTTTTCGCAGCACTATACCTTGGTTATGATTCTAAGGGTGTTCACGTTTCTCTCAAAAGTCTGTCAAACCTTAACCTTGAGCCTGACGGAAAGCTTATACTGAACGGCCCTCAGGGTATCAGCGGCACACCTAACGATTCTACATTCATTATCGGTGCTGTTATGTTGCTTATCACTCTTATCATTGCCTATAACTTTGTATATTCAAGAACGGGAAGAGCAGTAATGGCTATCAGAGATAATGTTATCGCAGCCGAGTCTGTAGGTCTTAACATCACAAAGTATAAGCTTGTTACTTTTGCATTGACTGCATTCCTGGCAGGCTGTGCAGGTGCGCTTTATTCTCATAACTTCTATACGCTCCAGGCTTCTAAGTTCGACTATAACTTGTCTATCCTTATCTTGGTATTCGTTGTTCTGGGTGGCATAGGCAGTATCAGAGGAAGTGTTATCGCAGCTATCGTGCTTGTTCTGCTTCCAGAAATGCTAAGAAGCATAAACAGCTACAGAATGCTTATCTATTCTATCGTCCTTATCGTAATGATGATAATAACTTCAAATGAAAAAACAAAGACTTTTATCAGTGCAAATACTGCTAAGTTCAAGGCTTTGTTCAAGCGTGAAAAAGTAAAGGAGGCTGAGTGATATGGCACTTCTTGAAGTAAAAAATCTCGGCATCTCATTCGGCGGACTCCGTGCAGTTGACGAGTTCAGCATAACAATAGAAAAAGGTCAGCTCTATGGTCTTATTGGGCCGAACGGAGCAGGAAAGACCACTATCTTCAATATGCTCACAGGCGTTTATAAGCCAACAGACGGCACAATCGTTCTTGACGGAAAGAACATCACCGGCAAAAACACTATCGAAATAAACCGTGCAGGCATTGCCCGTACATTCCAGAACATCAGACTTTTTAAGGATATGACGGTGCTTGACAACGTCAAGGTCGCACTTCACAATCATTATAAATACAGCACCTTTACAGGCGTTTTCAGACTGCCTAGATATTTCAAGCTTGAAAAGGCAATGGACGCAAAGGCGCTGGAGCTTCTTAAGGTTTTCGAGCTTGACGATAAGGCGAATCTGCTTGCTTCCGGACTTCCGTATGGCGATCAGAGAAAGCTTGAGATCGCAAGAGCCCTTGC
>ERZ857693.4169-NODE-4169-length-10677-cov-3.014781_pt1 | contig 10677 bp, 9 predicted proteins | sample MGYA00519765_ERZ857693 | MGnify/ENA primary metagenome ERZ857693 (study PRJEB31778, sample SAMEA3449354) | human gut metagenome | biome: human gut; feature: human-associated habitat; material: faeces | place: United Kingdom | collected 2010/2012 ... | reverse complement strand
TTCGTTCGCTGATAACGTAAGAAAAGAGGTGAATGCAATGCTGATTATTTTCTCGGTCAATGACCAGAAAATCACCCATGACCTGAAAGGCCAGCTTGTCGCAGGCAGCGTAGACATTGTGCAGGCCGCGTTCAAATTTGACAGCTCATGGGATGAACTGGACAAGATCGTCGTCTTCACGAGCAGCGCTTGTCCCAAGCCCGTCCCGGTGCAGTTTGCCGATGAGGCGTTCTACATCCCGAAGGATGTGCTGAAGCCCGGCAAGCTCTACGTTTCTGTGGTCGGTTTCGGGCTGGACGGCCGGAAGAAAACTACGCAGAAGTGGGACATCATGCAGGCTATCACCGTTCAGAAGTGCGGCGATGGCGGCGATTGTGACCTGCTGCGATATTTGGCACAAGGTCAGGTCGCCGACGGAAAAGTCGCAAAGGACGAAGAAGTCGAAGATATGCTGGACACTGTGTTTGGCAAACCGGAAGCTCCCAAACCAGACCCCGGTGGCTCGGACTCCAATGACAAGAACGTCAGCGAGGACGATATTGCTACCGATAAGGACGTAGCCGATATGCTCGACAAAGTATTTGGCTGATGCCCTCTCGCCCTCGAAAGAGGGTCTTAATTCGTCATAGCAGCGCTTAAACTGCTGTGAAATATAATTTTGGAGGTATGCAAATGCCCGTATCCGCAAGTAAGCTTGTAACCCTCGCTCAGTTGCAGGCGCAGGCGGAGAGAGTGAAGCAGGAGCTGGCGAAGTACACGCTGGCATCCGAGCTTGGCTCCCTCGCCAAGAAGAGTGAAATTTCGGAAGCTGACCTCTCGGCTGCTCTGAAGTCCGTTATTGACGGAAAGATGGATGCAGCAGACAGCATGACGACCGAGGCAATCAACGGTGCCATCGCCACCGCCATTGCAAAGTCTGCTCATGCACGCTTCGAGAAAGTTGAGAAGGTTCCTTCCAACGATGAGGCGCAGGATAATGTGCTGTATCTGGTGATGAATGCTGCCACCGGGTACTACGACATTTACGCTAAGGTCGGCGAGGAAGTCGTCCGTCTGGATGACACCACCGTTGACCTGAGCAACTATGCGACCATCGAACAGTTGAATGCCGTTTCTGGCGGCATTGGCGGCACGGTGTATGTAGGCACGAAGGAAGACCTGTCTGCATCCGATGATTCGGTTATCGCCGCGTATTTCAAGGCGCACACCGACGTGGCCGTCAAGAAGGGCGATGTCTTCGTGGTCACGACCACCGTTGGCAGCTCTACCTACGAGAAGTCTGCCTACTTCTACGACGGCAAGGCGTGGGTGGCGATGACCGGCAATGTCGATGCCGATAAGGTCATCCTGCGCGAGAACATCACGCTGGCCGGTGGCTATACGCAGGTCGGCAACCTGACCAAGAGCCAGAACGGCACGGCCACTTTCTCCACCAAAGGCAAGAGCGTCATGGACGCCCTGACCGAGATTTTCAGCAAGCGGCTCCAGCCCAGCATCACCGCCCAGCCGTCCATCGGCACGTTCACACTGACCGGTGCTGGTGCTGTTGAGGCCGGCACTAAGGTAGCTGCTGCGGCCTACTCTGGCGCAACGCTGAATGCTGGCTCCTACCAGTACGGCCCGGCCACCGGCGTTACCGCAACCAACTGGAAGGTCGAGCGTATCACCAATGCGGCCACCACGCAGGTGACTACTGCTGATGCAGCATCCCTGACCGCTGGCTCTGACAACAACGGCGGCGCTGGCTTCATCATCGGCGATGCAGGCGGCGACAATGCCGTGTCCAGCCTGAAGTACCGCGTGACTGCAACCCACGGTGCAGGCGTAACCGCAAAGGACAACCTCGGTGCAGATTCCAGCCCGGTCGTTGCCATTGCAGCAGGCAGCAAGACCAAGGACACCGCTGCCTACACCCCGTTCCGCAACGTGTTCTACGGTGCATCCACCGGAAAGCCTGCTCTGGACAGCGCGGCCATCCGCGCACTGGGCAAGACCGGCAAGGCTTACGCCGCCGGTACGCTGACCATCAACGTCCCCGTCGGTGCGCAGCGTGTGGCGATCGCCTGCATTGCGACGGCCAAGGGCGTCACCAAGGTCATCAACGAAACCGCGATGAACGCGGATGTCACCAGCACCTTCACCAAGTCTACCGTGTCCGTCGAGGGCGCAAATGGCTATGCGGCGAAGGATTACAACGTCTGGGTCTTTGAGCCTGCTGTTGCCTATGGCAATGCCGCAGTCCTCAAGGTTACGCTGGGCTGAGAGGGGAGGAACTGAACATGGCTGTGAACAATACCACAAAGGCATACTCCAACATGGAGTTCCCCCTGAGCATGAAACGTCAGGATGCTTTTGCTCTTGACCCGACCTGCGTCTGGCCTTCTCTGGCGGAGGCGCAGAACTACGCAAAGACGAACCCGACCGCGTACATCGGTCAGGTCCTCTCCGTGGTTGCTGATGGTACGGCTACCGCATACACCATCCAGAACGCTGACGGCGATCTCGCCCCTCTGGGCGCTGCCGCAGTTGATATTGCGACCGATTCCGAAGTGAGCGAGATGCTGAGTGAAGTATTTCCCACCGATAACACCTGATAACGATATGGAGGAATGAACGATATGGCATACAATGAGGAAAAGCTGGCCCGCCTGAAGCACCTGAAGCAGCTCGCACAGAAAGCTAAGGCTGAGAGCGACGCTGTTGCTACTCGTGTTAAGGCTCTGGAATCTGCTGGCGCACAGGCCAACGTGCTGGAGACCATTAAGGTCAACGGCGTGGTGCAGAGCATCGAGGATAAGGCTGTGGACATCAAGGTTCCCGGCTACACTGTGGAGAAGTCTGAGAAGTCCGGCGACTATGCTGCTGTCTACCAGCTCATGAAGGATGGCGTTGCCGTTGGCGCGGCTATCAACATTCCGAAGGATATGGTGGTTAAGTCTGGCTCTGTTGTGACCAACCCCACCGGCCAGCCCAAAGGCACTTATATCAAGCTGGTTCTGGCAAATGCCACCAACGACACCCTGTACGTTGATGTCGGCGGCCTGATCGAGTATGTTACCTCCGGCTCTGCTGCGGGTGATATGGTTGTCATCGCCATTGATGAGCAGACTCATAAGGTCACCGCATCTATCACCGACGGCGCAATCACTAAGGCAAAGCTGGAGACCGAGGTGCAGACCGCCCTGAACAAGGCCCATGAGCACGCCAACGCGGCCGAGCTGGACAAGATCGCTACCGGCGATAAGGCAAAGTGGGACGCCACCTCCAGCAAGGTTGAAGGTATTGCTGAGGGCGCTACCAAGGTCGAGGCCAGCACCACCGAAGGCAATATTAAGATCAATGGCGTGGAGACCGCAGTCGTTACCATCGCCACCGACGCTGAGGTCACTGAGATGCTGACCGAGGTCTTTGGCGCAACCGCCTGATAACCCATAAGTAAGAATGCAGCGGCAGGGGAATGGACTCCTGCCGCTGTTATTTTTGGAAAGGAAAGCGAACATGAGCGACAAACTCAACACGCTTGAAGCGCTTAGGCTTGCTTCTCTGAAGGCAAAGGGTTACACGGCAGAACAGATTGCAGAGTTGTCTTCTGCGATGGAAGACATCATCAAGGACATCAACGATTCCCTGAAGACCTGCGAAGATCATGTACAGTCGGCTCATGCTCCTGCCAATGCGGAAGAAAATGTCATCGTCAGCATCCAGCGGAACGGGCAGGCTATTCCTCCCGACAACAAAGTCGTGAACATCGAGGTCCCGACCAAGACCTCTGCGCTGGAGAACGACTCCGGCTATGCCACGACGGAAGATGTTGAGGAAAAGGTCAACGGGGCCGGGCATCTGAAAGCCGTCCCTGTCGATGCTCTCCCTGCGCCCAGTGAGGCCAACGCTGACACCATTTATTTCCTTCGTAAGAACAACAGTGAAGCTGGGAAGCAGTACAGGGCGTACAAGCTCATCCACGGCATCTTTGAGATCGTCGGCTCTGCTGAGGTGGACCTCACCAGCTATGCTACACGGGAAAGTGTGGCAAAGGCGGATGATGACCTCATCAAGGGCATTTACAACAACATGACCGCAAGCAGCGAGAAGTATCTGGGCAGCGGGAACCTGCTGCTGTTCTGGACGCTGCTGAAAAGCCTGCTTAATGGCCATGAGTCCAGCATCAACGACCTGCTGGCCCGCGTGAAGCTGCTAGAGCTGATTCTCAGTGCTGATGTTACCGGCAACCCGTACTACGTCACCTTCAACACCCTGACGGATGTTGTGGTGTCCGCCGGCATCTGGAATGAGTCGGATGGGCGCATCGAATTTTAACAGGAAGGAGGAAGCGCAATGCACATACCTGAAGATGAGGCCGAGCGTCGGCGCTTGAATGAGCGTGGCCGTGAAATCCTCCGGCGGAAGAACGGCGCTGTGCGTCCGCATCGTGAGGATGGCTATGTGAACCTCCTGAACAAGTACGGAACCAAGCAGGACAACTCCGAGGCGTACAAGTTTGAACGGGAGCCGGTCATCCCTGATATGCAGCTCACCGGGCTGTATGAGGGCAACGGCCTGTTCTCCAAAATCATTGATACGCCTGCCGAGGAAGCGCTGAAACATGGTTTCGACCTGAACCTGAAAAGCGATGAGCTGAACGCCTTTGTGGAAGACGCTTTGGACGATCTCGAATGGGAGGAGAAAGCCGCCACCGCAATCAAGTGGGCGCGGCTCTACGGCGGTGCTCTTATCGTCATGCTGATCGACGATGGGCGCGGGCTAGAGGAGCCTGTTGACTGGGAACATATCCGCAGCATTGATGAGCTGCGCGTCTATGAGCGCTCCATCGTGCAGCCTGACTACGCCAGCCTGTACCAGCAGGACTACGGCGGGAAGGGCGTTGGGAACCGGGTGTCCAAGTTCGGACAGCCGGAATATTACTATGTTTCCAGCATCTACGGTTCCTTCAAGGTCCATGAGAGTCGATGTCTGGTGTTCCGCAACGGCGTTCTGCCGGAGCAGACCTCCAATGCAACCTACCTGTTCTGGGGTATGCCTGAATACGTCCGCATTCGCCGGGCGTTGCGGGAAACCGTAACAGCCCACACCGACAGCGTGAAGCTGCTGGAGCGGAGCGTGCAGGCTATCTACAGCATGAAGGGTCTTGCTTCTCTGCTGACCACGGATGACGGCGAGAACCAAGTGCTGAAGCGCCTACAGCTTGTAGACACTTCCCGTGGTCTGCTGAACAGCATCGCCATTGACTCCGAGGGAGAGCAGTACGACTTCAAGACGTTCCAGTTTTCCGGTGTCAAGGATGTCATCGACGCGACCTGCAATATGCTGTCCGCGCTGACGAACATCCCCCAGACGATTCTGTTTGGTCGTTCACCGGCCGGCATGAACGCCACCGGTGACAGCGACTTCGAGAGCTACTACAATTTCGTGGAGAAGATTCAGCACTTGATGCTGAAGCGTAACCTCCGCACACTGCTGGACGTTGTGTTCCGGGCGGGCATCGCTTCAGGCGATGTGGCCGAGGAACCCGACTACAAGCTGGAGTTCAAGCCCCTGTGGAGCCTGAGCGACACAGAGCAGGCCACAGTTGACCAGACCAAGGCTCAGACTGCTCTGGTCAAGGCCCAGACTGCGCAGGCATACGTCGATATGCAGGCGCTCGACCCAACCGAAGTGCGCCGCCGCCTTGCGTCCGATGAGGAGTTTGATGTCGAAGACATCATCTCCGAGGATGACGAGGATGATCTGTTGCAGTCGTTGCTGGGTACTGAGCCGAGCGCCATGAGCGACGTGGAAGCCGCCCAGAAGAACATTGAGCAGGGGCAGGCTCCGGGCGGCGAGGAACAGAGCGCTACCGTAGCACCTACGGCCACTCCGCCGACCACCAATGCCGATGCCGCCGAAGACGAAAACTGGGTGACCATCAATGGAACCCATGTTCTCATTGATGAAAATGGTGTTGCACAGGGCGGTGGAAAACTCAATGGGATGAGCTTCAAGGAGGCGAAATCCACAAAAAGGCATTCATCTGAACCAAAAGACACGACATCTTCTCACGTGACAAAAGGACTTGATGAAAGTTATACGGGTAGCCTAGATGCGGCTAGAAAATTCAACAAGAAACTTCATGACTCGCACCCAGAAGCATTTGGCTCCAAGGATGTATTTGATGAAAACTGTAAAGCCATCTACAACAAACGTTTCGGTTCAGTAAAATTTCTTTACGAAAACGCTGAAGGCGAAGAAAAAAATCTTTATAAGAAAGTTTCTTTTGAAGAATGGAAGAAAATGGACTTTGAGGATCAATCGCATTCCTATGTCGATTATGATGACTTCAAAAAATCTTATACAGATTATTATAACGAGTATGCGGAAAAAGGCAGTGTTGTTGATGGTTTGAACATTTACCATAATGGAGCGGCCAAAACCGGATACGGAAAAGCTAAAGGCGCTCGAAAAGAGCTGGACGAGAAGTATGGCTTAAGCAAGTTTATTGATGATAACCCGGACATTCATTATAGCGGCGGAACACTTTATCGTGGAGTAAAGTCAAACGCTTCTCAGGTCAAACAGATTCAGAAAGCGCTTGAATCCGGCGGAACAATAGATATGCGTGGGTGTAGCAGTTGGACAACGCAAGAATATATTGCCAAAGATTTTTGCGAGAACTCTCTCAAAGGCAGTGCTTCTGCGAAACATGTCGTATTCATTGAGGAAGGAAACAAGGAACGAAATGCTATGCCGTATCCTTATTCTAGCACGGGGTTCATGATTCAAAATGAAGTACTGTACAGCGGAACCGCAAAATTCAAGCCAGTAAAAGCTGAAGAAAAGGATGGAACTATGTATGTCTACGTTGAGTCGGAATAACAATTTGGTCCAGAGATGGCTTGATGATGACGATGGTTTCGAGGTGATTGGGGTCTCAGCACAAGAAGATGCAGATACAAGTTGTGGTGTCGGCGTTCTTGTTGTGCAGGACGGCCGCTTCCTCTGCGGTACTCGTCTGAACGGCGGCTCCATTGGCGGACCGGGCGGACATATCGAGGCGGGGGAGACCCCAGAAGATGCAGCCATCCGCGAAACGCGGGAGGAGTTTGGCATCACGCCGAAAGACCTCATGCCGGTAGTCTTCCTGAGCGACCTGAAACCGCCGTACTGCCCATCCCATGTGTTCCTCTGCACGGATTTTGACGGCAGCATCCGGTGCGCTGATGGTGAGATGACCTCTCCGGGGTTCATCACCGCCGAAAAGGTGGCCGAGCTGTCCACTCAGAATCCGGAATGTCTGTTCCCGCCGTTTGCCCAGAGCATCGCCGCGTTGCTCGACGTTTTATCGTCAAATCCCGGTTTGACATCGGATCTTCAACAGAATAGCCTGATGCAGCAAGCCGTAAGCCTCATGTGAGGTTTGCGGCTTTTCTGCTGTGTAAGAGCGATGGGAAACCATCGCTCTTTTTCTTTGCCCGAATTTCCCATCTCAAAACGGAACGGAGATAGATTATGAACAAGGTTACGATTTTTAAGTACGAAGAAAACAAGCCGGTGCGAATCATGAACATCAACGGTGAGCCGTGGTTTGTCCTGAAGGACGTGTGCGAGGTGCTGGGCATGGATTCTACCCAGTTGAAAAAAGTAGCCGACCGTCTGGAAGAGGACGAAAAGGGGCGTACTCAGATTACGACCCCCGGCGGAGCACAGGAGAGTTGGATTATCAGCGAGTCCGGCCTGTACAACGTCATCCTGCGCAGCGATAAGCCAGAGGCCAAACCCTTCCGCAAGTGGGTCACGGCCGTGGTGTTGCCCAGCATCCGCAAGAATGGCGGCTACATTGCCGGGCAGGAGGAGCTTTCCCCGCAGGAGCTTATGGCAAAGGCCCTGCTGGTGGCGCAGAAGACCCTGACCGACCGCGATACTCGCATCAAGGAGCTGACGGCGCAGAACCAGATCATGCAGCCGAAGGCCGAGTATTTTGATGAGCTGGTGGCCCGGAACCTGCTGACCAACTTCCGCGAAACTGCCAAGGAGCTGGGTATCAAGGAGAAGTACTTCGTAGGCTGGCTGTTGGAACACAAGTACATCTACCGCGACCAGAAGAACAAGCTGATGCCGTATGCGGCAAAGAACAACGGCCTGTTCGAGGTGAAGGAACGCACGGGCCGGCACAACGACTGGGCCGGGACCCAGACGCTCATCACCCCGAAGGGCCGTGAAACCTTCCGCCTGCTGTGTAAGGAACCGCCTGTTTTACCGCAGTTCACCGCATTGTAAACCAACATCAGGGCGATTGTAAACCAGAAAAGAACCGTTTTTCCACCGCAATCACCGAAATGGTCGGAAAACGCAAAGCCCGAAATTGGCTGTTTTTGGAATATATCCACCTGTTTTTGGATAAATATTCAAAAATGGCCGAAAATAGGCCAAAATCCGTAGGAACGTCCACCGGACAATCCGGCGGAGCGTCCGACTATAACCGTACCTTACCCAACCAAACCGTAACCTGTTGTCAAATTTTCACTTCGTTCAAATTTGCCAACGGTGCGGGCGCGGGGCCGAGCGTCAGGCAGGGGCTTTTTGCAACTGCCGCAAATAAAGCCATCCAGCGGCTTTCAAACCTCTGACACAAAATTATCCCACAAGCACATTTGGGACGTTTCCCGGCACTCATCAGAAGTTCTTAGAGGGCATTAAGCCATAATCTCAACTGCGGCGGTGCAAATCGCCGCTTTTTTGCTGTTCAGAACCAGAAAAGGAGGCGAAAACAGTGAATGATACCGTCCACGGACACATGGTACAAGACCTGCTCCGCCACCGCTTCGGCAGTCACGATAACCTGATATGCAAATATTCATCCAAGTACCCTGTGCAGGCGGAACGCGAGTTCCAGCGGCTCACCAATGCCTACATCCGTATCTTGAACGAACTGCTGAAGGAGTATCTGCCGGAGATCAGGGACGCGGCCCGCGCAGAGCGTGAAACTGGTCAGCGCCATGATGACGCTTCAGACCTGATTGCAAAGGTCAAAACGGTTTTCTCCAAGATGGCCGTGGAGCTGGAGCGGCGCACCTCTATGTTTGGCCTGCGCAGCAAGATCGAGTCTATGGCAAAGCTCACGCGGAAGTTGAGCATCCGTGAGTGGAAGAAAGCCGTCAAGTCCACGCTGGGCATCGACCTGATGGATGACTACTACACCGGCGAGCTGTACAGAACGATGATGGAACGCTGGGTCGAGGATAACGTGGCGCTCATCAAGACCATCCCGCAGGAAAGTCTGGGGCGTATGCGCCAGATCGTGCTGGAGGGCTATCGGAACGGCGAAACCACGACGGCCATCGTCAAGCAGATTCAGCGGACGTACAGCGTAGACCGGCGACACGCCCAACTGCTTGCCCGCGACCAAATCGCCAAGCTGAACGGTGACATCACCCAGCAGCAACAGCAGGACGCAGGCGTGGTGGAGTACGTCTGGTCAACCTCTGGCGATAGCCGCGTTCGCCCAAGCCATGCTTCGCTGAACCATAAGCGGTTCCGCTGGGATGACCCGCCGGTGGTCGATGAAAAGACCGGGCGGCGCTGTCACCCCGGCAAAGACTACCAGTGCCGCTGCTGCGCACTGCCGGTCTTCAACATCAAAACCGTTGACCTGCCGGTCACGAAAGGGGGCGATGGCCGTGGATGAAACCATCCTGTAAGACCTGAGAGGGGAGTTGTTCAACATGGAAAACGATATGAAGGTTCAGCGCTTTGACAGCCTGCCGCTGGATGCCACCTATTTCACAGATGAGGGCTACCTTGTAGACCACCCCATCGTGACATCGGTGGGCATTTTTGTTTATCACAACCCGGACGGTTCCGAGCGCCGGGAGCTGCGGTTGCCTGAAGAAGTCTTTGCTGAAAAGAGCCTTGCGTCCTACAAGGGGAAGCCCATCATCGTAACGCATGATGCTGGCTACGTTGACACCGACAACGTGAAAGATGAGAGCATCGGCACGATTTTGTCGGAGGGCTACCGGGACGGCGATGATGTCCGTGCAGAAATCATCATCCACGACACCGACAGCCTGAAAAAGTACAAAATGCGTGAGCTGTCCTGCGGCTACAACCTGCGTCTGGACGAAACGCCCGGTGTCTGGGAGGGGCAACCCTATGATGCCATTCAGCGGGACATCGAAATCAACCATCTTGCTCTTGTCGATAAGGCGAGGGCTGGTGAACAGGCCCGGCTCAACATTGATGGGCAGGGCCACGACTGCATGAAAGGAGAAAAACTGAACATGGAAAACACCACCAAGAGAACTGATGGCTCTCCCACCCCGGAGGAGCTGGCGGCCCTGGACTACCGGAGCAAGCTGGACCTGACCGAGCAGGTCCGCATCGTCACCATTGCCGGCTGTGACGTGTGCGCCTGCTGCGCCCCCCACGTAACATGCACCGGGGAGATCGGCCTGGTGAAGCTGGTGGATGCCATGCGCCACCGGGGAGGCATCCGCCTTTGGATGGTGGCCGGCCGGCTGGCCTTGGCGGACTATCAGAGGAAGCAAACCAACATCGCCGCCATCTCCGCGGCCCTGTCAGTGCAGCAGCCCCAGGCGGCCCAGGGGGTGGAGCGGCTGAAGCAGGAGCTCCAGACCCTGAAGGAAACCCTGAAGCAGACCCGCCAGGCGCTCCTGGCGGAAA
>ERZ857693.4164-NODE-4164-length-10693-cov-13.918594_pt1 | contig 10693 bp, 8 predicted proteins | sample MGYA00519765_ERZ857693 | MGnify/ENA primary metagenome ERZ857693 (study PRJEB31778, sample SAMEA3449354) | human gut metagenome | biome: human gut; feature: human-associated habitat; material: faeces | place: United Kingdom | collected 2010/2012 ... | reverse complement strand
TAAAGCCGGGAAAATATATCTCCTGCCGCGCTCCCGGACAGGAACGGTTTACCCGCTTAAAAACCCTCGGTGCAGATTATACAGAGGAAGCAATCAAAGAACGGATTGCAGGCAAGCGCACAAAGGCAGCGAAAGCTCCCAAAGAGCAGCGTGGCGTATCGCTGCTTATCGACATTGAAAACAGTATCAAGGCACAAGAGAGCCGGGGCTATGAACAGTGGGCGAAAATCCATAATCTGAAACTGGCGGCAAAGACCATGAATTTCTTGACAGAACATCAGATTGAGCAGTACGCGGATTTAGTCAGCCGGATTGAAGAAATAACTGCGGAAAACGAAAAGACCGCAGACGCATTAAAGAGTGTGGAAAAGCGTCTTGCAGATATGGCGGTGCTGATGAAGCACGTTACCACCTATCAAAAGACAAAACCAGTCTATGAAGCATACCGCAGGGCAAAGGATAAAGACGCATACCGGGCAAAAAATGAAAGCAGTCTGATACTCCATGAAGCGGCGGCAAAGACACTGAAAGCGTCGGGCGTTACCAAGCTCCCCAATCTCGCCGCCATGCAGGAAGAATACGGGAAGCTCCAAGCGCAGAAAGAAGCCCTTTACACTGATTATGGCAAGCTGAAAAAACAGGTCAAGGAATACGACGTTATCAAACAGAACATAGACAGTATTTTAAGACTGGAAAAAGAACCGGAACGGAGCAGGGAAACCGAACGCTTACAGTAGAAATATCTATAAAAGCGTGGTAGGATAAAGATATTCCAATACAGACAGGAGCGTGAAAACATGGCAGACCAAACAATACCCGATTATGAAACCATACGCGCCGCCGTTGCCGGAGAAACATGGGCGGTGGAAAAGGTGCTTATGTGCTACAAGGACGAAATCGACAGGCAGGCAACTGTAAAGAAACGTCAGCCGGACGGAACATTCAAACTGGAAATTGATGAAGATATGCGCCAGTATATCACAATGAAGCTGATAGAATCCCTCCCCCAATTTCCCCTTGAAGAAATGGAAAGAGAGGAAAAAAGAAATCGGGACAAAAAATCATAAAAAGGTAGACGGGAAGCTGCTGCGGATAGATAAGCAGTTTCGACATTTGAAGCAACGGCAAAAAGAAACTATCAGTACATGGCTTTATGAGGAATACCGCCGCCTTTGGATAGAAAAGGGACAGGAGCCGCATAAACGCAACAACCGGGAAATCGTTGCCGCTGTTATGGAACAGATAGAAGCTGCGGGGATATGGCTGCCGGAACAGGAAGTAACAAAATATTTTTACCGCAGGAAAACCCATTACCGGAACCGGATAGAAAAAGAATTACAGCCGAAGCCGGAAATGCAGGATAAAGACAGTCAGACACAAAAAGAACAGGGTGCAGGAAGCCAGTAATGACCTCCCGCACCCTGTTCTTTTATAGGTACTGATTTTAGAATGTTACGCAGTAGAACCCCGATTTCAAGGGAAAAGGTATTCTGTATCGCCTATGCCAGTTTCACGCCGTTTATGCCCTGTAAATCAAGGCTTTTTTCGCCCTTATTGCGTAACCGCCGCGCGTCGTTTCCTCATGCGTTCCGCTGCCTGTCTGCGGGTAATCCGTTTCCGGCAGTCCGGGCAGTATTTGACGCTGTTTGATTTTGATACAAAGAACGTGCTGCACTCGGTACAACGCTTTTTATCCTCGGTCTTGAAAAGCTCTGCATAGAGCAACTTATCAAGGGGAAGTACGGCGGTCTGAAACCACTTGCATAGAAGTGAATAGGAAATAAGCTGCGGGCAGACACATTCCTCCCCGTCGTCCAATAAGATACAGTGTCCGCGCTCGCAGTTGCAGCACTCCTTTTTTACAAGGCTGTTGACTTTCCGGCTCTGTGGCGGCGTGAGCCGCTTACTCCCGGTCATACTTCATCAGCGGCGAAAATGGAAATCTCCGCATACTCGTTTTCTGTTAGTGGGGAAATTTTCTGTAAGGTGCGTTCTGCAAAGGGACGCATATCCTCGTCCATGAATGGTAGCGCAGTCGTCATATTTTCCATAAGCTGTGCCTTGCTTCCCTCATGGTAAATACTCAACAGGTTCATTTCTTCAACGGTCAGTCTAATCATGCTCATACCTCCAATTCGTGATGTTTTGATTTTGCTGTCTTTTTCGGGAGTTTTGGGGATTTTTCTGTTTGTAACTGCGCCCGGACAGAGGGACGGGACTTTTTCATCTCTTTATTCCTCTCGCTTTTATCTATCAGCGCATAAACGCCATGCCTGTCCTCCAACGTAGAAAAGGAAAGGCTTTTGTAAGGGAGCATGGAAAGCAGCCGTTCCATATCCTTATCCGTTGCCAGTGGAACAAAGTAGGGAGAAAGTTCTACCGCACAATGGGTCTTTTCGGGGCTGTCCGGTTCTCCAAGCCCTTTTACATTTTCCACAATCCGGCGGGCTTCTGCTTCAATCCGTCTGTCATGCAGGGCGGCGATATGTAACTGAAAATCCCCCTGCGTATGCGGTGTTCGTTTTTTCTGCTGTTCCCTCAAAATGCTTTTTAAGGCTTCTGGGTCGTTTGGCTGTGCTTCAAAACGTATAAACTTTCCAAGCTGCGGGTCAGTGTTCCCGTCAAAATATTGTCCGGCAGGTTTTGTCAGCTCCCCATGCTCATAAATCAGCGTGTAGTTGTCGGCAGGGATTGATTTTTCGATTACTTCCCGGAAATGCTGCAAATAATCCAGTTCATAAAGATTGCCCTTGATTTTTTCCTGCTCTGTGCCTGTCAGTTCCACCGCATAGGCAAGGATAGTATCGCGGGTCTGTTCCCCGTAAAACCGCCATGTATTATGCTGCCTTGTGTCCTTTAGAAAAACGTCCCGTTCCCGGAAGCAGCACGTCCCGGACGGGCGGGAAAACCACAAAAGCCGTTTGTCCTCCGGGACAGGGCTTACCGCCGCTTTCTGCAAAATCTGTTTGTCTATGTCAAAATCGCTCTGATAAAAAGCGGTATTCTGTTTCATTATGGCTTCAAGGGAAGCGATAACGTCCACATTTTCAAATTTTTGTAACTTCATAGGTCAGCTCCTTTCCAAATCCTGTGTTTTCTGTCTTGCCTGTTTCTTTGGTGTCTGTTCTTTCGCTGCTTTAAGCTGCGCCCGGATAGAGGGCTTTTCCTGTTTGGCAGGCTTGCCACGTTCCTTATCGGTTTTCAATGCTTCGGCGTATTCTGCAAGGGAAATCTGTCCTCCGGCTTTTGCTTTTTCTTCCAGTTCCGCAGCGGTCGGGGTGTTGTTTATCTGCCCGTCAATCATGTTGTAATTTTGCTCGGTGGTCTGCTCGGCAGCTTTCAAATAGTTTTTCGGCTGCAAAAACTCTGGCACGTCCTTATACCCCAAGCTGTCTACATAGTGGGCGGTGTCCTGCCCGTTCTGATGAAGCACCACCACGTCGGAAACGGAAAGGCTGTGTCCCTTAAAATCTTTCGGGTGGTCGATATTGAAGCGGGTGTAAATATCTTCAAGGGACATTCCCGGCGTAAGGGGTGCGGTATAGATAAGCTCATAATTGCCTCTGTCAATGCTGTTTCCCGCCGCCTGTATGCGGTCGTAAGGCTCAAAGCGCAAGTCCCGCGTTTCTTTGCCGTTCTTTAGCTGATAAATTCCGAAAGTGTCCTCGTTCCCATAGAGTAAGAGAGCTTCCCTTGATGGCTCGCTTTCCCGTAGTTCTTGCTTCATGGCGTTGTACTCCCGCAGGGCTTCCCATGTTTCCTTTTCCACGCCGAACAAGCCGCCTTTTTGTGCGTGTGCCTGTAAATCCTCCAAGGTATCAACAAGCCCCTCTGTGCCGTCCTCATAGAGAAGATAAACGGACATATCCTCATGGAAAAGGCGTTCAGCGGCTTCCTGCTGAAGCGGAAGCATACCGTCCCAAGCATAGCCGTATTCCTGCATATCCTTGACGCTGATTGTAGGGTCTGGCATAGGGATTTCCGGCGCGGCGGTCTGCGTCTTTGCGTAAAGCTCCTTGACTTCTCCCTGTGTCAGCTCCCCGGCGGTAAGCTGCGCCATAAGCTCTCGGCATTTCTCCGGCGTTCCGATATACAAAACGTCGCCTATCTTTGCTTTCCCGTCCTCCTGCGGAATGTAGGCTTGCAGCAGATACAGGTTGTCCCTGCTGTCGCTGCGGGGATTTGCGTGTACCTTGTAAATGGCTTCCTGTTCGGGCTTTTTCTGCGCCGCTTCTTTTTGCGCCCGGATATGCGCCCGTTGTAACTCGGTAGGCTTTTCCCCGGTAAAGGGTGCAATCGCCTTGATATAATCAGCCGCATAGTAGGCGTTACTGGTAAGCTGCCGCTGCCATGCCCCTGCTTTGGGCGACCAACGGAAGCCATTACTTTTTAAGGCTTCCCGCGTGGCTTCGTCCGGCTTATCTTCAAAGAAGATTTGCAGACGGTTCGCTTCGGTGTTTGCTTCCACCTTGCCGCCGTCAAATTCCCAACCCACAAAACCGATTTCCTTTTGCTGTGAAAGGGATTTGATACGGTCTTTTACGCGCCTGATTTCTGCGCTGTTGTTGGATAACGCCCAAGTCGCAAAAGGCTTGTCCCCCAAATGCCAACTGCTCGCCATGTCTGCTTTCAGTTTTTCAAGCTGTTCCGGCGACAAATGCGGGCAGCCGTCAAGGGTCTTATGCTTGCGGTAGTAGGCGTTTACGGCTTTCATGGTTTCCTGCGATTTTTCAAGGTTTTCCAGTTTCTTCTCCAACTTCTGTACTGCCTGCGGGTCGTCTGCGCTGATACCGCCCATGCCGGTGCTGCGGATTTTATCAAGAAGTCCTTGTATGTCCTGCCATTCCCGGTAATTGCTGTCGCGGGCTGCGTTCTGCTTTTCTTTCTTCCTTGTGGGGAAGTTAGAGCCGCCCGCAATGAGGATAGAGGGAACACGCGCGTCAATCTCATAGCCTTTGTTCATGTTCGCCGCCAGTTTCCGGGCGTAAGTGTCAAGCAGGCTGTCGATTTTCTCATGGTACATCGGGTCTACCCGTTGTTTCTGCCTTTCTGCAAGCTGTACGGCTTCATCTACATAGTGCCTGTATTCAGCCGTCGCGCTGCCTTGCTTATAATCAGAAAAGCTGTTCATATCCTTTGCACGTTTGGCGGCAGCTTCATTGATTGTGTAATAAGGTGCGGCGGGGGCTGCCTGTCCCGGCTGTGTAGTCTGCGGTGCTTCGCTGTTTGCGCCTGTATCAGCTTCCGGCTCGGTCTGTGCTTCTTTTTCCTGTACCGGGGCTGTTTCTTCGGGAAGCTCCGGCGCGGCTACTTCTGCTTCGGGCTGTATGGTAGCTTCCTGTGGGGTCTGTGCCTGTTCGGTGGTCTGTTCCTTATCCTGTGCCTTTTGGATTTCCGCAAAATGTCCGTCTATGGTATCAATCAGACTTGCGGCGGTGCTGCGGATTGTTTCAAGAGAGCCTTTCAGTTCTGCAAGTTCTTTTCCGCTGCTCCACCCGGCGATATACCCAAAAGAATAGTCGGACGTATCAAGCCCGTAATGTTGACAGACCGCATAGGCAACGCTTTCCGCCTGTACCTCGCGGGTGCGGCGGTCGGGACGTTCCGGCGCGTCTTTGTCTATGTCATGGAGTGTTGCATGGGCGATTTCATGGATTGCGGTCTTGATGTTCTGCAATTCGTCCATACCCTCGTTGATAGAGATACGCTTTTCCTCATAATTGCAGCGTCCTTTTACGCCGCCGCTTAGTGCTTCAAATCCCATAGCAAACGGGGAAGTCTTTTCAAGGGCAGCGAAAAAATCCTTGTATTGTTCCACGTTGCCCGTAAGCTCATAGGTAAGGGCAGGAAGTTCTTTTCCCTCGGTCTGTGAAATATCAAAGACAGATACTACACGAAAAGCGGGTATCTTGATTTCTTTTTCTTCGGTAACAGGTTTTCCGTCCTTATCGAAAACAGGCTTTTGGGTGTCCGGGTCGATTTTTTCCACCTGTTTCTTGACGGTAAACGGGGACGGTGCAAGTATCTTGATAGCTTTTTCTCCGGGCTTTACATGGCGGTCAAATTCCTTTTCCCATTGTTTATAGCCTTTCACAAGATTGCCGCCCTGCATGGCGATAAGGATTGTATTGTTAAGGCTGTAATCATGGAATTTTGACATGGTACGCAGATAATCGGCGTAACGGTCGCTTTCATATAGTCCTAAAATCCCCTGTTCCAGTCGGTCGGTAATCTCTTTCATTTTGTCAGCGGGCTTTTCAGAAGATAGGATAATCGGGAGAACCGGGGGCTGCTCTGCGGCGGTGGTCGGTATAGCTGCGGAAGCGTCAAGGTCTGCCTGTTCCTTTTCCTGTACTGGCGGCTGCGGCGTTACCCGGTATTCCTCCGGCACGTCGCGCCCGTCGTACCACTGTGTAAAGGTGTTGCGGTTATTGTAGATATAGCCCTGCTCGGTAAAGCTGCCCCCGTCATTGATAGCAGCGTCCCGCCCGTATTCCTCATACATGAAATATTTTTTTGCTTCTTCGGGCAGCTCCAACTCGTCCAGTTCTTCAATCAGATAATGCCCGTAATCTTCCTCACTCTGTACGGACGGGTAAAGCCAGTAACAATCAAGGTTTTGTGCAAGGTTGATAATATCCTGCAAGTCCCTTGTATGGTCGCCGTATTCCATAGCTGCAACAAATTTTTCCCGGTCGTCGTCAAACTGCATTTTCAAAAGTTCGCTCAAATAGTTCAGTTCGTCAAGGCTTTCAAGCTCGGTCAATTTTCCTGCCAGTCCTGCAATAGAGGACTGGTATTCTGTGATATGCAGCTCCCCGTAGTTTTTGCCGTCTATCCCGATACGGTCAAAGACTTCTTTCAAATGCTCGGCAGTCGTGGGGAATGATACCCATTCGCCCGCAGGTCTGCCCTCGGTGTACTTTCCAAGATTAGAAAGATACCCGCTTAAAATCGTTTCTGCCATGCGTTCACTCCTTTCGTTTTCAATCATGCGGTGCATAAGTTCGTAGTCCTCTATGCTCATGCTCCCGTCAAATAGATAGGGGTCGGGTTCTTCGCCGTCCCGGTAGGCTTTTTCAGAGAAAGGCAGCCCCGCAGCGTGGGCGGCGGCTCTTGCTTCCTCGATAAGCTCCGGCGGCAGCCTGTCGTCGTGGGCTTCGATAAATTCCCCGATATTGCTATATCCGTTTTCGTAGTGGCGACGCACCCCGGCGGTCAGTTCGTCAAGGTTCCTGTCCTCGCCAAGATAGCCGGAATAATAGCCGTTTACCACAACGGCGGCAGGGTCAGCCTGCTTGATTTCTTCCATGCGGCTTCTGTCCTCCGGGTAAAGGTAGTCGCCCATTTCAAGGTGGAAATATTCGGCGTTCCAAGAACGTCCCGTTTTCCAAAACGCCACCCAAGCGATACCGTCCCGTAATTCTTCTTGATAGTCCTTTACGGTGTCCCGTAAACTTGCCATGTGTAACCTCCTTTCCAAAGGGCAGCGCGGACGCTGAATGTTCCGGTTTCATCATTCAGTACCCCGCGCCCGCGTTTTTGCCAAAGATTTTATAGATTTTTTCAAGATTTCAGAGGGTAAAACCCTCCACAAAACAGAGGGTTTGGGACACTTCCCAACAAGCAAAAATCCCCGCCGTTCTCGGTAGAGAAAGCAGGGATTTTACGGAAAAGGGTACTCTTTTCCTATGCTTGCTATTCAGTTATTTTTTCTTCGGAAGCTCCACCTGGTAGTTGACATATTTCCCGCCCGTATCAGCCAATACGATAGTTCCGTCGTAGGTTTTGCCCGTCTTTGGGGAATAGAGCTTTTTCACATTTACCTTGCCGGATTTTAAGAGTGCCGCGGCAATTTTTGGGGTAAAGGTTACTTTTCGTTCTTCAAAGAAACGGTCATTTTTCCACATGGTAAAGCTACATTCCTTATTGCTGCAATAGTAGTTTTTCTTTCCCTCATAGACAGGAGAACCGCAGCGGGGGCAGCTTCCCAACGCTTCCCGTTCCGGCTTGAACATCTGCGCTTTATCATCAGAAAGAAACGGATAGGTCTTTACCAGTTCCCGCGCCATATCCTCAATACCCTCTATAAATGCGGCGGGGTCTTCCTTGCCTTTTGCAATCTGCGTCAGATTGTTTTCCCATTCTGCGGTAAGCTGCGGGCTTGTCAAGGTGTCCGGCAGGACGCACACAAGGTTGATACCGTCCTTTGTGGGAAGTAGCTGCTTGCCTTTTCGCTCCACAAAGCCGCCCTTTACCAGTTTTTCAATGACGGCGGCGCGGGTGGCGGGAGTTCCAAGCCCTTTGCGTTCTGCGTCCGGGTCGGTGTCCTCGTTTCCGGCGCGCTCCATAGCAGAGAGCAGCGACGCTTCGTTGTGAGGTTTTGGCGGTGTTGTGTCATGCTCCGTTACCGTTGCCGCCGGATTTTCAAAGGTCTGTCCCTCGGTAAATGGCGGCAGGGTATTTTCTGTGTCGCTGTCTGCGTCGTCCGTTTCGGGCTTGTTCTTTAAGGCTGTCCTGTATTTTCGGTCAATCTCTTTCCACCCGTCGGACAGTACCGTTTTTCCCCTTGCGGTAAAGGACTGTCCGGCACACTCAAAAACTGCTGTAACCGCTTCAAAGGTATGCGGTACAGCAGTCGCCATAATAAGACGCCCCCCGGCAAGAGTAAGGATATTTCTTTCGCTTTCCGGCAGCGCTGCAAGGTCGGTCTTTGCAAGCTCCATAGTAGGGATAATGGCATGGTGGTCTGATACCTTTTTACTGTTCAGCACCTTTCCAAGCTCCGGCGTGAAGTCTTTTCCCGCCATAAAAGAAAATTTTCCGCAAAGCAGCTTAATAATGCCCGCCGCTGTGTCGCCCATGTCGTCAGTAAGATAGCTGCTGTCTGTTCTCGGATAAGTAAGAAGTCTTTTTTCATACAGGGCTTGTGCAAGGTCAAGGGTCTGTTTTGCCGTATATCCGAACAGGCGGTTTGCTTCCCTCTGTAAAGAAGTAAGGTCAAAGAGTTTCGGCGGGGCTGCGGTCTTTTTCTCTTTCAAAAGGGAAGTACAGACTGCTTTTGACGCTTCGCAAGTCGTTTTTAATGCGTCTGCTTCTGCCTTATCTGAAATTCTTTCACTTGCAGCTTCCGCGCCGGATAAGGCAAGGCGCACATGGTAGTATTTTTCTTTCTTGAAAGTGGTAATCGCTGCGTCCCGGTCAACAAGCATTTTTAAGGTTGGGGTCTGTACGCGCCCCACGTTCAAGGTATGATTGTAAAGGACAGAGAAAAGGCGGGTGGCATTGATACCAATTAACCAGTCAGCCTTTGCCCTGCATAATGCGGAAGCAAAGAGCGCGTCGTATTCCTCGCCGTTCTTCAGACGGGAAAAGCCCTCTTTGATTGCGCTGTCCTCCATAGAGGAAATCCAAAGGCGGCGCATAGGTTTCTTGCAGCCCGCCATTTCATAGACAAAACGGAAAATGAGTTCTCCCTCGCGCCCTGCGTCGCAGGCATTGACGACTTCGGAAACGTCTGCCCGGTGCATAAGCTCTTTTAGGGTTTTGAATTGCTTTTCCTTGTCAGAAGCAACGGTGTACTTCCATTCCTGCGGCAAAATCGGTAAGCTGTCATAGCTCCACTTTTTATATTGTTCCCCGTAGGCGGCAGCTTCCGCAAGCCCTACCAAATGTCCTACGCACCAAGAAACGATATAGCCGCTTCCTGTGAGAAATCCGTCTTTCTTTTCCTTTGCCCCCAGTACGGCAGCGATTGTCTGTGCCACACTGGGCTTTTCTGCGATAACTAAAATCAAATATAAGTTCCTCCTTTCAGCGTTCCGGCTCGGTTTTCTTTTTCTCCTGTACCTGTTTCAGACAGTACCCCACACAAGGGGACTGTCCCTTGTAAGGGCAGGAAGCGCAAGCCGGGGGATAAGGAACAGGCGGCGCATTATCACGCCGCCCGTTCGGTTTCTGTATCATCATCTTTTCAAAGGGATTGTTGGTAAACAGGGTCATAGGGTTTCTTCCTCCGTTTCTTCATCTTCGGGAGTTTCCCCGGTATCTGCTTCCGGCTCGTCCTCGTCGTAGTCCTCAAATTCAAAATCTTCAAGGTCGGTATCGCCCTTTACATTCTGCTTCGGCTTTAGAAACTTAAAGTAGTAGAACGCTGCGCCGCCACCAAGCAGGGCAAAGAGGACTAAGGCAAGCACCACACCGGGATTGCCGCCTTTTTCTTTCAGTTCTTCCGGCTGCTCCGTTGGTGTTGGGGTAGGTTCTTTGCCTGTGCAGCCTGTCATACTGGTAACACATACCGGGCAGGACGTGTTTACCTTTCCGGCTTCGCATTTTTCCGTACAGTTACAGATTTCCGGCTTTTTGGCAGCTTCACCGTTTTCGGTCAGTGCCATAAGGTCGGCTTCGTCCACTTGATTTAGGAAATGTACGGTCTGTTCGCCCTCGGCGGCGCGGTCAATGAGGATATAGAAATAGTTGCCGCTTTTGGTGGTAACAGTGATAAGCTGCTTATTGCCGCCGTAATCGTCAACCAGTGTTGCGTTTCCCTTTGGGGTAAGGGGCGGCGTTTCCTCTTTTTCCTCCACAACTACGTTGCTGTCGTTGGTCGCGTCCCCTGCGGGCTGCTCTGTGGCTGCGCCCTGTGCATAGGCAGGGACAGAAAAACCGCCCATAAGGATAAGGGCGGCACAAA
>ERZ857693.4159-NODE-4159-length-10697-cov-7.297407_pt1 | contig 10697 bp, 12 predicted proteins | sample MGYA00519765_ERZ857693 | MGnify/ENA primary metagenome ERZ857693 (study PRJEB31778, sample SAMEA3449354) | human gut metagenome | biome: human gut; feature: human-associated habitat; material: faeces | place: United Kingdom | collected 2010/2012 ... | reverse complement strand
CAGATCGGCTTTACAGATGATCTTACTTTCACTGGAAATCCTCCTTCCGTAAATTAGTCTCATATCTGCAGTTTCACAGGCGCACTCATACACAGTATTTGCGCGCTTGAAATATATACTAACACCTGTTTTCCTGAAATGCAAGAAAAAATTTAAAAAATTTTTGATTTTTTTTACAGGCTGTATTATAATGGGTGGCAAAGTCCGGCAGACATATGGAATCTGCCTATTTTAATGAAAGGAATCTTTACATATGCATACGGAAATGAAATATCGTTTTCTGATACATTACACCTTATCTTTTATCGGTGGATACCTGGGGCTTTATGCCATTGTGTCAAGAGCAGATCTTTTCGGCAATGCCCAGACAGCCAATCTTCTTGGTGTTGTGCGAGATCTCATAGGCAGGAATTTTTCGGATATGCTTCTGCGTGTGGGTGCGCTTCTCATATATATGGCTGCTGTTATCCTTACGGTCTGGATCCCAGAGCATTTTTCCGCAGATCTTCGTTTTATCAGTATCGGGATCGATATCTTTGCGATCCTGCTCCTGGGATTCTTTCCTTCCGGAATGTCTCCGGTTGTGGCTCTTTACCCCGTGTTCTTTGCAATGCCTTTCCAGTGGTGTACCTTCAAGGCTCCCGGCGGATATAACAGCTCCACGATCTTTTCCACCAACAACCTTCGCCAGTTCACCACAGCTGTCACTCAGTTCCTTATGAAAAGGGACAGCGCACAGTGCGATAAAGCAAAATTCTACGGAATGACGCTGCTTTCTTTTCATACAGGTGCAGCTTTGTCTCTGATCCTGTATATGACCTGCGGTCTCTCAGGTATATGGCTCTGTCTGGTTCCTGCCTTCTATGCTGTATGGCTGATCAGTGCAGACCGGAATACCGCAGCCGATACACCGGCAGTTACCCGAAGCACAGCTTCTGACGGCAGCAGCTTCAGGAATCTTTCCTATAAGAAAAAAGAGGCCTGACTTTATTTTAGCTTTGATAAAATAAGAGGAAATGTGATCTGTTTTTACACTGTCACATTTCCTTTTTTGTTTACGCGTAAGCCCCTCTGACGCTTACAGCTTATATGCGTTCGAAATCCAGTATCATGATTTTGAATGGCCACAAATTGATTTCATCTATATTTCTCATACTATCCTCATAACATATCAATATGCTCTGTAACTTGTTTAAACATTCCACGGTATTTACATTGCACTTACCGGGAAAATCTTTTATAATTATTCCAGAAATCATAAATCCTGCTATACATTTTTGACCGAACATGAATGGAGAATTGAAATGCCCAAAAGTATTTACGAAGATATCTATAAAGATCTGAAAATGAAAATAGAGGACAACACCTTTGCCTATCAGGAGCTTCTGCCTTCCGAAAACACTCTGATCCAGACTTACGGCTGCTCCCGCAATACCCTGCGACGTGCGGTCAGTCTTCTTGTCAGTGACGGCTATGTACAGACCATGCAGGGAAAAGGTGTCCGCAATATCTACCGTCCAAACGAGAAGACTGCTTTCACCATCGGAGAGATCGAAACCTTCAAGGAATCTGCTGCAAGGAACGGTCAGAATGCCCATACGGAGGTGGCTCTTTTTACAGAGCTTTGTATCAGCAAAAATCAGTCAGCTTACACAGGATTTCCCGCTGGTGCAGAAGTATATTATATTCAGCGTATCCATTATCTTGAAGATATCCCGCTGATCATCAACCATAATTATTTTCTGAAGGAATCCGTTCCCGGCCTTACTGCCGAGATTGCCAGTCATTCTATCTATGAATATCTGGAACAGGTGCTTCATATGACCATTGTCAACAGCAAACGTATCATGACTGTGGAAAAGGTTACAGAAATTGATGAAAAATATCTTCATCTGAATGTAAAGGATTATAACTGCGTGGCTGTGGTGTCCAGCCAGACTTATAACAGTGACGGTGTGATGTTTGAATATACCCAGTCACGGCACAGACCGGATCATTTTCGATTTTATGCTAATGCCCTGCGCCGATGAGCCCGGCTCATAACTGCTTCGCAGCTATACGGTTATGAGCAGGTGACAAATGTGGCTCACAAATATCCGCCTAGATCTGTATAGATACCTGGATCTGTATGGATGCTGCAGTTTCCTATTTTCCAAAATTATGTTATACTGAAACGATCAACGGAGAGAGGAAATTTTATTTTTATGAAAAAACGAGAATCTTTTAACAGCCGCTGGGGGTTCATTCTGGCCTGCATCGGGTCTGCGGTTGGAATGGGAAATATCTGGATGTTTCCCACCAGAGTTTCCCTGTATGGCGGGGGATCGTTCCTGATCCCGTATTTTATTTTTGTGGCACTGATCGGCTTTACCGGGGTGATCGGTGAGATGAGCTTTGGCCGTGGGACACGTTCCGGGCCCATTGACGCCTTCGGCATGGCCTGCGAAACCAGAGGCAAACGAAGGCTGGGCGAAACACTGGGCTGGATACCGGTGATCGGTGCACTGGCCATGGCTATCGGTTATACCGTTGTTATGGGATGGATCTTCCGATATATGCTCGGAGCCTTTACAGGCTCCACCCTGGCACCGGCAGATATTGAGTCCTTTGGCGCCAAATTCGGAGGCATGGCCTCTGCCTGGGGAAATAATCTCTGGCAGCTGGCTGCTCTTGTGATCTGCATGTTTATCCTGATGTACGGCGTTGGAAGCGGCATCGAAAAGGCCAATAAAGTGATGATGCCTATCTTCTTTATACTGTTTGTGATCCTTGGCATCTATGTTGCCTTTCAGCCGGGAGCTGCTGCCGGATACCGCTATATCTTCCGCGTGGAGCCGGAAGTTCTGGCAAAGCCTTCCACCTGGATCTTCGCACTTGGACAGGCATTTTTCTCCCTGTCTGTTGCAGGCAACGGTACACTGATCTACGGATCTTATCTTCCGGACAGCGAAGATATCCCTGCATCTGCTGCAAGGGTAGCACTTTTTGATACTCTGGCTGCTATGCTGGCAGCACTTGTTATCATTCCGGCCATGGCTACCACAGGTGCCAAGCTTGACCAGGGCGGTCCCGGACTTCTGTTCATCTACCTGCCGCACCTGATCAAAACCATGCCTGGCGGACGGATCATTGCCATCATCTTTTTCGTAGCTGTGTTCCTTGCAGGCATGACCTCGCTTATGAACCTTTATGAAGCCCCCATTGCCACAGTCCAGGAAAAAACAGGTCTTGGCAGGATTCCCTCCTGCATGGTGATCGCCGTGATCGGCGTTGTAGCTTCTCTGCTGATCCAGGGCATTGTTTCTGACTGGATGGATGTGCTTTCCATCTATATCTGTCCTCTCGGCGCAGGACTTGCAGGGATCATGTTCTTCTGGATCTTCGGCCGGAGCTATGTGGAAAGCCAGATCAACAAAGGTCGTGAGAAACCATTCACGAAATATTTTTACCCGGTGTGTAAATATCTTTATATTCCGGTGTGCTTTCTGGTGCTGATCCTTGGTGTTGTGCTGGGCGGGATCGGATGATAAGGTGATAGCATAAGTAAAATAAAAAATTATCTGCATAAACAAATCCCCCGAAAAATGATTTTTTAATCATTTCCGAGGGATTTTTATGTTTTATCTTATAATATTCGTAAAGCCAGGATTTTCGATTTGCTGCATATCCTGAATACACTCACTTCACAGTTTGTCAACAAGTTTAAGTTTTACACTGATTTTCAATTATTCTGCATCTTCCGTATCTTTATCATCTGAACTCTCAGCTGCTGTCTCTTTTGTATCCGTTGTCGCTGCCCCGTATGCAGTAACAGATGTAGCTGCCATCATAACTCCCACGATTGCTGCAAGATATTTTTTCTTCATATGAACACCTCTCTTTTTTATATGCTCATACTATATCAGCAAAATCTGTTCACTTTATGTTTAAAACGTAAAAAAATGTGAGTGATAACTTCCACTTCAGATTCTTTTTCTGCAGAAAAGGCAAAAAAAGACCCGGCAGCTTGACGCCACCAGGTCATCTTTTACAATATTTCTTATTTATCTCTCCAGATGATTCTTCCTTTGGAAAGATCATACGGAGAAAGTTCGATCGTTACTTTATCTCCCGGGAGAATACGGATAAAATTCATACGGAGCTTGCCACTGATATGTGCAAGTACCACATGTTTGTTTTCCAGTTCCACTTTAAACATCGCATTAGGCAGTTTCTCCAGAACAGTGCCTTCTACTTCGATCACATCTGCTTTTGACATTTTTTACCTCCTATGTCATGACAACAATTGCTGCTTACAGATTCGTAAGCGTCAGAATCTCTGGTTCCCCATCGGTGATGAGGATCGTGTTTTCATAATGGGCGGAAAGTGAACCATCCATGGTTACCACTGTCCACTCATCGTCCAGCCATGCCACGTCCGCACGACCAAGGTTGATCATGGGCTCGACGGCCAGGGTCATTCCCGGAAGGAGCTTGATGCCCCTGCGCTTCTGCGGGAAGTTTGGAATCTGCGGATCCTCATGAAGATGAGTTCCGATTCCATGTCCTACAAGGTCACGTACAATACCGTAACGGTATTTCGCTGCGTGGGCTCCGATGGCTTTGGAAATATCATTTAAATGATTTCCGGCTTTTGCCATTTTCAGTCCTTCAAAAAAGCACTCTCTTGTAACCTTAATGAGCTGCTGTGCTTCTTTGGATACTTCACCTACCGCATAGGTACGTGCTGCGTCAGAATGGTAGCCCTTATAAATCAGGCCGGCGTCGATCTTAACCAGATCCCCGTCCTGGATGATCTTCTCCTCGGATGGAATTCCATGCACAACCTCATCATTCAGGCTGATGCAGAAAGAAGCCGGAAAACCTCCGTAGTTCAGAAAGTTCGGAATACAGCCCATAGACCGGATCATTTCTTCCCCGATCTTATCAATCTCTTTGGTGCTGACACCCGGTTTGATGTAAGGGATCAAACCGTCATGCACCTTCTCAAGAAGATGGCCTGCTTCTCTCATAAGTTCGATTTCATGCTGTGTCTTAATTGTTACGGACATTCTTATTCTCCTAAGATGTCAACGATCTCCTGGAATACCTCATTCAGATCCCTGGTTCCGTCTACCGTCTTCAAAACACCCTGTGTGGTGTAATAGTCAATCAATGGCTGTGTCTGCTCATGATAAACATTCAGACGCTTCTGGACTGTTTCCGGCTTGTCATCATCACGGAGTACAAGCTTGTCACCACAGGTATCGCAGACCCCCTCTGTCTTCGGTGCTGCAAATACAACGTGATAAGTTGCACCGCATTTCACACATGCACCCAGGACGCTCAGAACGCTCTTGGCGTTCGCAGTTCCTCCTGCATATTCAAATGTTATCAGAGATTTATATTTCATTGCCTCTTTACAGAGAATCCCGGCCGGCCGCAGATGAAGTCCGGATGGATTATTGATCTGTACCTTTTCACTTACCATAATAACATCACTCCCTTAACCATTATTCGAATCCGCATTTGTAATTTCTGATATGGTTACATCCGCCACTACATCATCCAGAAGTTCAAATCCTTCCGGCAGCTTCACAGTCACCGGAATCTGATAGCTTCCAACACTCATGTCTGATAAATCTACAGATGCTTCTACTTTCTCAATATCAAATTCGTCAAGGTTACCGTCAGTAGCCTTTACACGGATTTCAATCTTGTCGGTTCCAAAAGTTACCAGAAGGTTATCGTCCAGATTATTTACCTTGACCTGGTTGGACGGCAGTCCATAGGAATGGCTGTCCAGGGGCAGAATGCTCACTTTAACCCAAACATCCTCGCTGGTGCCGCTTGTAAGCTTCACATCATCAGGAAGCGCATCCTTAAGGCTTACCTTTTTCTCAATATCAGCAGTCTCTCCTGTGATATCAATGTCAGCACCGCCGATCCAAAGGATATTATCATTCTGCTTCAGAGTGTCCAATGCTTCATCTGTTCCAGCGATACTTACCGTATCTGGAACGGTAGTTACACTCTCCACCTGATATCCTTCTGCCGGTACACCTACAAAATTCGCACCGATATTCACTCCGGTACGTATCTTCCAGAATTTGGTGGTAACAACAACCTTGGTGTTATCTATGGTGATGTACGACATTCTTCCTGCAAAGCTGTCCTGATTCTTATCAATAATATTCAGTTCTGCCTCTTCGGAAAAATCCTTTGTTCGGCCATCAACATCAACGGTCGCATTTACTTTATCAATTTTATTCACAAGAGATTTCGGACCTGTAATTTTAACTTTCTCCGGACTTGCAGTCTGAGAACCAACCTCGTAGCCCTTGCCCGGCTGGCTGGAACCGTAATTTACATTAACCAGAAACTCCTGTGTTACTTTTTCTTCCAGTCTGACACTGAGATACTGGGGTGTTACCTTAATGTTGTCAGGACTGATTCCCGGGCAGGAAGCCGTAATGGGAACCATAACCGGATCTGTATCAAGGCTTCCTGCCTGCTGCAGATCTGCCGTCAAGGTTATATTGGTCTGAGTAATCCTGGAAAGAAGCCGTCTCTCTCCTGTAATGGTAACACGGATGGGGTCCGGATCATCATCCTGCATGCACATCATATTCGCACTGTCCACATAAGCCGTATTCTGTAACTCCACCTTGTCGCCAGCAATGGTGATACTTTTGGTGGACACCGGATTGTCTACATTTACCACAATAAACCAGATCAGAAATCCGATGAGAACAGACATGATTTTCAAAGGGAAATTCCTAGTCAGCTTTGTGTTCTTCATGTTTCATTCTCCCTTTCAGCAGATGACGGAGTTTACTGTTATTGACAACCTTCTTGTTCTGGGCCTTGATCAGAGCAGATCTTAACTCAGCGCTGGTAAGCCCTCTGCTGAGTTCCCCATTCTGTGCCACGGAAACCTGGCCGGTCTCCTCAGAGACGATAATGGTAAGGGAATCGCTTACCTCACTGATTCCCACTCCCGCTCTATGTCTGGTACCAAGCTGCTTGCTCAGTTCCATATTATCGGACAGAGGCAGATAACAGGTTGCTGCCACAATACGATTGCCACGCACAAGAACAGCACCGTCATGAAGCGGTGTATTATGCTCAAAAATATTGATCAGAAGCTGGCTGGTAAGAACCGCATCCACATTGATTCCGGTACGCTCATATTCACTGAGACGGATATTCTGTTCAATTACGATCAGAGCTCCGGTCCGCACCTCTCCCATATCAAAGCATGCCTTTACCAGCTCATTGATGGTCTTATCCGTAAATCGCTCCTGTACTTCCTTCCCGGAATCCAGTGGAAAAATAGATGCCACAATCTTCTTCTGCCCCAATTGCTCCAGCATAGCGTCCGTCAGTATCGGTTAATACATCTGTTTTTAAAGATTCTGCCCCAATTGCTCCAGCATTTTACGCAGTTCAGGCTGAAAAATAACAACTACGCTGGTAAGAAGTATGGTAGATAGATTCTTAATGATCCAAAGGATCGTATTCATCTTCAGGATATAAGCAACCAAAATAAAAAGGAGCACGATCAGGATTCCCTTAAGCAGCGTATAGGCACGGGTAAATTTTATCCATACCATAAACTGATATATAAAAAAGGAAATCAGGGCAATCTCCAGTATGTCTGTTACTCCCAGACTGGGCAGGGATAATTTTGACAAATATCCTGATAATGTGACTGCCAAATCCTGCATAGCGTACTCCTTTCCGGTACAGGTCTTCCCCACGCTCAGTGGGGAAGCCGTCTTCATTGTTTCATTAATATCCTGCTTTTAGAGATCCTTCAGGGATTCCTCAAGCTTTTTCTCAAAATCCACATCCTTTGCAGCTGGTTTCTCGGCCTGTCTCGGTCTTTTCTCAGCAGCTGGAACAGCAGTTTTCTTTCTCTTCGGTCTTTCATCCTGACGGAAAATCGGATTCGCATAGGTGCCGGAGGACTCTTCTGACCTGCGCTCTTCTCTTACCGGCTCTGCATTGATCTTCTTGATGCTTCTTTCTGAGGTAGCAACAGATGCCTTGGGCACTGCCTTCACATAGTAGAAATACTCATCATCCTCGTATTCCAGCCTCTCAGCTCTGCTGTAATCCCCGCCAAATGCGAAGAATTCCAGCACCAGTGCAAGAAGCACTGCTAAAACCGTACACACAAGCAGCGGTACCATTGCAACGGTTGCATTCAGGTTCATTCCAAAACTTCCAACAAGCATTATAAACACATAGGCAACACCGCCTGTAATAATAGATATCCTCCATGCATGATCAAAAGAGCGGGTACGGATCAGATGTACCAGAAGGATAACTGCTACAAAAGCAACAACTGCAATCCACATTCCCCAGTTCTGTACCAGACCGTCAGCCATGATCTGCAGCTTATCTGTCATCTCCAGATCCGGATTCACAAGAATTGTTGACTGTGATCTTAAAAAACGGATAAAATAATACATAACCACACCGCAGCCAGCCGGAATTGCAGATAAACTGCTCTCCATAAGTCCGCTTCCAATAGGAAGTAATGCCGGAAGGCTGAATGCAAAGGAAAGCGGTGTAAATACAAATGTTACATTCTGTTCACCACTGAACCTCAGGAAAAAGATTATCATCAGAAGGATCAGAACAAGCATAAATGCCGCAATTTCAATTCCAAGTGCATAACTGTGAACAAGGATCAGCACAAAACCAATATACATCATAGCGGAAGACGGCAGGATAGAACAGATCAGTGCCAGGATCAGAATGACAAATACGTTATTCAGCTGGGACATATACCCCATATTGGAATTGACCCATAAAAAATATACCAGCGCAAGCACAAATTTCAGTACAGGCAGGATATACATTTCATACTGTCCGTATATTTCTTTTATTTTCTGCTTTAACTCAAGTAATGCTGTCATTTTCTATATCCTCCTGACATTTCACGTCCTGCGAATTTCTTTTCTTCACGAGTATAGATTTTCTCTAATTTCGTCAGCTGAGTGTAATACTGTTTTACACTCTTCTTCGCCTTATGGTACTTCACAGTGTACTGGATATATGTCAGCACAGAATATAATACCAATATCCCTATATATCCCCCCAGGACTACAACTCCAAGAGAGATCAGATCCATCTTGTGCACATTATCCAGCAGATATTCCAAATTATACGCTGCAATCACAGCCAGTATCAATCCATATCCAATTGTTACAAGAAAGAAATTCTTAATCAGCGCCAGACCAATATAGTCACTCCTGTAGTACTTGCTTACTGGAAGATACTTTCTGCCTTCCTGTTTCTCATATACAGCAAGCCGGTCCATTATCTTTACTTTTTCTTCGTTTATCATAAATGGCTCCTTATGCGTTTCTTTTAAAGCTGAAAAGCTATACTCATACAGGATGATTGTATCATATATCCCATGCCATGAAAAGCATTTTTTTACCTGTTGTTTCCAATACACAGCGTGAGAAAATATACATGGGATGCTCCCTTTTCCAGCAGAAGCTTTGCCAGCACATCCATGGTACTTCCAGTAGTATATACATCATCAATAAGCAAGATACGCATTCCTGCAGGATTTCCTACAACCTGAAAAGCTTTTTGAAGATTCTTCTTTCTTTCAGCCGCATCCAGTTTTTTCTGTGATCGGGTAGCATGGCACTTTTTTAGAATAGCAGTATCTACAGGAATCCCAGCATAACGGGACAGTTCTTTCGCCAGAAGTTCAGCTTGATTAAACCCTCTTATGCGCTGCTTTCTTCTATGAAGCGGAACCGGAATGATTATCTGCGGCTTCCATAATGCAAGCATATCTTTTCCGTAGATATACAATGCTTTTCCATAAAAGCGGCTGTATTCCTGACAACCAAAATATTTATATTTCATTATAGAGTATCTCATCCGGTCATCATAGAGAAAAATCCCGCGTCCCTGGTCAAAAGCGCCTGGATGGGCGCCGCAGTCCCTGCAGTATTCTTCATCTCCATTTACCGGTTTTCCGCATTTGTAACACCGTGGCCCCGATACAGGTCTTAAATCTCCGGCACAGTCCAGACAGATCAACTGATGGCTGTTCCTAAGAATCCTGTGACACAGAGGACACCGTCTTGGATACAACAGATCCAGAAAGTTCCTGTATCCTTGCCCAAAGAGAGCTGTAACGTTTCTGCTGCTTCTCATTGCGGATCATCTCCCCGAAAGTCTCCTCACTTCCAACTACAGTAACACATTTCCTGGCTCTTGTAACACCTGTATACAAAAGATTGCGGTTCATCAGCATCTTGGGGCCGGAAAGGAGCGGCAGAATAACTGCCGGATATTCTGAGCCCTGGGATTTATGTATGGTTATGGCATATGCAAGCTCCAGTTCTTCCAGCTGTTTAAAGGAATAATCTGCGAAACGGCCATCCTCGAACTCCACAGTGGCAGTCTCTGCAAATTCATTAATTTCCTTCAGAATTCCTGTATCTCCATTGAACACGCCTACGCCTTCCTCTACCGGAATTCCGTATTTTCCACGGACTTCCCATTCCATCTGATAGTTGTTCCGGATCTGCATGACCTTATCCCCTTCCCGGAAAAGCCGTTCGCCGATCTCTTTTTCTTTTTTGTCAGGGCCAGCCGGATTCAGATACATCTGCAAAATCTGGTTCAGCCTTTCCACTCCAAGAAGTCCCTTTCTCATAGGCGTCAGAACCTGGATT
>ERZ857693.4158-NODE-4158-length-10703-cov-2.424493_pt1 | contig 10703 bp, 9 predicted proteins | sample MGYA00519765_ERZ857693 | MGnify/ENA primary metagenome ERZ857693 (study PRJEB31778, sample SAMEA3449354) | human gut metagenome | biome: human gut; feature: human-associated habitat; material: faeces | place: United Kingdom | collected 2010/2012 ... | reverse complement strand
AAATCAGCGTAGTAGAGCCCACTCAACCACTGCGTCTTGCTTGACAATCCAAAAATAATTGAGAGGCTAGGACTTTTGTCCCAGCCTCTTTTTGCGTTTTAGTGAATAGAAGAAGTCAGTAGTTGAGCCTCACTCCTTGTGCTCAAGAAGCAGTGGTGAGGAAGTCTCGACTGCTTTTTTTCGCTTGAAAAATGCGGCCATTTGAACCAGGATGCGGGGCACTGTCTGCCATTTTTTCCAAGCTTGTACCCTGGTGTCGATGAGTCGTTTAGCGAGACGTTCCAGCATTTCTCGCTCGGTTGGATCCAAATCCTGGGCATTTTGGAGGATTTCCTTGGCCTTAGCTAGCTGTTTGAGATCCGTTAGGTCATTGATGGAAGTGATGCCGGCATCCAGAAAAATGCCAAAAAAGGTGTCAAAAAACTTCTTGCGCTCGTCTGCCGAGGTCTCGCGAACCCATTGCTTCAAGGTCAGATCTGTCTGCTGGCTATCTGGACTGGTTTCAGAAACGGTCACAAAGCTGTAGTTCTTGATTTCCCAAGTAAAGGCATCGTGCTGGGCAAAACCACCAAAGGCGTGACTTTTGACAATGGTCGTCGGTTCTGGCACTTCCAACATCATGCCAACGATGGATCCCTGAGGGACAAAGCGACGAATGTTTGGAGACGTGCGCTGGTAGCCTTCGGTTTCGATAATGGCCTTGTTGAGGCCAGGAGCATCGTAGCTGTAGATCGCGTCGACCCGTTCAAATAAGGAATCAGGTAGATACGAGCAGGCATAGGTTGCGAGATTTCCCCCTTTGGAGTGACCGGCTACTAAGAAACGTCCTTTTGGAAATTCCTTCATGACATGTTGCAGGTAGCTGGCTGCGCGCTTCTGACCTGGAACATGGTCCATATAGGTCATGTGGAAGTCTTCCTTCCAGCCGATCAAGGTGTCATCCGTCCCTCTGAAAACGACCAAATACGTATCCAAACTAAGCCGATAGGTCATGGCCGCAAACTGTTTTTGTACATCGGGATCGTACTCATCGACATAGTTGAGGAGTTTGATGTTCTTAAAGCGCTTTGAAGTAGCCAACTCATCGACTAATTGCAGGTGCTGGTTACTCACGATAAAATCGGTAGTCCGATCGATCAGTTCCATCGCATCAGACAGGCGCACTGGAATTCCTGTTGTATCTCCTTGAGGCACAATGTGTCCAAAGGGCAGATAGGTCAGCTCTGTCAATGCGAGGACATCCAGTTCCTTGAAGGGACGGTCATATATGGAATCGTAGGTCACTTCTTTTAGGTAATCAAAAATCGTCGACATCTGTGCCTCCCGTGTCTTATTTCTTTCAGTATAGCACAAAAATGGGACTAGAAAAAGCAACTCTTGTTATGAAGATTACGCTGGATCTTTTTCTCTGCTGCTTAATCTGTTATAATAGGAAGAAAAAAAGAAGGAAAGAAAGCCATGCATAAAATTCTCTTAGTAGAAGACGATGAAATTATCCGCCAACAAGTCAAACAATTATTGGAACAATGGGGCTATGAAGTGGTCGCAGTAGAGGACTTTATGGATGTCCTCGGGATCTTTGTCGAAAGTGACCCCCACTTGATCCTCATGGATATTGGCCTGCCTCTCTACAATGGTTACCACTGGTGCCAGGAGATTCGTAAGGTTTCAAAGGTTCCGATCATGTTTCTTTCTTCACGGGATCAAGCCATGGATATTGTCATGGCCATCAATATGGGTGGAGACGACTTTGTCACCAAGCCTTTTGACCAAAATGTCCTCCTTGCCAAGGTCCAAGGACTCTTGCGCCGTTCCTACGAATTTGGGACAGATCAAAATCTGCTGGAGCACCGGGGTGCTATCCTTAATCTCAAGTCTACGGACTTGATGTATGAAGGGGAAGTCATCAAGCTGACCAAGAATGAATTTCAGATCCTGCGCGTCCTGTTTGAGCATGCAGGCAGTATCGTAGCACGCGATGATATGATGAAGGAGCTCTGGAATAGCGACCTCTTTATTGATGACAATACCTTGTCTGTCAATGTGGCCCGCCTTCGCAAGAAATTAGAAGAGGCTGGCTTGTCAAACTTCATCGAAACCAAGAAAGGCATCGGTTACGGGTTGACCCATGAATAAATTTGGAACGATCTTCTGGCAGTATGTGGTATCCCGCAGGCGCCTACTCTATCTATTGGTCATCTTTTTGATCGTCGATTTGGTCTTTGCCTATCTCTTTCCAGAGACAGGGACGGTTTTCCTCTATGCGACCCTGGTGCTAGGCTTTTTTGCCTTCTGTGTCTTGATCTGGGATTTCGCCATGACCTTTCGGGACTACCGCAAAGCCGCACTTTATGAGGAAATAGAGGCAAGCTCACCCCTGGAACACCTCCTTTATGAAAAATACACGGAAGAACAGCAGGCGCGCTTGGAGGAAGGGAAGACAGCCCAGGCCAAGTTCAATGACCTGATGGATTACTATACCCTCTGGGTTCACCAGATTAAGACGCCCATTGCGGCTAGTCAGCTCTTGGTCCAAGATGTCGAGACGCCCATTGTCAAGCAGCAGATGGAGCAGGAGCTCTTTAAGATTGACTCCTATGCCAATCTGGTTTTGCAGTACCTGCGACTGGAGAGTTTTCATGATGATCTAGTCTTAAAGCGCGTGTCGGTAGAAGACTTGGTCAAAGAAGTAGTCCGCAAGTATGCCCTCTTTTTTATCCAAAAGAACTTGACCGTGGACCTACATGATTTGGAGCAGGAGGTCATCACCGATCGCAAGTGGCTCCTGGTCATCATCGAGCAGCTCTTGTCCAATAGCCTCAAGTACACCAGCACCGGTGGAATTGAAATCTATTTTAAAGACCAGACTCTCTATATAAAAGATAGCGGGATTGGGATCAAAAATAGCGATGTCCTCCGCGTCTTTGAGCGGGGCTTCTCCGGCTACAATGGCCACCTGACCCAGCAATCCTCAGGGCTGGGGCTCTATCTATCTAAGAAAATCGCAGAGCAATTGGGCCACAGGATCACCCTCCATTCAGAGGTTGGCCAAGGCACGACGGTTGCCATTCACTTTGAAGAGAAGAAGTTGGTCATGGATTAAGATTTCCCCATCTTACAAAAATGTAAGAAATAAAGGTCAAAATGAAAGGTTAGGTTATGGTAGCCGCCTTTTATTTTTTATACAATAGTTTCATCAAATGAAGGAGGTCAAGAAAATGAAACTCTTGAAATGGATGAAATCACTCAAAAAGACTGAGAAACCAAATAACCAAACCGATCTGGAAAAGACGGAATTTGGTCTCCAAGTCCTGCAACAAACCCAAGAATTTTTCTTGATCTACTAGTAAAAGGAGAAAAGTATGTCATTGCTAGACGTTCAACATATCAAAAAAATCTACAAAACCCGCTTTCAAGGAACGCAGGTCGAAGCCCTAAAAGATATTCACTTCACTGTTGAGAAGGGCGAATATGTGGCCATCATGGGGGAATCAGGATCCGGGAAATCGACCCTTCTCAATATCCTAGCCATGCTGGACCAGCCGACCGAAGGACGGGTCTACCTCAACGGTACCGATACTTCAACTATCAAGAACAAGGATGCCTCGAGCTTTCGTCGGGAAAAATTAGGATTTGTTTTTCAAGACTTTAATCTGCTCGATACCTTGTCTGTCAAGGACAATACCCTTCTCCCTCTCGTCCTCTCACGCAGACCGGTCAAGGAAATGATGACTAAGGTGGATAGCGTGAGTCGGGAATTGGGCATTCATCAGCTCTTAGAAAAATACCCTTACGAAATTTCTGGTGGGCAAAAACAACGGGTGGCTGTAGCACGGGCCATCATCACCTCACCTGAAATCCTCCTTGCGGATGAGCCAACAGGGGCGCTGGATTCCAAATCTTCGGCTGCTTTGCTCGATGTCTTTGAAGACATCAATAGCATGGGCCAAACCATTCTCATGGTGACCCACTCAACCGCCGCCGCAGCACGGGCCAAGCGCGTGCTCTTTATCAAGGATGGGATCCTTTACAACCAGATTTTCCGCGGGGAAAAGACAGAGCGTCAGATGTTCCAAGAAATCTCGGATACCCTGACGGTCATGGCGGGAAAGGAGGATTGTGATGTTTAAATTAACAAGTAAATTGGCTCTTTCCAACCTCAAACAAAATCGCAAATTGTATTACCCTTTCGCTATAGCTGTCATTTTAACGACCATGATCCTCTATAGCTTTATTGCCCTGGCAACGACCCCTCATTTAGAAACTTCTTACGGAGGACGAACGGCGAGAGCTGTCCTTGGTTTTGGTTGTTTCGTCGTCCAGCTGGTCGTCGTCATTTTAGTGGCTTATGCCAATGGCTATGTTATGAAAAATCGTTCCAAAGAATTGGGATTATACAGTGTTTTGGGGATGGAGAAGAAGCATCTCCTCGTCATGACCTTATGGGAATTGCTTATCTTCTATATCCTCACAGTTGGAGTAGGACTGGGCTTGGGGCTCTTGTTTGATCCCTTGATTTTTGCCCTCCTCTTAAAATGTATGGGGCTTCCAGTCGTCATTCAATCGACCTTCCAGATAGGGGCTGTTCTTAACACTTTATTTGGGCTAGCCTTAGCTTTTGCCCTCATTCTCTTGTTAAATTCTTTCCGTCTCTTGCGCTACAGTTCCCTCCACCTCATGCAACAGAAAAAGGCAGGAGAGAAGAAAGGACGCTTCTTGCTGGTCCAAACTCTTTTAGGACTAGGACTCTTAGGAATTGCTTTCTATTTAGCGCTAACAGCAGAGCGTCCAGTTGCGGCTGTCCAAAGATTCTTTATTGCCGTTATCTTGGTCATTCTTGCGACTTATCTCTTATTCAACGCGGGCACCATTACCTTTTTAAGATTTCTCAAAGGTCGGAAATCCTACTATTACAAGCCAGAGAATTTTATATCCGTCTCCAACTTAATAGCACGGATGCGAAAAAATGCAGCGGGCCTTGCGACCATTAGTATTCTTTCCACCATGGTCTTGGTCACCTTAACAGGGTCGCTCAATCTCTTTATTGGAGGGCAGAATTACCTAGATACTATGTACCCTTCGGACTACAATATTAGTGTGGGGCATATGACTTCAGAAGCTGAAACAGAACCGGTTATTGAGGAGGTTCAAGCCCAAATTAAGAAAGTGGCCGATGCGACACATCTGTCCGATTATCAGGTGGCACAGACAACATACTGGTCAGCTAGCATTCGAAGGATTGGTGGAAAGGTGTTAGAGGTTTATGACCAGTCCGATCAAGAAACTGGTCAGGAATTGAAGACAGAAGGAGTAGTCTACTTTTTTGATCAGGCAACTTATGAGCAACTGACGGGTCAAAAAGTTGAGCTTGGGGAAAATGAAATCCTAGCCTATGGGTATCAGTATCCTGGAAGACTAGACTCGCAATTAGAAATCAATGGAAAGAGCTTCGCGATTAAGCAAAAACTAGACTCCAATTTTATCCAAGGGAAACTCCCTCAAGCCGACCTGTTTCAACACCAAATGGGCTTGTATCTTGTCCTCCCTGACTTGAACCAACTGGGATTAAAAATTGATAAAAATTTGGAATTCTCTATTAGTGCTAAAAATAAAGAAAACCAAGATTTTATAGCTGGAATGGCCAAAGAGCTTTATTCGACAGACAAAATGAGTCAATATGGTGCGACTTTGTTTGGTGGGGTTGATCGATACAGCATGGAGAAGGAGTGGCGTGAATCAGCAGGGACAATCCTCTTTATTGGTGTTTTCCTATCTGTGATCTTTCTATTGGCTACGGTTCTCGTCATTTACTACAAACAGATTTCAGAAGGCTATGAGGACCGGGAAAATTTTGTGATCTTGCAACAAGTAGGATTGGACCAAAAGCAAACCGGCACCACCATACGCAAACAGATTCTCACCGTCTTTTTCCTTCCATTATTCTTCTCCTTCCTCTACCTAGGAGTGGCCTATAAGATGATTGCAAAAATCGTTGCTCTCTTAGGAGCGAACAATGCGGGCTTGGTCCTTCAAACAACCTTAGCCATCTGCGCTGTCTTTTTCATCTCTTATATCCTCGTCTTTCTTCTGACTTCTAGAAGTTATCGGAAGATTGTCGTGAGGTAGCGCTGAGTCTATAAAAGATTGAGAAATGAAAAATCCAATAAATAGACAAACTGTTTTTTACATAGGACAAGCCAAGTGTTGCGGAAAGAATTATAATAATCTAATTTATTAAGCTTATTTAAACAAATACCGAAACTTTCCGCCGTTAGAAAAGTGCTAGAAATAAAGTATTTCTAGCATTCGGGAGTTTTGAAACTTTAGGTTCAAAACTAAGTTATGGAACTTCGGAGAAGTTCGCTAACGTCCGTACTCACCTAAGGAAAGTTTCAAAGATAGTTTTATCCTTAACCAAAAACACCGAGGATTATATCCTCGGTGTTTTTTATCGCGATTATTTCACGTGTTTTGCAAGTTCTTCTTGCGCTTTTTTGTTTGATTCTTCTTTTTCTTTCAACCAATTCTTATAAGCTTTTTCATGTTCGGCAGTTGTAACTGTCTTATCTTGAAGTTTTTGGTATTTGAAGAAGGTTGTTTCACCTTTAATACCAATTGCAGAATTTGCTGCTGAAAATGGTGTTACCTTCGTGATAGATGGAACTCCACCCTTAGAGTAGATTGGAAGTACCATTGCGTTTTCAGTCAACCAAGCTTGGGCAGCAGCGTATTTTTCATAACGCGCATTGGTATCCAATTTTTCAGCATTAGCAGCATCCAACAATTCTTTGTATGGGTTCAAACCAATTTTTTCGATGAGAGCTTGGTCTTTCTTAGGATCAAGTCCCATACCAGTCAAGGTTGAACCATCTGTTGGGTTCAAGATATCCAAGTAAGTAGATGGATCTTGGAAGTCAGGTCCCCAACCTGTGATATCCATATCAAAGTCTTTTTGATCTGGTGATTGGGCGAAGTAAGTAGCGTTGTCTGCATCGTCTGTAGACAATTTTTGTACATCGATCACGACATTGTCTTTACCAAGAGCTGTTTCAATAGAACTCTTCATAGAGTCTGCTTGTTGGACAAGAGCATTAGAAGATTGGTCTACGACATAGTCGATATGGATTGGGAATTGAACACCTTGTGATTGCAATTCAGATTTCGCTTTTTCAAGTTCCGCTTTGGCTTTATCCGCATTATGCAAGCTATCTTGCGCGTCAGCAAAGCTAACACCTTTCCACTCATCTCCTGTTGCGGCAAGTTTTTCTTCAACGAGCGTACCGAAGTCTTTTCCGTTGGCTTGCACAAATGTTGGTGGAACTAGAAGGGTACGTAGAGTTTTTGATGCTCCGTCTTTCCCGTTAACTTGAGCGCTGTAGGAAGTTCTGTCTAAAGCAAAGTTCAAGGCTTGACGGAAATTCTTGTTTTGAAGAGCTGTCTTAGTACTGTTCTTTTGCTCATCAGACGTCTTCTTCGTATGACCGTAGTTTTGACGGTTAACGTTGAAGTAAGCGTAGTAAACAGTAGAATCTTGAGGTGTATAAACGATGTTATCCTTGAATTTCTTCTCAATTGTGCTGTAAGTTGAGCTTGTTGGGAAGAGACGAGCAGTAGATAGGTTCCCATCTGAGAAGTTACGAGCAAGATAGTCTTGGTCAGATCCATCGAAGTAAGTCAATTTAACCGTATCGATGTGAACATTTTTCTTGTCGTAGTAATCAGGGTTTTTATCCAACTCGATTTGTGATTTTGAAGTGAAGGATTTCAAAATGTATGGACCATTGTAAAGAAGGGAGCTTGTATCACTTGCTTGGGCGAATTTATCCCCTTTAGATTCTACGAATTTCGCGTTGATTGGGAAGGTAATTCCAAGAGTCAATTTAGAATTCCAGAAAGATTCTGGTTGGTTCAAAGTGTATTGAAGAGTGTGATCATCAACAGCTTTTACCCCAACAGTTGAGAAGTCTTTGGTTTTCCCGTTTACATAGTCATCCAAGCCTTTGACCGAGTTTTGAACCAAGTAAAGAGCATCCGATTTTTTATCTGCTACGTATTTTAGAGATGTCACGAAATCTTGTGCAGTGACGTCAGCGTATTCATTTCCTTCTGAATCATACCACTTCGCATCTTTTCGAAGCTTGTAAGTATAAGTCAGACCGTCTTTTGAAACGGACCAGTCCTCAGCAAGAGCAGGCACTAAGTTACCGTATTGATCGTTTTCAAACAAACCATCGACCAAGTTGGTTGTAATGTCGCTTGTAGTTGAACGATTTGAAGTCAAATAGTTCAAGGAATCAGGGTCTGTACCATACACGTAGTTGTAAGTAGTCCCTTTTGACGCATTAGAAGATGAGCCACATGCAGCAAGGAAAAGCGTTGAAGCCGCGGCGACACCTGCTAAAAGAGCAAGCTTCGATTTTTTCATATTCGTGTCTCCTTTTGAATAATTTTAATTATTATACTCCAATCAATCTACAAAATAAAGTGTTTTTTGAACTTTTTTTGTATATTTACACACCACTATACAGTAAAACCCTTGATTTTAAGGGATTTTTAAGGAATAAAAATTTTTTTAAAAAATTACTATTATGCTTTACATACTAGTAAAGAAAGAGTATACTGATAGTGAGCAAACTAGTATGTAAAACAAACTAGTGAAAAATGTGAAGAAAGAGGTGAGAAGGATGAAAGAGTCCCAATTACTAAAGGGAGTCTTGGAGGGCTGTGTGCTGGAGATTATTTCCAAAAAGGCTATCTATGGCTATGAATTGATCCAAAGTCTCAAAGAGATGGGATTTGATAAGATTGTCGCTGGGACCATTTATCCCCTGCTTCAAAAATTAGAAAAACAAGGGGTCATTCATGGGGAAATGAGGCCGTCTCCAGATGGTCCTGATCGCAAGTATTTTTCACTCAGTGATGCTGGAAGAGAGCGCTTAGAGGAATTTTGGGACCAGTGGCAGGAGCTAGTCACAAAAGTAGAACGTATCAAGAAGGAGGGAGAAGAATGGTAGAAAGTTATACCGAAAAAATGTCAGATGAATTGATTCATCTAAACAAAGAGGATCAAGCCTATGTGAAAAAAATGGTGGCCTATATTGGGGCCAAATCCTATTTTTATGATGATGAAGCACTCGGTGAACAACTCTACAATATGGTTTGCGACCTGAAAGTTGCTGAAAAAGAAGGCATTCGGGCGGTGGATTATTTTGGAAAGGATCCACGGGCGATGGTGGATCAAGTTCTTTCAGACTTGCCTAAACGCTCTTTAGGATCTTATGTGGGACTCGTCTTCCTACTTGGAGTGATCTTGGTTGGCATGCGTTATTTAATGGATTTTACCTGGATGACGCCACTAAAAATCGAACCCTTGACCTATGTTGTCATTCTCCTCAATTTCTTGGTGTTCAGCCAGTTCATCACGTGGCTTTGGTCTAAACAGAGCTATGGTGAAATGAAGTGGTCTTGGGCTATGTTTATCAGTGTGATCAGCCTGATGGTATTTCTGAACATCGTACGACAATTTTCGATCTATTTTGGCCACATTGGGAGTCTCTTCTTATCAGATGGTTGGGCAATTGTTCTCGCTGTCCTAGTCTTACTTGGGTTTACGGTCATGGCTTTTAGAAGCAGGAATCGTCTGATGTCGAGTCTACTAGTCATGGGCCTGACTTTCCTAGTTACAGGATGCTGGATTCGTCTTGTGAATCAGGAAACTGCTCATTTAATAGGCTGGTTACTTCCTCTCATGGGACTAGTCCTGACCCTTATTGTATTTTGTCTCCAAAGAAAGAAGGAAGAAGCATGAAATCAGCAATGTATTTTGAAGAAACGCAGGCCTTGATGCAAACCTTTAGCCAGGAGGACCAAGCCTATTTCCAAGATCTCTGGGATTATTTCAATTTTGCAGGTTTCTTATATGAGGAGAAAGCCTTAAGAGAGCAGGTCTATAATCTAGCGCTAGATTTTTCGCAAGCAGGAGCGGATGGCTTAACGGCCAAGGACTATTTTGGTCTCGATCCAAAGGGAATGGCAGACCAAATCATCGAAAATATGCCCAAAGAATCGACGCGGTCTGTTTTGAAATATGGGGCTATCTTTTCAGGTATTGTGATATTTTATCGCCTCTTAAGTGATTTTGCTTCTCAAGCGGTCCTTGTGCTCAAGCCACTAGTCTATTTGACAGACATCATTTTGGGACTCCTAGCTGTTGGGATCATCTTCTATCTCCTTCGTCGTCTCATTTTTGCGGAGGAAAAAACGAAAAAAGCAATTTATGTAGCATTTGTTCTAGTTCTAGGATTCTATTTTGTCGGTGAAATAGTGGGAGTCCGCTTCTTGCCAGCTCTTGCTTGGTTTGTAGTCCCTAGTCCTTGGGATACTCTTCTCATGACAGGGGCTAGCGGGGCTCTCATTCTTTGGCAATGGAAAGAAGAGTTTGGACGAGCTTTCATCTTTCCTATCGTCGCCTTTTTAGTGGTTGGATTCTTACATCGCTGGACCTTGGCACAAGGAGTTCAGAATCTTGGTATGACGGTTCTTCTGCCCACAGTGATCATCGTCTTTGGGTTGGTTATTTATTATTGGTTTACGATTCGTGCTTTGAAAAAGAATAGGACGGAAAGTGATAAATAGTAAGAAAAGGGGGGGCTGGGACAAAAGTCCTAGCCTCTCAATTATTTTTGGATTGTCGAGCAAGACGC
>ERZ857693.4155-NODE-4155-length-10713-cov-6.946144_pt1 | contig 10713 bp, 10 predicted proteins | sample MGYA00519765_ERZ857693 | MGnify/ENA primary metagenome ERZ857693 (study PRJEB31778, sample SAMEA3449354) | human gut metagenome | biome: human gut; feature: human-associated habitat; material: faeces | place: United Kingdom | collected 2010/2012 ... | reverse complement strand
CCTGCACCGCGAAGGAATATCTCTGATTTCCGCGTCCGCTTCGCCATAAAGAAGTTTTTTGCTTTACAAGCGTATCATTCCAACAAATACAAATTTACTCCATTTAATTTAATAAATAGACAATATAATTCAAATATCCGGCAAACGTCATCCACACCAGATAGGGGAGCATGAAGTAACCGGCAATTTGGGAGAGAAGTATTCCTTTATTTTCTATGGTAGTGTTATGATAAAGAGAAGATAAAAGCCAATGTTATTTTGCGTTGCTTGTGGCAACGGTCGTTTTGATGTTTAATGAGGATATCAAAATAAAGGAGGCACAGATCATGTTGAATGAAAATATTAAGAATTTGCGAAAGGCAAAAGGAATTTCACAGGAAGAACTGGCAGTCAGGCTGAATGTAGTAAGGCAGACGGTATCAAAATGGGAAAGAGGGATATCAGTTCCTGATTCGGGAATGTTGATATCACTGGCAGAGGAACTGGATACTTCGGTAAGCGTCTTATTAGGTGAGAATATACAAAAACCATGTCCTGATGATGAATTGAATTTAAAAAGTATTTCTGAAAAACTTGAGACAATCAATCTTCAGCTTGCTAAAAGAAGTGCAATGAGGATCAGAATATTCCGCTGGTTGTTGATCGTCGGGTGCGTGGGAATAGTGGCAGGTTTTATTTTTCTCGGAACGATGCAAAGTGCGTATTTAAACTGGGATTTCAACAATCCTGAACTGGCAGTTGCAGGTACATTTCTGCATGGGGTTGAATTTCTGTTCGTAAGGATCGCTCCATTCGTTTTTGTTGCATTTGTAACAGGTATCATATTAACGTATAGAAAAAGATAATTTTCAGAAACTGATCCATAGTTTCAGATAGGATCCATTACCTCAGAAAATGATTTGGTATGGGCAGATATAATTACAAAATACAATTACTGCAAATAATTACAAAACAGGGTGTTGACAGAAGTGGTGGGATGTGGTAAATTATACATTGCGTTAAGCAAAAAACCAAGTAGAGTATCCACTCTCACCGCAGCACAAATGAGTGACTGATGGTCTGATATCGATAAGAAGAACTTTTGCTGAAAGTTTGTATATTTGTCGGGTGGATATGATATTCACTCGTTTTTTTGTGTTTTTCGCAAAGAACCTAAAGGAAATTCATTTGACGGAGGTATACGACAATTAGCGATTTAATGATTAACGAGCAGATCAGAGACAGAGAAGTAAGACTGATCGGCACGGATGGGGAACAGTTAGGTATCATGTCAGCAAGAGAAGCTATGAAACTTGCACAGGAAGCGGAGCTTGACCTTGTAAAGATTGCTCCGGGAGCGAAACCGCCAGTCTGCAAGATTATTGATTACGGAAAGTATAAGTATGAGCAGACCCGTAAAGAAAAAGAGGCCAAGAAGAAGCAGAGAACTGTTGAAATCAAGGAAGTGCGTTTATCACCGAATATCGATACAAATGACCTTAATACGAAGATGAATAATGCTAAGAAGTTCATCTCCAAGGGAAATAAGGTCAAGGTGACACTGCGTTTCCGGGGACGTGAGATGGCTCACGTACAGCAGAGCAAGCATATACTGGATGATTTTGCAAAGATGCTGGAAGATGTTGCAGTCGTTGAGAAGGCAGCAAAGCTGGAAGGCAGAAATATGAGCATGGTTTTAACTGAAAGACGTTAAAGCAATATGACCCGGGATGAAGATCCGGAAAGGCAGCACAATAAAGGAGGAAATTATCATGCCAAAAATCAAAACTAATAGAGCGGCTGCAAAGCGCTTCAAAGTAACAGGGACAGGAAAGCTGAAAAGAAATAAAGCTTACAAGAGCCATATCTTAACAAAGAAATCTACAAAGAGAAAGAGAAATCTGAGACAGGCTACAATTACAGATGCAACCAATGTAAAGAACATGAAAAAGGTTTTACCATATCTGTAAGATTTGAGAGTTGATTAAGGAGGATTAAGAAATGGCAAGAATCAAAGGCGGAATGAACGCTAAGAAGAAACATAACAGAACATTAAAACTGGCTAAGGGATACAGAGGAGCACGTTCCAAGCAGTACAGAGTTGCAAAGCAGTCTGTAATGAGAGCTCTTACATCATCTTATGCAGGAAGAAAGCAGCGTAAGCGTCAGATGAGACAGCTTTGGATCGCCCGTATCAATGCAGCAGCAAGAATGAACGGACTTTCTTACAGCAAATTCATGCACGGTCTGAAACTGGCTAACGTTGACATGAACAGAAAGATGCTTGCAGAGCTTGCAGTAAGCGATAAAGAAGGATTCGCTACACTTGCAGCACTTGCAAAAGAAAAAGTAGCTTAATTTTATCAAAAGCTGAGAAAAGAGGACTGATTCCGGGTGGGGTCAGTTCTTTTGATTTATGTGAATTGTCAAAATTGTAGATATTAATAAAAAAATTAAAAAAACTGTTGACATTTCACCTTGAACATAGTATTATACTATTCGTGGTCAGCACGGAGCAATCCTGTGAAGATCATAGAACATATGAAATGCGGAAGTGTCGGAATTGGCAGACGAGCAAGACTAAGGATCTTGTGGCATCCGTGCCGTGTGGGTTCAAGTCCCATCTTCCGCATTATATATTGTTTGAGCGGAAGTGTCGGAATTGGCAGACGAGCAAGACTAAGGATCTTGTGACATTCGTGTCGTGTGGGTTCAAGTCCCATCTTCCGCATTAAGTTGAAAAAGGAGACCTTAAGTTAAGAAAGGTTTCCTTTTTTGTTTGCTAAAATGTATTCTTCGGGATGAAATGAAGTTGTTTATGCTATAATAAGGATAGAATTGGAACAGTGCGAATGAATTTGAAGGAGGATGCAATGCTTGAAAAGGTTGATTTGACAAAAAAGATTTCTAAAGAAGAGTATAAAGCGAAGATGCCGCAGATGGAAATAGAACTTGGCAGATTGCAGAGAGAATGCAGAGAACTGAAAATTCCGGTGATGATTGTTTTTGAAGGCTTTGGTGCATCGGGAAAGGGAGTTCAGATCGGAAAGCTGATCCAGAGTATGGATCCGAGAGGATTTCAGGTATTTCCGATCAAAGCAGAGACTGAGGATGAACGAATGCATCCGTTCCTGTGGAGATTCTGGACAAAGACCCCGGAGGCGGGGCGGATTGCTATCTTTGATGGCAGTTGGTACAGGAAAGTCTTGATTGACCGGTTTGAAAAAAGGACAAGAGAAAAAGAAATTGAGACAGCATTTCATTCGATTGAGGCGTTTGAGAAGCAGTTGACGGATGGTGGAACGATCCTGGTGAAGCTTCTGCTGGATATTGATCAGAAAGAGCAGAAAAAGAGGTTTGAAAAGCTTTTAGAAAAGAAGGAGACCGCCTGGCGGGTTTCTCAGGGAGACCGGGAGAGAAATGCAAAATATTCAGAGTATGCAGCCATGATGGAAGAAGTATTATACAGAAGTGATACAAAATCTGCACCGTGGACTGTGATCGAGGCAACCGACAGGCGTTTTGCGACAGTAAAGATTTATATGACGGTGATCCATGCACTTGCTGAGGCGGTAGAAGCTGTACAGAGAAGGCGTATGGAGGAACAGGCAATTAAGGCGGCAGAACAGGTTTCAGGTCAGCAGGAAGCAGCAGAAATCATGCGTCAGGCAGGTCGGGAACTGGAAATGCTTCAGTCATCCGTTCTCTCCAGGGCAGATCTGACGCTGGCTTATGGAAAAGAAGAATACGAAAAAAGACTGAAGAAGCTGCAGAAGAAAATAGAGAAATTGCACGGAGAAGTGTATCGGAGAAGGATTCCGGTGGTAATTGGATTTGAGGGATGGGATGCAGGTGGAAAAGGTGGTGCTATCAAGCGTCTGACGGAGAAAATGGATCCAAGAGGGTATGTGGTGAATCCTACAGCAGCACCGACAGAAGTGGAAAAGGCACATCATTATCTGTGGAGATTTTGGAAAGCAATGCCAAAGGACGGGCATATTGCTATTTTTGACAGGACATGGTATGGCAGGGTGATGGTAGAGCGGATCGAGGGATTCAGTACAGCCGGAGAGTGGCAGAGAGCCTATCAGGAGATCAATGATATGGAAAAAGATCTGTATGATGCAGGTGCGGTCGTGTTGAAATTCTGGATGCAGATTGATAAGGATGAGCAGGAACGCAGATTTAAGGAACGTCAGCAAAATCCTGAAAAGCAGTGGAAGATTACAGAGGAAGACTGGCGTAACCGGGAAAAGTGGGATCTGTATGAGGCAGCAGTCAATGAGATGCTGCTTCGGACGTCGACAGAATATGCACCGTGGATTGTAGTAGAAGGCAATGATAAATACTATGCAAGGATCAAAGTTCTGGAAACGGTTGTAAATGCACTGGAACGACGTCTGAAAGAAAAGTAGAAAATAAGTTAAAAAAATCCTGTGAAATAAAAAGGAAAGTCAGAAGTTTTGTCGAATATAACCAATAGAGTATTCTTTTAAGTGGAGGCGGACATGTACTATTCAGAAGAGCTGATAGAAGAAGTAAGATCAAGAAATGACATAGTAGATGTGATATCCGGCTATGTAAGGCTTCAGAAAAAGGGGAGTTCTTATTTCGGGCTTTGCCCTTTCCATAATGAAAAGTCCCCGTCATTTTCTGTGAGCCGGCAGAAGCAGATGTATTATTGCTTTGGATGCGGAGCAGGTGGAAATGTATTTACATTTTTGATGGAATATGAGAATTTCTCCTTTGTAGAAGCGATGAAATATCTGGCAGACCGGGCGGGCATTGAATTGCCCGAGCAGGAGTACTCAAAAGAGGCAAAGGAAAGAGCAGATCTGAAAGCGACGATCCTGGAGATGAACAGGCTGGCAGCAAAGTATTTCTATGTGCAGTTGAAGAATGAACGTGGTTTCCATGCGTACAGATATCTGAAAGACAGACAGCTTTCTGATGAAATGATACTGGCATTTGGTCTCGGATATTCCAATCCGTACAGTGATGATCTTTATAAGTATCTCAGAGGAAAGGGGTACAGTGAGGAGCTGATCCGAAAAGCGGGACTGATCAATACGGATGAACGTCAGGGCGTATATGATAAGTTCTGGAACAGAGTCATGTTCCCGATCATGGATGTGAATAACCGGGTGATCGGATTTGGTGGTCGTGTTATGGGAGACGGAAAGCCGAAGTATCTGAATTCACCGGAGACAGTGGTTTTTGACAAGAGCAGGAATCTGTATGGTCTGAATCGTGCGAGGACATCCCGGAAACCATATTTTCTGCTGTGCGAGGGATATATGGATGTGATCTCTCTGCATCAGGCAGGATTTACGAATGCGGTCGCATCTTTGGGAACTGCACTGACAGCGGGGCATGCATCGCTGATCAAAAGATATGTAAAGGAAGTTTATCTGACTTATGACAGTGATGATGCAGGAACCAGGGCAGCACTCCGTGCAGTGCCAATCCTGCGGGAGGCTGGTATTTCAGCAAAAGTGATCCGGATGGATCCGTATAAAGACCCGGATGAATTTATCAAAAATCTGGGAGCGGAGGAGTATGAAAAAAGGATTCAGGCGGCAAGAAATGGCTTTATGTTCAGCCTGGAGATGCTGGAACGGGAGTTTGATATGAACTCACCGGAGGGGAAGACAGAGTTCTTCAGAGAAGTATCGAGACGGCTTCTGACCTTTGAAGATGAACTGGAACGTAATAATTATATTGAAGCGGTTGCCACGGCATACCGGATCAGCCGGGACAGTCTGGATAAGATGGTCGCGAAGACAGCAGTCAGTGCGGGAATGGCGAGACCGGTGGTGAGACCGAAGCGTGCAGATGGCGTGGAAAAGAAAAAGGAAGACGGAATCCATCTGTCGCAGAAAGCATTGCTGACATGGATGATCGAGGAAGAGCGTCTGTTCGATCAGATCAGCAATTACATAAGTCCGGGAGATTTTACGGAAGACCTTTACCGGACGGTGGCGGAGCTTCTGTATGAGCAGAGAAAAGAGGGCGGACTGAATCCGGCAAAGATCCTGAATCATTTTACCGGGGAAGAAGAACATCGGGAGGTTGCCTCACTGTTCAATACAAGGATCAGGGAACTGCATACAAAGGAAGAGCGTGAACAGGCTCTCCGTGAAACGATACTGAAAGTAAAAGCATCGGGAATTGATTATCAGACGATGAATCTGGATCCCACCGATATGGCGGGACTTCAGAAGCTGATGGAGGAGAAGCGGAAACTGGAGAACCTCAGGACACTGCATATTTCTATTTAAGAAGGATAAAATAAAGAAGACAGGCTGCGTTTTTCACGCAGCGAAGGAAGGATGGACAATGGAAGATATTACTCAGAAATTCATGGAAAGACTCAAAGAACTGGTTGCACTTGGAAAGAAGAAGAAGAGCATTCTTGATGTTCAGGAGATCAATGATTTTTTCAATGATATGGAACTGAATGCGGATCAGATGGAGAAAGTGTTCGATTATCTTGAAGCGAACAATATTGATGTTCTGCGGATCAGTGAAGATACGGAAGACGATGTGGATGTAGATATTGATATTATCATATCGGATGAAGATGATGTAGATGTTGAGAATATCGACCTGTCTGTCCCGGAGGGTGTCAGCATTGAAGATCCGGTGCGTATGTATCTGAAAGAGATCGGAAAAGTTCCGCTTCTGAGTGCGGAGCGTGAGATCGAGCTTGCACAGAGAATGGAAGAAGGAGACGAGGAAGCAAAAAAAGAACTGGCTGAAGCGAACTTACGACTTGTAGTCAGCATTGCAAAGAGATATGTGGGAAGAGGAATGCTTTTCCTGGATCTGATCCAGGAGGGGAATCTCGGACTGATCAAGGCTGTGGAGAAATTTGATTATCATAAGGGATATAAATTCAGTACTTATGCAACGTGGTGGATTCGTCAGGCAATCACGAGAGCGATCGCAGACCAGGCAAGAACGATCCGTATTCCGGTTCATATGGTTGAGACGATCAATAAGCTGATCCGTGTATCAAGACAGCTTCTTCAGGAACTGGGAAGAGAGCCATTACCGGAGGAGATTGCAAAAGAAATGGATATGCCGGTGGAACGTGTGCGAGAGATACTGAAGATTTCACAGGAGCCGGTATCACTGGAGACTCCGATTGGAGAGGAAGAGGACAGCCATCTTGGAGACTTTATCCAGGATGATAATGTGCCTGTTCCGGCAGAGGCTGCCGCTCAGACATTACTGAAAGAACAGTTGGATGAAGTGCTGGACACATTAACAGAAAGAGAACAGAAGGTGCTCAGACTCCGTTTTGGTATGAATGACGGTCGTGCAAGGACTCTGGAAGAAGTAGGACGTGAATTTGACGTTACGAGAGAGCGTATCCGTCAGATCGAGGCAAAGGCACTCAGAAAGCTTCGCCATCCGAGCAGAAGCAGAAAGTTAAGAGATTATTTGGATTAATGATGGAATTATCAACAAGATTAAAGGCGGTCGCAGATTTTGTGACCGCCGGTTATAAATTAGCGGATATTGGAACAGACCATGCCTATATTCCCATCGCATTGATGGAACAGAACCTCATTCCCGGAGCAATCGCAATGGATATTAATGAAGGTCCTCTTCAGAGAGCAGGAGAGCATATAGCAGAAAATAGAATGGAGAAGAAGATAGAGATCCGTCTGTCGAATGGCTTTTCAGCACTGAAAAAAGGAGAAGCTGAGTCAGCCGTCATTGCGGGAATGGGCGGAGGTCTGATGATCCGAATCCTGACGGAGGGAGAGCGGATCGCAAAAAGTCTGAAAGAATGTATTCTGCAGCCACAGTCAGAGATCGAAAGGGTCAGAAAGTTTTTGCTGGAAGAAGGCTATGATATCCTGGACGAAAATATGGTAAAGGATGATGGTAAATACTATACGATCCTGAAGGTATGTCCATTAAAGAAAACCTCAGATAAAGAGGCAGAATCCGGGGAAGAGATAAAGTCTGGAAAAAGGACAGAAATGTGGTCGGAGCCGGAACTGAAATATGGCAGATTTCTTCTTCAGAACCGCAATCCGGTACTAAGAGAGTATCTGCAACGTGAGATATTGATCCGGGAGCAGATCCTGGCAGGACTGGATGGAAAAGAGAACAGACGTATTGAGCAGCGAAGAACAGAATTAAAAAAAGAACTGGAAGAAGCACAGAAAGGGATGGATTATTATGCAGTGTAAAGAAATTATGCAGGTGATCGAAGCGACATATCCAAGAACGGCAGCACTGGATTTTGATAATGTAGGACTGCTGGCAGGACGTGCAGATAAGGAAGTGAACCGGGTTTACCTGGCACTGGATGCAACCGACCGGGTGATCGAACGTGCGATCGAGGCAGGAGCAGATATGCTTATCACGCATCATCCGTTACTTTTTTCAGCTGTAAAGAAAGTGACAGACGAAGATTTTATTACACGGAGGATCGTAAAGCTGATCCAGAATGATATTTCTTATTATGCGATGCATACGAATTATGATGTACTGGGGATGGCAGAGCTGGCAGGAAAAGTGCTGGACATTGCCCATACGGATGTACTGGATGTGACGCAGACTGATGAAGCCGGTGAAGAAAAGGGAATCGGAAGAATTGGAGAACTGCCGGAGACGATGACGTTGGAAGAATGTTGCGTTTATGTAAAGCATAAACTGGAATTAGGCAGTCTGAAAGTATTCGGAGACATGAACCGTCCGGTCAGAAGACTTGCCATTCTTCCGGGATCGGGAAAGTCCGGCATTCCGGTGGCACTTGCAAAGGGAGCGGATGTTCTGGTGACCGGAGATATCGGACATCATGACGGACTGGACGCAGTGGAGCAGGGACTTGCAATTATTGATGCAGGACATTACGGAACGGAATATATTTTTATCGAAGACATGAAACAGTTTCTGAACAGAAAATTACCGGTACTGGATGTGTTGACAGATCCGGTAGAACATCCATTTCAGATCGTCTGAATTATGCAGGAGGTGGCGGCAGATGGAAGAGTCTGTATGCAGAGTGACCTTAGGGAATATTACGAAAGAATATAAGAAAGGTACGACATATTCCGAGATAGCCAGAGAGTTCCAGCCTGATTATGAACATCAGATCGTCCTGGCAATGGTCGATGGATATCATCTTCGGGAGTTACGGAAGACAGTTGAAAAGGATTGCGAGATTCATTTTCTTACAACGGCAGATCCTATTGGAAATGACACATATCGAAGAAGTCTGTGTTTCCTTTTCATTAAAGCATTCCATGATATTTCCGGGCATGATCTGAAACACCGGGTAAGGATCAGGGTACATTTTACGATGGGTCCCGGATTTTATTGTACGGTTGACAAAAAAGAAAAGCCGGATGAGACATTTCTTGCAAAGGTAGAGGCGAGGATGCGGGAACTTGCAAAAATGGCAATCCCAATCCAAAAGCGTTGCATTGATACTGGAGAAGCTGTGGAGCTGTTCCATAAGTATGGAATGTATGACAAGGAAAGGCTTTTTGCGTACCGGAGGGTTTCAAAGGTAAATCTGTACAGTATCAATGAATTTGAAGACTACTTTTATGGATATATGGTTCCTGATACAGGTTATCTGAAATATTTTGCATTATATCCATACGAGGATGGTGTAGTGATCCAGATGCCTTCCAAAGAAGATCCGGAAACTGTTCCTCCGTTTGAACCATATAATAAGTTATTCCAGGTACGGCATGAAGCAATACGCTGGGGAGATCTGCAGGAGATCGATACAGTTGGTGCTTTAAATGACAGGATTACTACATCGGATATGAAAGAAGTAGTGCTGGTACAGGAGGCACATCAGGAGCGGGAGATCGGAGAAATTGCAAAGAAGATCGCTTCCCGGAAGAATGTGAAGTTTGTCCTGATCGCAGGTCCTTCATCCTCGGGAAAGACCACGTTTTCTCATCGGTTGTCGATTCAGTTAAAGGTGAACGGATTAAGACCACACCCGATTGCCGTAGATAATTATTTTGTGGACAGAGAGCATACGCCGAAGGATGCAGAGGGAAATTATGATTTTGAAAGTCTGCAGGCAATCGACATTGAAAAGTTCAATGCGGATATGGATGCTCTGCTCCGGGGAGAGGAAGTATATCTTCCAATCTTTGATTTTAAGACCGGGAAAAGGCAATACAGTTCCAGACCTAAAAAGTTGGAAGAGAATGATCTGCTGGTGATTGAGGGGATTCATTGCCTGAATCCTGAACTCACAAGGAATCTGTGTGATGAGAATAAATTCAAGATATACATCAGTGCATTGACTCAATTGAATATTGATGAGCATAACCGGATTCCATCAACAGATGGTCGTCTGATCCGCAGACTGGTGCGTGATGCGAGAACGCGAGGAGCCTCAGCAACGAGGACAATATCCATGTGGCCTTCAGTACGTCGTGGAGAAGAAAAAAATATCTTCCCTTATCAGGAAGAGGCAGATGTTATGTTCAATTCCTCCTTAAGCTATGAACTTGCAGTCCTTAAGCAATATGTAGAACCGCTTCTTTTTGCAGTAGATAAAAATTCGGAGGAATATCTGGAAGCAAAGCGACTGCTGAAATTTTTTGATTATTTTGTGGGAATCGGAAGCGAATGTGTACCGACTAATTCCCTGCTGAGGGAATTTATCGGGGGCGGATGCTTTCAGGTGTAAATTTGTAGTTGTTGGAATGATACGCTTGTAAAGCAAAAGACTTCTTTATG
>ERZ857693.4146-NODE-4146-length-10729-cov-2.575042_pt1 | contig 10729 bp, 5 predicted proteins | sample MGYA00519765_ERZ857693 | MGnify/ENA primary metagenome ERZ857693 (study PRJEB31778, sample SAMEA3449354) | human gut metagenome | biome: human gut; feature: human-associated habitat; material: faeces | place: United Kingdom | collected 2010/2012 ... | reverse complement strand
ATTTCACCCAGAATACAAGAAATAAAATTGAAATGGTTACCGAAGCGACAATTGCCAGAATAAAAATTTCCTGAACATCCTGGATGTCCTCTACATCACTGATTTCCACCATGATGTCTGAGAATTTTTCTTCGATCTTCCAGTTTCTGCATCCGGCATCCGCAAGGAGATGTTCGATATGTTTACGTCCTTCGTGGATCGCGTAGAAAGTGGCTTCTTCTTTTGATCCACATTCCATCCGGCTCCATGGCAGATTGAGCAGATATTTACCCTTGTCCATGCTGATGAGGATCTCGACAGTTTCCGTCACCTGTCCTACGGCTGCCCCAAACGCGTTGGCAACATCGGCGTGTTCCGGCACCAGTACATCTTCATGCAAAAGTTTCCCGGCCTCGCGCAGCCATACTCCCGCCGGAGCCCCGATGGCAACCAGCCTCTTTTTTAAATGTATCTGTGGATCGATGACGCTGGATGGTTTGCTGCCGAAGGCTCTTTCCAGAAGATACATAGCCGCTTCACTTTCCGACATGGAGATCATGCCCTGATCCGGGCGAAGGGAACTACCGTCCCGATTTTCCTCTGCAAGATCAAAATTCGCTGCCGCCTGTACACATGCCGACGCCAGTTTTACTTTGATCATCCTCTCCACCTTATTCAGGAATTTTGCCGTGCTGATTTCCTGCCGCCGTGCCAGGATCTCCACACCGGCATTGGACAGATCCCGGTTCCAGCGGTTATATCTGCCCTGTACATGGAGGATATCTGTAGGTGTAACGCCGATCCGAAGCAAAATGCCTTCTTCCACCAGAGGCGTCAGATCGACGGTCTCCGGATCCTGTCCGATGATACGAGCCAGATACGTCATGCTGTGAGGTCGTTCTCTAAGCTTTTCCATCATTTTTTCATCTTTTCCGGTAACATCACGAGATGCCACGCCTCCCCGGTAGAAATAGCAATCCGCTTCCTGTGCGGAATAAGATTTGATATCACCTGTTCTTCGGAAGCTGCGCACTTCATGGATCAGTTCCGGCCACTGTGCGCCCGCCACACAGAGTGGAATAACTTTTTCCGGCCCGATCTGGATCTCTCCGTGGCGGTCGAGACATATGCGGCTGTCACCGCCGATGCCGAAGGTTGAGATCTCCGCTGCCTGTACACGGGTAAGCCATCCGCCTACGTTGGCGCCCTCTCTGCGGATCTTCACCGATCCGCCTGAAACTTCCGCGATGTCCGTGGTCGTCCCGCCCATATCGACTACGATCCCATCCTTCTGTCCCGTCAGAGCCAGACCGCCGATCACGCTGGCCGCAGGTCCCGAGAGAATGGTCTCCACCGGTCTTTGACCTGCCAGTTTTTCCGTCATCAGTGTCCCATCACCTTTTACAACCATGATGGAGCCTGAAATACCTTTTTCTTTCAGCACCTTTCTTGTAGAAACCAGCAGATCATCTATAATGGAAATCAACCGTCCGTTGAGTACAGCCGTTACCGTTCTGTGATAAAATCCCAGTGCTGTACTGAGATGATGCGCACAGATGACAGGAATGCCCAGCACATCTTCTGCGATCTTTGCAGCCTCCTGCTCGTGCTTCGGATTGCGAACGCTGGCATAGCCGGAGATCGCCACGGCGTCCACTTTGCCCTTCAAAGACTCCAGCACACGTTTCACTTCTTCTTCCTCCAGCGCCTCCTTCTGCCTTCCCATAATGTCGAAGGCTCCCCGGATACGTATACTCTTTGCAGCCGGGACAGCATCTTCCAGATCAGCTCCCATATAAAGCAGTGCGACTCTACCGCCTCTTCCTTCTACGATCGCATTGGTGGCCAGTGTCGTCGAAAGAGAAATCAGTGTGATTTCCTCCAGCCTGTCAAATTCCAGCTGATCCAGACAGTTCTTGATCCCTGTCGTCAGATCGTCTTTGGTCGTCAACGCCTTTGCCTTGCATAACACCTTGCGATCCTTTGCATCGATTATGACCGCATCCGTATAAGTACCACCTGTATCCATTCCTAAAATAAAAGACATAGAAAGCCTCCTTCTCCTGTTTTAGGATCATCGTAAGCCTTCTATGTCATTTTTTGCAAGATATCACGGGGATTCTTTAAGGAAACTTTAGAAAAACAGCACCGTCTCTACTCCCTGATTTCCGGCGATATGATAGTATTCTTCTTGCTGACCACGATACCGCAGATCACCATGAAAATACAGAGGATCTCCATGCAAACGAAGATCACCAGATAGTTGTCGTCAAACAGTCTAAGCACCGCCGGGAACAGCACGGTTTCCAGAAAAGCTCCGAAATAAGCGAAGCCGTTGAAGATGCCTGCTGCACTTCCGGCAAACACACGGCACCCCTGATCGATAGCGTGTACCCAGAGGATCCCGTTGATGCCATAGAGAGCGAATCCCATAAAAAAGATCCCAACCAGCACCGACTGAGTGTTTTCCAGCATCGGGAATGTGATGACCAGCGTTCCGCAAAGTGCCGCCATGGCCGTCACGATGATACCTTTGTTGTCAAAAAGCTTCGTGCCTGCCACCCAGGTGATGACCAGCGTTCCGAACGCCATACCCACCGGCAGCATAAGATTGGAAAATGTTTCACTCAGAATCTCCTCACCGTTTTCCTGCTGATAATACACCGGGATCCAGTTGAGGAGTCCATAACGGCAGATACTTGAGAGCAAGGCGATAGCACACCACCACCAGAAATTTCTAAGCTGCAGAAAATAAAGCCATGGGGTCTTTCCTTCCTCCGCACGTTTTCGCAAGGTTTCTTCCCGCTTCTGATGGTTCTGGCTGTGGACGGCGTAAGCCGGCAGTTTTTTATCCTGCGGTTTTTCAACTGCAACAAATGCAAATACGATCACGAAGATCAGCAGTATGCCCATAGGGATGACCATCCCTGTCCGCCATCCGATGTCAGGCCACAGCGACACGATCAGTATCGGCAGCAGATATGCCGTGACATGTGAGATCCCCGAAAAGAAATTTGCAATACCAACGCCCTTGCCTCTGTAGCCTTCTGCCCACCAGTGAGACAACATGCTGATACCACCGACCCATATCATACTTTGAAAAAGACCGTTTACGATCCATGTCCCCAAAAGGAGTCCCCACTGATTCTCCAGCGAAATGAGCCCATTCATGAGGATGGTGCCCAGACCCCCACAAATCACCAGTCGTTTGGAACCATACCGATCTGCCAGATACCCGTTGATCACACTACCTGCAGCATAGCTTATAAATACGCTGACAGACAGGATATGAGCCTGGGTTCCGTTCATGCCCGCATCCGCCGCGAAATTATCCATGTTATTATTGACATTGAATCGCCCCAGATATACGAAATTGTACATCAGAGCAAAACTGATGAGTGTGATCCATTTATAATGATCGAATCGTTGCTCCATCTTCTTCTCCTAAAACAGCTATTTACAATTGATTATCTTTAATTTATCATAAACAGGTAATGATTTCAAACGGATGATTTTAAACTGAAACATAAGAAGGATGGGGTTTTTATGCATTTCGTTCCAGGTTATTCCATGATGGCGGCAACCGCCACCACGTTCATGCTCAGTATGATCTTCCTGCTTTTATCAGGCCAGAGCAAAAAACAATATATGCGTTTCTGGGGACTTTCCTGGCTGGTGTACTCTGCTATGTTCCTGCTGGACTTCTGTCACTTGAACTGGAACTTCGTCTACCTGGGGTATGTGATGCTGCGGCAGATGCTGGCTCTTTTAGGATCCTACACCTTTCTTCTGGGAACGCATCATTTTTTTCAGATCAAATGTCCGGCAGCATTGGGCTTTGCAGCGATCATCTCGACCATTTCCATGGTTCTTTATCCAGCGATCTCTCCGGTGTATACCCTGATGATCATTCCGAATATCATCTTCTCATCAGGACTTCTGATTTATTCCGGCTGCATGTTCATTGCCATTTCCTGGACTCAGAAACTTCCGGAAAAGCTGATCGCCAGCTTTCTGATCATCCTGTGGAGCATCTTTATCAACCACTTCGCCTTTTCGCTTAAAAACCAGCAGCTTGAGATCGGTTCCTACTATATCAGTATTTTCACCGTAAACGTACTGATCCTGACCCTGATCATCATCTACTTTAAAAAGCTGCGGTTCATTGATACGAAACAGCACAACCGGTTTCGTCTTCTGGTGGAGAATTCATCAGACTCTATGTTCCTGTACGATTACAAGCGGCAGCAGTTCGAATATATCAGCCCCGGTATTTCGACCCTTATCGGCATCAGCGAAGAAAAACTTTATGAAATGCCGGAACGGTTCTTCGACTATGTCAACACGCCAAAGAAATACAGCTCTGTCCTCAGCATTTTCTCCCGTCCTGTCAAACGTCCTGACAGCGGCATCCTCATGCTCTACAAAAACGGCATCGTGGAGCGATGGTCGCAGATCCACTACGTTCCGATCCGCGATAATACAGGAACTGTTTCCGCAGTAGAAGGGATCCTGCGTGACATCACCGAACAGAAACGAGCAGAAGAAAGTCTGAAAGAAGCAGAAGAGGCTAAGAAAGAATTTCTGGAGAACATCTCTCACGAGATCAAAACGCCGATCACACTGATCCAGGGCTACACCGAAAGTCTGCTGGATAAAGTGGTGCCGCCGGAATCCACGGACACGTACCTGAAAATGATCAATTCCAAAGCAAATGTGCTGACTACGCTTTTGTCAGACCTGGCACAGATCTCCGATATGTCTTCACAGACCATGGAATACAAATTTTACGAGCACAACGCTTCTGACATCATGCAGGAGCTGATCCAGCAAGGAGAATTCCACATCACAGCATCCGGGCATACGGTATCGACTAAAATAAATATAGTCCCATACGCCGTGATCATCATCGATCCTCAACGGATCCAGCAGGTCATCTCCAATCTCATCAGCAATGCGATCCGCCATACACCGCCGGGCCGAGAGATCTCTATTTCCTGCGTTTCCTATCCCTACGAGGAAATGATGCATGCGCCGTCATCGGATGACGATTACAACATTCCGGACGGCGAGATCCTGGTCACAGTCAGCGATCAGGGAGACGGCATCCCGGAGAAGGATATTTCCCATATTTTTGAGAGAAATTTCAGCGGCGGACGTCGGATACAGACGAGCACTTCCGGCAAAGGCAACTCCGGTCTGGGGCTTTATATTTCCAGCCAGATCATCTCGCAGCATTCCGGACGGATATTTGCAAAGAACAACCCAGACGGCGGAGCGTCGCTATCGTTTTCCCTGCCGTATTATCGGTAAAATAAAAGTCTGCTCAGGCACCAGTTCTTGGTACGCCTGAGCAGATTTTTTCGTTATATGTTATTCATTGCATTTAAGAGCTTCGTCCATCGGGACTTTGCGGATTTTTCTGTTAAGCGCCAGACTGATGATGGCATATATCACGATCCCGATGAGAAACATCTCCGGAAACAGCGACGGCTTTACGTAGAATGTGAGCCAGCCGGAAAACTTTTGCATCATAAGCTGGTAGACTATCTGCAGCAGCTTGTAATCCACCGGCAGACTGATGAGCAGGCACAGTACGACCGCCACGGCCGTTGATGTGTTGTACAGCCCCGAGATCTCCCGATTGGTATAGCCCAGGATCTTGATGATGGAAATCGCCCGCGAATTGCGTTCCAGCACCACCTTGGACAGCACGTAGAGCACCAGTGCGAAAGTCACGACAGCAAATCCGCCGAACATGTAGAACACCACGCCCATGGACTGTTCCAGCTGCGCCGTGGTATTTTGCAGATCCTTTTTTGTGAAGACGTTCTCAATATCGTCATCATCGATATCCTTGATCTTCGTATTGCTGAAATAACCGGTAAAGTAATCGTTTCCATAGTCAAACAGGTCGTTGCACCGATCGATATCCATGAAGATCGCCAGTCCCGCCGGATAATCCACCGTGCCGACGACTTTAAAAGTATAGGTCTTGTTGGCGTATTTATCATCAAGCTCCAGCTTCTCACCCTTCTGGATACCTGTCTTGTCTGCAAATGCCGAAGACACCAGGACCCGGTATTCATCCGGCTTTTTCAGATCCGCTTTTGCATTGTCAATATACGATGAACTTTCCTGAATGCCGTACACCGACATGTCCTCATCGATGGCGCCCTTGTATTTCAGCGTATTGATAGTATATTTCTCAGCTCCGTCCGTATCGGTTTCCACCGTATCCTTCAGCACATACTGATATTTGCAGATCTGATGATCTAGCACCTCACCTTTGTAATGCTCCAGCAAAGGTGTAAACATAAGACCAAACATGAGCAATAGATTGGCAAATAAAATGCCAACTAACAATACAAGATAGCTGCCCTTGTTCTGCAAAATCACCCGCAAACGAAATTTGTTAAGAAACCGGATATTCGGCAGGCGTACAGCCCGGCCCTTCTTTTCCTTTGCAGTCTGTCCTCTCAGGAATGCCAGCGGCGAAAGCTTGAGCTTTTTATAAAGTGCCAGGAAATTGATCAGGATCATGATGACTTCCGGTCCCAACGTAGACAACAGAAAAGCTTCCGGATTCCACAAAGTCTTGTAAGTCGGCAAAGAGTAGCTTCCATAGTAGAGAGTCGCCACGGTGTTTTTAAAGAAAGAATAGCCCAGGATGTTGCCGATCACGCAGGCGATCAGCGTGATGATCACCGGCAAAGCCATATAATGGCGGATCAGCTCGGCTCTGGTATAGCCGGATGCCCGCAGCGTTCCAATGACCGTCGCCTCTTTTTCGATGGTATTCAGGGTCGTCACCGCGAAGACAAATGCCAGGATCGCCGTGATGATGTACATAAACCAAATGACCATCTGCTTATCGCCGCCCAGGTCGTTTCCAGAGAAATGGATGGCCTGATTATCTGCTTCCTGCAGGAAATCCTTCACTTCGTTGTCGCTGAAAAAAGCTTCTTTCACCAGCTTTGACAGCAGGTCGTCCGACTTGTCACGCCTGGTTTGCTCGCTCATGCCCTGCTTTTCCCACTTCCAGGCGTAATTATAATGGAGGCTGCGAGTCTGGGTGCTCCCGTCATCCATCTTCTTTAAACTCTCCGCCATAGCGTCGAATCCGCCTTGTGTCACAGCTGCTACGGTAAAGGTCTGCGCGTCGAACATGAGATCCGAATTATCCTCAAAAAGAGCACTGTAATCCGAAAATGCCACCAGTCCGCAGACCTTCCACGATGTTCCGTTGAGCTGGATAGAGTCTCCCACCTTTATATCGTTGTTTTCTGCAAAGAGCCTGTCGATGGTGATCTCGTCGTCTGCCTTGGCCATTCTTCCCGACAGCACGCTGATCTTATTGACCTTGCTGCGGTTCGCGTAAATCCGATAAGTGTTGTCGTCCGTCGCCTTTTCTTCTATGTACGGCTGCGAATACAGCTTGACGTGTTCGTCATCCTGCAAAGTTTTGATCAGGTCTTTATCCGCCTTTTCTTTGAGGATGAAATGACCGTCTTCGATATTGTATTTTTTAAAACTCTGGTCGTAGGCAGCCTTCATGCTGGTGCCCGCTACTAAAAATCCGGAAATAAATCCGATGGAAAGGACCATGAACAGGAAGATCGCGATATATTTGCCAAGATCCTGCCGCAGTTCCCGCTTATATCGTTTATGCAAAGGATTCTTCATAGATCGTCTCACCTACCATTCCAGCTGCATTGCCGGGATCTTGTGGTCGTTGTAGACCTGACTCCGGATCTGTCCGTCACGCAGGGAAACCACCTGATCTGCCATATGCTTGATGGCATCATTGTGAGTCACGATGATGATGGTGTTCTGATATTTGCTGTTGACCTGTTCGATCAGTTCCAGGATCTCCTTGGAGGTTTTATAATCCAAAGCCCCTGTCGGCTCATCGCAAAGAAGAACATCAGGATTCTTGACGATGGCTCTGCCGATAGCCGTTCTCTGCTGCTGACCGCCGGAAATATGATCCCAAAGTCCCAGCACGTGAAGCAGGTCATCCACATCCAGCGGTGCATCACTGAGATACGCTCCCACCTCGATATTTTCCTTCACTGTGAGGTTCGCGATAAGGTTGTATTGCTGGAATACATATCCCAGATGTTTTCTGCGATACAGGGACAGCTTCTTTTCGTTCATGTCTTCGATCTTCTCTTTCGCTATGGCGACGCTGCCGCTGTCCGGGCCGTCGATCCCGCCGATGATATTGAGAAGAGTGGATTTACCGCTCCCTGATGGTCCCAGGAGCACGCAGAGTTTTCCTTTTTCTACAGTCAGATCGATGCCGCGAAGGACTTCTACACGAGTATCTCCCTGGCCAAAGGATTTTTTCACTTGGTTCACTTCCAGAAATGCCATGATTCTTCTTCCTTTCTTCGCTCGCATACTCGAAACACTTGCCGCAGATGTGGCAAGTGTTTCGAGCGTTTTCATTGGTCTGAGTTGGTGTTCACCTTTTTGTTGAGGTATAAGGTTTTAAAGGTTTTGTTTGTCGTTTATGATTTCACTTTTACTCTTTTATGTCTATCGTTTCTCCGGTGTGGCTTGCACCGAAGATTCTGTGTAGTTTGTTCTGTGTAACTTTGTTAGTTTCGACTAACGGTTCTGCCTATATAAACCCGGTACGGAAACCGCACCGGGTTATTTCCTATATAGGCGGAAATGAGGTAAGGTTTTGTTTCACATGAGTAAAATAATTTATCAAGAAGGTTAGTATCACCTAACTCCATGATCATAATACTACAGCCACTGACCAATGTCAACTGGTTTTTTCGATTTTTTTGTTTTAATTTTTAGGGTTGGGGTCGGGGGGTCGGGATGATGAATCCATAGCTTGGCGTTGCCGGCACGGGGATGAAAATTTACCGAAATTTATAATGGTTGCCAGCCCCGGTCCCCTGTGTTACAATATTTCTTGCGTAGAGTAGGTATTGTGCGTGAAGTGTCATAAGATGGGATGTTGCTTATGAACGAAAGCTTTGCTGCGGTGCAATATCGCGTCCGCTACTACACTCAGGGATTCGAATACTCCTGTTCTTTTTGTGTAGTTCAATCTACGACAAATAAAGAAAGGAGTTTTTTTATGGAACAAAAATCTAATACCAAGCGGCTCGTGGTTCTGGCGTTTCTTATCGCACTGGAGATCATCCTCACCAGGTTCTGCTCGATCCAGACACCGATCGTGCGAATCGGATTCGGATTTCTTCCGGTTGCTATGATGGGGATTTTATACGGTCCGATCTGGGCCGGGATCGGATATGCTATAGGCGATTTGCTGGGCATGCTGATCTTCCCATCAGCAGCGTACTTCCCGGGATTTACCCTGACGGCGTTTTTGACAGGAATGATATTCGGGTTCTTCCTCAAGGGAAAAGAGATCACCTGGAAAAGCGTACTGCCTGCCAGCCTGCTCGTGATCCTGGGATGCAATCTGTGTCTGGATACGTTATGGCTCTCCATTTTGATGGGTGACGGATATCTGGCGCTGCTTCCTGCCCGCATCTTAAAATGCGTGTTGATGCTGCCCATCCATCTGATTTTGATCCCGTTCGTATGGAACCGCATCGTATCGAAGATACCGTTTGCCGGACAGATGACGGCGTAGAGAAAAAACAGCTCCGAAAGTTCCCGTTTAAGGTTCTCTTCGAAGCTGTTTTATTTTACTCTTATATTGCCTGCCGTCTCGCGCTCGTTCCGCAAAACATCCGGCTAACCGGTCACGCTTCCTGGCAGTGTTCTTCTACCTGCGGCAGCTCCTGCTCCGGCAAAAGATTTTTCATGCTGTTCAACGTGATTCCCAGCGTGGAGATGTTGTGGAACATAGCCGATGTTGTCGGCGGGATGAGCCCAAACACGCCTGCACCAATGAGTCCGGAGTTGATGCCTACGATGGAGCGGTAGTTGGAGTCGATCCGCTTCATGAGACGGTTACTGAGCTTCTTGAGTGTCACCAGTTCATACAGATTATCTGCGCCAATGGTGATGTCGGCAATTTCACGAGCCAGCTCTGCGCCATCACTGATAGCAATGCCAACATTCGCTGCCGAAAGAGCCGGAGAATCGTTGATCCCGTCTCCGACCATAATGGTTTTGGCTCCGTTTTCCCGTTCTCTCTGAATGAAGCTGGCCTTGTCTTCCGGAAGCACTTCGGAATAATATTCGTCCACACCAACACGCTTAGCGATGACTGCTGCAGTTCGTTCGCTGTCGCCCGTCATCATTACCACCTTGGTGATACCGGCTTCTTTCAGCTGCCTGATGGCGTCTGCTGCTTCTTCACGCAAAGGATCTTCGATGCAAATCACAGCTACCAGCTTGCCGTCGATAGCCATATAAAGGTGAGAGTATCCTTCCGGCAGGTTTTCAAACTCTGCCTTAGCGGAATCGTCTACGATGCATTTTTCATCTTCAAAGATGAAGTGATAACTTCCGATCACGACCTTCCTGTCATCGATTTCAGAAGAAATACCGTGAGCGACGATATAATTCACCTTCGAGTGCATTTCAGCATGTTCAAGACCCTTCTTTCGCGCAGCATCCACAACGGCTTTTGCCATGGAGTGCGGGAAGTGTTCTTCCAGACATGCTGCGATCCGCAGCATTTCATCGTCGGATTCATCACTGAAGTTGACGATGGATCTTACGACCGGCATGGCTTTCGTCAGCGTTCCCGTCTTATCGAATACGATGGTCGTTGCTTCAGCGACAGCTTCCATGTACTTGCCGCCTT
>ERZ857693.4138-NODE-4138-length-10758-cov-15.936840_pt1 | contig 10758 bp, 8 predicted proteins | sample MGYA00519765_ERZ857693 | MGnify/ENA primary metagenome ERZ857693 (study PRJEB31778, sample SAMEA3449354) | human gut metagenome | biome: human gut; feature: human-associated habitat; material: faeces | place: United Kingdom | collected 2010/2012 ... | reverse complement strand
CCCTTGTGGGGTCAAGGGGCAAAGCCCCTTGCGGAGTCCAGAGGCAGAGCCTCTGACGTTCCCCATCAGAATATCAAGTCCATGCTCCGCAGTTTTTCGCGAAGCCAGCTTTCGGATAGACCGGATTTCTGCGACATTTCGCGAATTGTTAAGCCCGATAGGTACGCGTCAGACAGTACCTCTGGGTCGCTCAGGTTGTCCCAGTCGATATCCGGGACGGTAGGAGCGGGCGGGGGCGTGTAGACGGGCTTGGGCGGCATCGGCTTGGGGGCGGTGCGCACCGGATTGCGGAACGCGGCAGACTGCGCACGCTCCGCCAGCTGCTTCACATTCGCCTTCATCTTCCGTTCCTGCGCCACATACGGGCGAATCACCCCAAGAAACGCTTCGCCGTAGCGCGCGGTTTTGATTTCGCCCATGCCGCTCACGCTCCGCATTCCGTCCAGCGTCTCCGGCTTGCGCCGCACCATGGACGTTAGGGTTGCGTCGCTGCAAATGATGAACGGCGCAACGTGATAGAGCTTCGAGAGCGCCATCCGAACCTGCCGCAGCTGCTCGAACAAATCGCCGCCTGCCGGGGCTTCGATTTTCCCGATGCTGCCGACCTTCTCCGCCGTCGCCTGCTGCCCCAGATGCGCGCCGTCCGCTCCTCGCCGCCGCTGCCGGGCGATTTCCTCCGCCTCGCCGTAGCGCGCGCCGCAGCAGGCGCTGCAATGGCCGCAGTCCTGCGCTGTATTCTCCCCGAAGTACCGCAGGATAAACGCCCGCAGGCAGCCGGGCTTCGTGCAGTAATCCACCATTCGGTTCAGGCGGTTCATGTCCTGATAGCGCACTGCCGACTGCTCCGCCGCCGTCATGTTCTCGTTTGGCTCGGTGTGCTCAATCATCCACTTCGCGGTGAAAATGTCCGACCCGTTGTACAGCAGGATGCACTCCGCCGCCTCGCCGTCGCGTCCGGCGCGCCCCGCCTCCTGATAGTACGCCTCCATCGAGCGCGGCATTTGGTAGTGAATGACAAACCGCACGTTGGATTTGTCGATGCCCATGCCGAATGCGTTCGTCGCGACCATCACCGGGCAGGTGTCGTACTGAAATTTCTCCTGATTCTCCTTGCGCTCCTCGTCGCTCAATCCCGCGTGATAGCGCGTCGCGTCGATGCCCGCGCGAATCAGATTATCGCAGACCTGTTCGACCGCCTTGCGCGTTGCACAGTAAACGATGCCGCTTTCGCCGCGTTTCCGGCGGAGAATATCCATGAGGGCAGCATCGCGGTTCTTGGGGCGGATGACCTCGAAGTAGAGGTTCGGACGGTCGAAGCCGGTCGTGACCGTTTCCGGGTTTTGCAGGCGCAATAGGCGGATGATATCTTGCCGGACGCGCTCGGTTGCGGTCGCGGTGAATGCGCCCATAACCGGGCGGGTGGGCAGCGAATCGACGAAATCCGCGATGCGCAGATACACCGGGCGGAAATCCTGCCCCCACTGGGAGACACAGTGCGCCTCGTCCACGGCAAGCAGAGAAATCGGCATGGATTGCGCCATCGCCTGAAACGAGGGCGTTTCGAGGCGCTCCGGGGCGACGTAGATGATTTTGTACGCGCCCTGCCGCGCGCGCTGCATGGCGAGCTCCATCTGGCGCGGGGTGAGTGAGCTGTTGAGGTACGCAGCTGGAACGCCCGCGCTTTTGAGCGCCGCCACCTGATCCGCCATCAGCGAAATCAGTGGCGAAATAACAATCGCGACCCCAGGCATCATCAGCGCCGGCACTTGATAGCACATGGATTTCCCCGCGCCCGTGGGCATCACGCCGAGTGCGTCCCGGTGGTGCGTCAGCGCATTCACCATGACCTCCTGCCCCGGTCGGAACGCCTCATGCCCAAAGTACTTCCGCAGGGTTTCCTGTGCTTGCATCCGTTTTTTTCCTTTCTTATGGGAGGACGTGGGGAGGCGCCAGAGGCTCTGCCTCTGGACTCCGGCAGGGCTCTGCCCTGCACCCGCGAAGGGTCTTCGACCCTCTCGACACCCTTTTCGCGATTGAGTTGGTGACACTCTCATACTGGTTCCGCGTGTTTATTGGGGGGACGCAAGGGGCGCTGCCCCTTGACTCCGCCAAAGGGTCTTCGACCCTCTGGACTCCCTTTCGCGCGATTCAGTTGGTGACGACTGCATACAATGCCCGCGTGTTTATTGAGGGAACGCAAGGGAGTTCCTCCCTTGACCCTTTCGCGCGATTCAGTTGAGCGCATTTGCATACAATGCCCGCGTGTTTATTGGGGTGAACCCGCGGCTTAGAGGTACTTCACCTTCACCGTCGGCGGAAGCATCTCCGGCACGTCCTGTCCCTTCGCCAGCACCAGCACCTCAATGCGGTACAGGCGCATCAGCTCCGGCAGCGTCAGCTTTTCCGTCTCCAATTCCAACACGCGGTCAACGCAACGCAGCGCCAGCAACGAACTTTTCCGCATATCCTGCGTACATCCGGTCAGCGCGACCGTCAGGTGTCCGCCCTCGTCCTTCGCGCGGGTCAGGAACGCAATCGCCTCGTGCGACAAGTCCGCAAATTCCCCGATGACCATCACGCGGCGCATGATGCCGCCGGAAATGTGGCGCATGAGGGCGCTCTCGAAGCGCACCGCCAATTCGCTCTGACGCACTTCGCTCGTCTTGTCGCGCGTCATGAGCGCCAGCGCCATGTCCTTCGCGCTGATTTCGCCCTTCACGACCGCGTTCACCGCCTTGGCAATCGGCATTTCCACCTGATAGCGCTCCATCAGCTGCATGGCGGCGGGCAGCGCGTTGATGCCCTCCACCGTGCCGACCTGCCGAACGGCTTCCTGCGGCGGAACACCCTGTCCGATGAGGATGCCGCAGCGGTTGTTGCGGCTGTGCATGGACGTCGCCGTCACGATGAGGTCGCCGATGCCCGCCAGTCCGCCGAACGTGTACTCCGCGCAGCCCATTTTCAGCCCCAGACGGCTGATTTCGGCAATGCCGCGCGTGATGAGGGCGGCGCGGGCATTGTCGCCGTTGCCCAGCCCGCTGGAAATGCCAACGGCGAGCGCCTCGATGTTCTTCATCGCGCCGCACAGCTCTACGCCGAGCACGTCCGTGTTCGTATAGGTGCGCATACAGGTGTTCATGAACACGTCCTGCACCGTTTCCGCCACCTGCATGTCCGTGCAGGCGGATACGATGGAAGTCGGCATATCGAGCGCGACTTCCTCCGCGTGGGTCGGGCCGGACAGCGCGACGAGCTTCACATGGTCATGCTGACCGTCCTTGCTCAATTCGTCGCGGATGACCTCGGTCATGGTCATGAGTGTGTCCGGCTCAATGCCCTTGGCAACATCCACGATAATCTGTCCGTCCGGGATGAACGGGCGCGCGCTTTCCGCCGTCTGCCGAATGGCGATAGACGGCACGGCGAAAAGCAGAATATCCTTGCCGCTTGCCACTGTCTGCAAATCGCAGGTGAAATGCACCGTTTCGGGGATGACCAGCCCCGGCAGCGCGGGATGCGTGCGCGTAGCAGACAGATTTTCGATTTCTTTCGGGAATTTTGACCACACGGTTACATCGTGCCCGTTGCGGTGCAGCAGCCGCGCCAGCGCAATGCCCCATGTGCCGGAGCCAAGAATGCCAATTGTCGTCTGGTTATTCATGCGATGTTTCTCCTTCTGCTGGATGATGGACGTTCAGCTCGCGCATCAGCATCTCGTAAAATTCCTTCTGATCGCGCCGCAGCCGAATGAAATGCCCTTCGGGATTCAAGAAGCAGTGTTCGGACGTGCCGGTGAACACACGCGTTCCGTCCTGCTTCGTCATGTCGTAGCCAATCGTCAGCACGACGCCGTTGAACGCCTCCACGCGCACATCCACCGTGATGCGGTCGTCGAACGTCGTCGTTGCGAGGTACTTGCAGTTCACCGCCGTCACGGGCGAAATCACCCCACGGCGTTCCAGTTCCGCATACGGGAAGCCGAGCTGCTCCAGATACGCCACGCGCGCTTCCTCCATGAAGCGGATATAATTCGAGTGGTGCGTCACGCCCATGCGGTCGGTTTCATAATACTGCACCCGATGTGTTAATGCTTGCATTGCTTACCAATTCAGGCGGCATCCGTCCGCGGAGCAGCCCGTTTCCTCCTGATTTTCTTCCACCGGAATCACGCCGCGCAGCACGTCCGTCATTTCCGGCAGCGTGTACGCCCGCAAGCGGATGCGCTGCCCGTTGACGAAGAGAATCGGCACGCCGCGCGGATGATAGGTGTCCAGCGTGTGCTGGATGGCGGCTTTCACGTCGTCCGCGTAGGCGCGGTTTTCCAGCGCCTGACGCATTTCGTCCGCATTCAGTCCGATGTCCGCCGCCAGCACGCACAGCACGTCAATTTGCCCGATGTCGCGCCCCTCGACCCAATACGCGCGGTAAACTCGGTCGCTCCACGCTTCGTGCTTGCCCGATTTTTCCGCCAGCACCGCCCCTTCAAACGCGAGATACGTCATCGGGCGCGGGCGGATTTCCGGCGGAAGCTGCATGTTCAGCCCGACCGTCTCCGCGGGTTCTTTCAGCCGCGCGAAATACGCCCGATGCTCCTCGTCGCAGATGTCGGTCGGTTCGCTGCCTTCGGGGGTCAGCGCATACGGATGCTCGATGATTTCCGCCTCTTGATGCAGCGTTTTCAGCGCCGCGCGGAGGTTTTCTTTCGTGACAAGGCAGAACGGACACACATAGTCCGTCAGAAAATCAATGGTCAGCATGGGGGTCTTCTCCTTTCGGGGGATAATCAGCCGTCGTCGTCGCGCCAGCATTCGTTTTTCGCGCTGCCGTCGCGGTACGTCGGTTCATAGGGCGACATGTCCTCGTCGTCCTCATCGGGGGATACGCGGTCGCTGTCGTCAGGAATTTTGCGGATGCGCTCCATCTTCGCCGCCTCCTTGCGTTCTGCCTTCTATCATACCACTTTCGCGGGAGGACTGCAAGGGGAAAGAAAAAGCGCCTTGCCCCGGCGGGTGCGCGGAGCAAGGCGGAAAGAAATTTTGTCGCGGGTTAGTTGTTCAGCCAGTCGTTGGCGTCGGGGTAGGTGTAGGGGATGTTGTTGGTTTTGGCGTATTCTAAGGCGTAGGAGTTGCGAGGGACGGTGAGGGTGAGGGTGGAACAGTCACCGAACGCGTAGTCGCCAATGGAGGTAACGGAATTGGGGATGGAGACGGAGGTCAGGGAGTCGCAGTAGTAGAACGCGCGGTTGCCAATGGCGGTAACGGAATCGGGGATGGAGACGGAGGTCAGGGAGTCGCAGTAGGAGAATGCGCGGTCGCCAATGGAGGTAACGGAATCGGGGATGTTGACGGAGGTCAGAGAAGAGCAGGAGTAGAACGCCTCGTCGCCAATGGCGGTAACGGAATCGGGGATGGAGACGGAGGTCAGGGAGTCACAGTAGGAGAATGCGCTGTCGCCAATGGCGGTAACGGAATCGGGGATGGTGACGCTCGTCAGGGACTCGCAGAAGTAGAACGCGTTGTCACCAATGGAGGTAACGGAATCGGGGATGGAGACGGAGGTCAGGGAGTCGCAGTAGTAGAACGCGCTGTCGCCAATGGCGGTAATTCCCTGCGGAATGGTATAAGTTGAAGAACTGATGCCGGCAGGATAGGAAATCAAGGCTTTATCGGCTTTTCGGAACAAAACGCCATCAATGGTGGCAAAATACGGATGCTCAGGAGAAACAGAAATGCTTTTTAGTGCGGAACAGACTGTAAAAGGATTCGTACCAATTTGTTCAACGGAATCGGGGATAGTGATGCTCGTCAGGGAATCGCACAAGGAGAACGCGCAGTCACCGATGGAGGTAACGGAATCGGGGATGGTGACACGGGTCAGAAACTTGCAGTCGTAGAATGCGCTGCTTTCAATGGCGGTAATCCCCTGAGGAATGTTATAAGTTGTGTACTCCCTTCCTTTAGGATAAGAAATCAAACAGCTATCTGCTTTACGGAATAAAACGCCATCAATGGCAAAAAAGTACGGATGTTCAGAAGAAACGAAAATACTTTTTAGTGTGCTGCAGTATGCAAAAGGATTAACAGAAATTTTCGCAACGGAATCTGGGATGATGATGCTGATTAGAGAATTACACAGATAAAACGCTCTGTTATCAATGGAAGTAACCTTTTTTCCATTGAGCATATTGGGAATGGTGAGCTTTTCTGCTTTTCCATTGTACCCTGTAATCTCCACTGTTCCATCATCCAGCAGCGCATACTCATAGTCCCCAGACGTGAACGTCTCGCGTTCCACATCCTCCGCGAGTACACCCGTCCAGCACGCACACATCATCACAACGACCATTAGCAGAGCTACGAAGCACTTCTTTTCCATTAGAACAACCTCCTTTATGCCATTATCATACACAACAAGCCTTCATTTGTCAATTCGATTCCATAAAAATCCCCCAGCATATCCACGATACGAAAATATTTGTTCGTGTTCGCCTTGCATGTGCCGGACAAAATGTGCTATACTGTGTTCCTAAGCCAAGGAGGATTGCAACGATGAACGACCAAATCATCATTCGCGGCGCAAGAGAACATAACCTGCGCAATGTCAGCCTGACCGTCCCGCGCGACAAGCTCGTTGTGTTTACGGGGCTGTCCGGGTCGGGCAAAAGCTCGCTGGCGTTCGATACCATTTATGCCGAGGGACAGCGGCGCTATGTGGAAAGCCTGTCCAGCTATGCGCGGCAGTTTCTGGGGCAGATGGAGAAGCCCGATGTTGACCAGATTGACGGACTGTCCCCCGCTATCTCCATTGACCAGAAAACCACCAGCCGCAATCCGCGCTCGACCGTCGGCACGGTGACGGAAATCCACGATTATCTGCGCCTGCTTTATGCGCGCGTGGGGCATCCGCATTGCCCGAAGTGCGGCAAGGAAATCCGCCAGCAGACCGTTGACCAGATGGTGGACGCAATCGTCGCCTACCCCGAAGGCACGAAGCTGATGGTGCTGTCGCCCGTCATCCGCGGCAAAAAGGGCGAACATGTCAAAGTGTTCGAGGAGGCGCGCAAGAGCGGTTTCGCGCGCGTGCGGGTGGACGGCGAGCTGTACCGGCTGGAGGAAGTGCCGGCGCTGGACAAAAAGAAGAAGCACTCGATTGAAATCGTCGTTGACCGCCTGATAGTCCGCCCCGGCAAGGAGTTTCAGAGCCGTCTGGCGGATTCCATCGAGACGGCGACGAAGCGCTCCGGCGGCTTGGTCATCATGGACATGATGGACAAGGGCGAACTGCTCTTCTCCATGAATTACGCCTGCCCGGACTGCGGCATCTCCATCGAGGAACTCAGCCCGCGCATGTTCTCCTTCAACAGCCCCTATGGCGCGTGTCCGGCGTGCAGCGGGCTGGGCTACCGCATGGTGGTAAGTACAGACATTCTGTTCCCGGATAAGTCGCTGTCCCTGCGGCAGGGCGGACTGAACGCGATGGGCTTCGGTTCGGCGGATGGCGACGGCGTGACGGCGCAGTATTTCCAAGCCTTATGTGACAAGTACGGCTTCACGATGGATACGCCGATTCAGGAGATTCCCGAAGCGGGCATCCATGCCCTGCTTTACGGCACGGGCAGCGAGAAGCTGACCATGACCTATGACACGCCCAGCGGCAGGGGAACGTATTCCACGACGTTCGAGGGCGTGATTCCGTCCTTGGAGCGCCGCTATGAGGAAACAGGCAGTGAGGCCATGAAAGCCGCCTATGAAGAATACATGGCGGAAGAACCCTGCCCGGTCTGCCACGGCAAGCGATTGAAGCCGGAAGCGCTGGCGGTCACGGTCGGCGGCAAGAATTTGTATGAGGTGTCCAGCCTGTCCATCACGGACGCGCGGGCGTTCTTTCAGTCGCTGGCGCTGACGGAGAAGGAAAGCATGATTGCCGCGCAGATTTTGAAGGAAATCAACGCGCGCATGGGCTTTCTGGAAGACGTCGGGCTGGGCTACCTGACATTGGCGCGCGCGGCAGGGTCGCTGTCCGGCGGCGAGGCGCAGCGAATCCGGCTGGCGACGCAGATTGGCTCAGCGCTCATGGGCGTGCTGTATATTCTGGATGAGCCGTCGATTGGCCTGCATCAGCGTGACAACATGAAGCTCATTAACACCTTGAAAAAAATGCGCGACTTGGGCAACACGCTGATTGTCGTCGAGCACGACGAGGACACGATGTACGCGGCGGACTGGATTGTGGACGTCGGGCCGGGCGCGGGCATTCATGGCGGCAACATCGTCGCGGAAGGCACGGTGGAGGATATCAAGCGCAATCCGAACAGCATCACCGGGCAGTACCTGTCGGGCAAGAAGCGCATCGAGATTCCCGACGTGCGCCGTCAGCCGAAGGGCTTCCTGACCATCCGCGGCGCGAAGGAGCATAATCTTAAGAACATTGACGTGAAAGTGCCGCTTGGCTGCCTTTGCTGCGTGACGGGCGTGTCGGGGTCGGGCAAATCCAGCTTGGTGAACGAAATCCTCTACAAGCACTTGGCGAAGGTGCTGAACCGCGCGAAAACCCGTCCCGGCGCGTTTGGCAGCATGGAGGGCGTGGAGCAGCTGGACAAAATCATCTGCATTGACCAAAGCCCCATCGGGCGCACGCCCCGGTCGAATCCGGCGACGTACACCGGGCTGTTTGACCAGATTCGCAAGATCTTTGCCGCCTCCCCCGAAGCGAAGGCGCGCGGCTACAAGGAAAACCGCTTCTCCTTCAACGTCAAGGGCGGGCGGTGCGAAAACTGCTGCGGTGACGGGATGCTGAAAATCGAAATGCACTTCCTGCCGGATATTTTCGTGCCGTGCGACGTGTGCAAGGGCAAACGCTACAACCGCGAGACGCTGGAAGTGACCTACAAGGGCAAGAATATCTCCGACGTGCTGGACATGAACATCGAGGAAGCCATTACGTTCTTCGAGAACCACGAGAGCATCCGCCGCAAGCTCGAAACGCTCTACGACGTCGGCTTGGGGTACATGAAGCTGGGGCAGGCATCGACGACCCTTTCCGGCGGCGAAGCGCAGCGCGTGAAGCTGGCGACGGAACTCAGCCGCCGCGCGACGGGCAAGACGCTCTATGTCTTGGACGAGCCGACGACCGGGCTGCACATGGCAGACGTGGACAAGCTCATCGGCGTTTTGCAGCGCCTGACCGAAACGGGCAACAGCGTGCTGGTGATCGAGCACAATCTGGATGTCATCAAGGTGGCGGACTACCTGATTGACCTCGGCCCGGAAGGCGGCGACAAAGGCGGCGAAATCGTCTGCGAAGGCACGCCGGAGGAAGTCGCCGCGTGCGAAAAGTCGTACACGGGGCAGTTCCTCAAGAAGATGCTGGGGAAACGCTGATTTCTGCCGCGCAATGCGGATGCCGTCAGCGCGAATCCGATTCCGAAGCGAATCACCATTTGAAAAATTGACGAGGCGGGTGTGCCTGCCATCAGCGGAGCGCACCCGCTTCCTGCTGCGCGAAAATGCAACATTCCCGGAAATATGTTGAAATTCATCGAAAAACGCGATATAATGGAACAAGTTAATCTGCCGGAAAGGGGTGAGCGGCTTGAAGAAACATGGAATCCGCGGCCTGCTGATACTGGCGCTGATTTGGGCGCTTATCGGCGCGGCATGGGCGGAAGAGACGCTGCCCACCTCCATCCGCGAGGCGCAGTCCGCTGAAGAGGCGAACGCGTTGCTCATCCAGTCCGATACCGGCGAACGTTTGGATGTCGTGAGCGGGCAAGTCCGCCTGATTGTCCAGACGCGGCGCGACGACATGTTCTGCGCTGATTACTGGCGTTCGGGCGAGGAAAAAGGCGAATTTGACCTGACTGCGAAGGAAAACCGTTACGGCGCGCCTTATGCCTACTACATCGGCACCATGTGCACGCGTGCGGTGTACTCGATGGCGCTGTCCTACCTTGGCGTGGATATGACCCCGGTGGATATGAGCGTCCTTGTCCAGCGGCGCACGCTGAATGAGCCGTACGACGAAATCACGGCGCTGGTGGATGGTTTGGCACGGCGTGGATTGACCGAAGCGACATTTGATGAAATGATGGCGCAGTATCTCAACGATGAGCGATATTCGCCGCTATATATATATATGAAGCGGACGAACGGTGTGGGCCATGCGCTGCTGATTGTGGGGTATAATGCGGAGCGGAAGCGGTTTGTGGCGGTTGATCCGTCGCCGCGCGGATTTCAGGGGGATACGGTGCGGACGTATGAATTGTCGTTTGCGCAGAATCGCCAGCGGGTGATGCGCTGCCCGTATGCGAAAGACTTGGAAGGCGCAAAGGTCTTGCAGGTGTATCAGTGGTATTGGATAGGGGAAGAAACAGAAAAAGAATAGGCGCGGCGCAAAGGGGCTAAACACGCGGAAAAAGGATGGAGAAGAAGCCGTCTCCATCGCGCAGAGGGGTCAAAAGGGGAACTTCGCACGTCCGCAGACGCGCCCCCTAAGCCGCGCTATTACGCCCTCGTCTGTCCTAAACACAGCCATGTAACCTTTTCTTCATGTTCCGCAACGTTCAAAGTAACCTCTTCCGCAAATTGTATTCAAATTGTACTCACCTGTACTTCAACTGTTTTTTTTGCATTTTCCAGCCGAAAACAGCCTATTTTTTACATTCATCACTTTTCTTTTTCTCGTATCCGTGATACAATAGAAGTGTGAATACTTCTTATTGTGCAGTCGGACGTCAGGCAGTAGCAATTTGAAAGTTCC
>ERZ857693.4130-NODE-4130-length-10785-cov-2.933644_pt1 | contig 10785 bp, 9 predicted proteins | sample MGYA00519765_ERZ857693 | MGnify/ENA primary metagenome ERZ857693 (study PRJEB31778, sample SAMEA3449354) | human gut metagenome | biome: human gut; feature: human-associated habitat; material: faeces | place: United Kingdom | collected 2010/2012 ... | reverse complement strand
TTACTCGTCAGATCATAGAATACTCTATTAACCCCACGAACCTCATTTATAATTCTGCTCATCACTTTATTCAAGACTTCATACGGAATCTCCGCTGCCTCAGCAGTCATGAAATCCACTGTATTAACCGCTCTAAGTGCAACAGCATAATCATAAGTTCTCTCATCACCCATAACTCCAACACTTCGCATGTTTGTCAACGCTGCGAAATACTGTCCGATACTGCGATCCAATCCGGCATTTGCAATTTCTTCTCGATAAATCGCATCTGCATCCTGAACAATTCGTACTTTATCTGCTGTCACTTCTCCGATGATACGGATTCCAAGTCCCGGTCCTGGGAACGGCTGACGGAATACCAGTTTTTCCGGAATTCCAAGCTCTAATCCAGCTTTTCGAACTTCATCCTTGAACAGATCACGCAATGGTTCAATGATTTCTTTAAAATCAACATAATCAGGAAGTCCACCAACATTATGGTGAGATTTAATCACTGCTGATTCTCCGCCAAGACCACTTTCTACCACGTCTGGGTAAATAGTTCCCTGAGCAAGGAAATCAACTGCTCCGATTTTCTTTGCTTCTTCTTCAAAGATTCGGATAAATTCCTCTCCGATAATCTTACGTTTTTCTTCCGGTTCTGTAACTCCGGAAAGTTTATTATAATATCTCTCCTGTGCATTCACACGGATAAAGTTCAGATCAAACTGGCCATTTGGTCCAAACACACCTTCCACTTCGTCTCCTTCATCTTTACGGAGCAGACCATGATCTACGAATACACATGTCAGCTGTTTTCCGATAGCTCTTGACAAAAGTCCTGCTGCCACAGAAGAATCAACTCCTCCTGACAAGGCAAGTAATACTTTTCCGCCGCCAACTTTCTCTCTGATTGATTGGATTGTTTCTTCTACAAATGCATCCATCTTCCAATCACCTGCACACTCACATACATTTTTCACAAAGTTGTTGATCATCTTTGTGCCTTCTTCTGTATGAAGCACTTCTGGATGGAACTGAATCGCATATAATTTTTTCTCTGCATTCTCAGCTGCTGCAACCGGGCAGTCTGCTGTGTGAGCACTAATCTCAAATCCTGGAGCAACCTGTGCAATATAGTCAAAATGACTCATCCAACAAATTGTTGGTGTGCTGACTCCTGCAAACACTTTTGACTCAGGCTTATCAATGATAACTTCTGTTTTACCATACTCACGAACATCTGCAAGCTTCACTTCTCCGCCTAATACATGTGACATCAACTGTGCCCCATAACACAGACCAAGAACCGGAATTCCTAATTCAAACAATTCTTTTGTATAAGTTGGTGAATCTGCTTCGTAACAGCTGTTTGGACCACCTGTGAGGATGATTCCTTTTGGATTCATCGCTTTGATCTTTTCTATATCTGTTTTATAGGAATAAATTTCACAATATACATTACATTCTCTGACACGTCTGGCTACCAACTGGTTATACTGTCCACCAAAATCGAGAACTATCACTAATTCGTTCTTCAAAATGTTCCTCCTTTCGGATGATATCTCTACCATTCCTTCAAATTAATTCTGCATATTTCAGGATAACTTTAATTATAAAATACTGTAGTTTCATTTACAAGAAAAAAATTTGACATTCGTCCCATTTTTTACATTTTAAAAGGACCCCGAAAGAAAATAATTTCATTTTCTCACAGCGTCCCCTTTATTCCTATACTTTCATCTTTTTTACGTGATCTTTTCTTATGCAACTGCGTACTGAGCAATTTCTTTTTTTAATTCTTCGCAATCTTCATCATATATTTTCAGATTAATAATATTGTTCAGTCCAAGGTTCATAATTCCGAGAATGGATTTACCGTCAACTACATAAATTCCTCTGTTCATATCCATTGCACAATCATATTTTTCTACTTTATTTACAAAATCTAAAATCTCTTCTGGTTTTTTAAATGTTATCTTCATTTCGTTCATAATTTTTTACCTTCTTTTCTATATATTCTTTACAGTTTTCTTAATTACTGCGTCTTTTTAATCTGTTCTTTACACTAATTATATTAGCACTGTTTTTCGACAAAAAAAGACGAAATATTTTAAAAAGGTAGAATATTTTAAACAACTTTATCATGAAAATGTTGATTTTAGATGATAGCATTCCCGCTGCTAATGCAATGATTTTCGATACTCGCTCGGCAGCATTCCTACTTCTTCTTTAAAGACTTTGCTCATATATTTTGAATCGCTGTACCCTGCTAATTCTGCAATTTGATTTAATTTAAATGGAGTTTCCAACAGTAGTTTTTTTACTTTTTCTATACGATATTTTCTTACAGTCTCTGAAAATGTCATCCCTGTTTCTTTCTTAAATTGCGTACTTAAATATTCTTCTGACACAACTAACTTTCCTGCAATTTCTTCCAATGTGATTCCTTGATCATAATATTGCAGGATTAGTTGTTGTGCCTTTTGTACCATGGCACTGGTATGTTCTTCCGGGGATTTCTTTTCCTCTAAGTTCTGGATAATCTGTATTGTCTGCTCCACTATTTTCTGAATTTGAAGCCAGCACACTGCACCTGATATCTGATTCAATTTTTCTTGAATATCCGGCTCTTTTCCATCTATCTCTAATCCTCCCACTTTGGCAAGTGCCCAGAAAAAACGAATTATATCTTTCTTTATCGTCATTGGAGATTGTGGGTTATTTTGATAATATTGCGGCAATTGATGATAACAATATTTTAATTGTTCTTTGTCTTTTATTAACATCGCCTTCTTAGCCAATTCTTCTAACTCCATCGGGTATTTCTCAATTCCGTTCTGAATAGATTCTTGTTTTAATTCGATTTCACTTACTCTGATTAATTTTCCTTCTTCAAATAATAATGCCCATTCCAGCTGTGTGTACATTTCTTTTAAATCTGAAGAAACCGAACATATTTCTTCAGCTTGTTTCCACACACTAACCATTGGTATCTCCATTCGTTTATACACCGCTGGCAGTACATGTTCTGATAGATATGTATACAACGATGTATTTTGTGAATTTTTGTAAAATATAATAACCAGTGACTGCCATATTTCCATTTCCTGCATATACATACTATAGCTTACTCTTTGGCCTATTCCCTGCTCAATCATAAGCTTTAATCTCTCGATTTGCATTTCATATGCCTCTCCAAGCCAGATTAACATTATTTCAGCAGAGTCTCTCACTGTAAATCCATATTTTTCTTGTGTCATTTTATGAAATGCGTCATCGGGCTGAAGATGTCCGTTGATACAACTGTTAAAAATGTATTCCAGTGAGAAAGCCCTGTCTTGATTCTGCGCTTTTACCAACTCAGCTTCTGCCTGTTGTAATGCATTTTTTAACTCTACTATATTAATTGGTTTAAGCAAATAATTTTCTATACCCAATTCAATCGCCTGTTTTGCATAAGCAAAATCTGAGTATGCCGATAACACAATTACTTTGCACTTATTTTGCTCATGTCGCAATCGCGAAAGCATTTCTAATCCCGTCATATGAGGCATACGGATATCCATAATAACAAGATCCGGCTGTTCCTTCCGTATCAATTCCAACCCTTTTTCTCCGTCTACGGCGGTCCCGACGACCTTATAATCTGTATTTATTTTACTAAGAATCTTCGCCATGCCTTCTCGGATTGGTGCTTCATCTTCAACAACTACAATTCTCATCTTACCACTCCGTTTCTGTTTTTTCTTCCTCTACTATTGCACTTCTTGATGTTCATCTGTCATTGGTATAAACAAATGTACTCTCGTATATAAGTGTTCTTCGCTTTCAAAATATACCATTGCTTCTTCACCATAATATAATTTCAACCGTTTTCTCACATTTGTTATACCCAAATGACCTTTCATATCACTTCGCTCATCATTTATTTTAGCAAGCATGTCTTGTGTTATTCCATTTCCATTATCCTCGATTTGTATATGAATCTGATATTCCATTTGTCTCGCTGATATTTTTAACACACATTCTTCTTCCTTGCCATAAAATCCATATTTTACTGAATTTTCCACAAATGGCTGCAATAACAGCTTGTGAATTTGAAATCCGAATAGTTCTTCTGGTATATCTGTCTCAATAACAGGAATTTTTCCCATCCTTGTTCCCTGCAATACCATGTATTGTTTCAACCATCCAAGTTCCTGTGCCAATGTTGATGTTCCACCTGCATTGTCTACTGTATATCGTAAAATATTTGCTAAAGCAACCAACATACTGCTAATATCGTACTGTTCATTTTCAATTGCTTTCCAGTTAATACTGTCCAATGTATTATATAAGAAATGTGGGTCAATCTGGGCTTCCAATGCAGATAATTCTGCATTTTTCTGTTCCAGCACTGCCTGTTTTACTTGATTGATCAGATTATCCAGATTTTCCACCATCTCATTAAATCCGAATTCTATATCTTTTATTTCTTCCGGCGCACGTTTCCAAAATTCCAGACGTGTCTCAAAATTTCCCGTTTCAACTTCATGAAATCCCTGTCCTACACTCTGCATAACATGAATATATGGACGTGTAAAAATGTAACTCAAAAAAATCATAACAAGAAACGCAATAAATGCAACGCCTATCAACATCCCAACTTGTTCATTCATCGTTTTTCTATATGTCGATATATCTCTTTCTATACAAATAGTAAACTGACTCTTCTGATTTACCTTAGAAACATATAAATTTTTTTTCGTATTTTTTACAGAATCCAATGTTCGCCCAATTTTAGCAACCGATGGTGCACTTATAACATAATTTCTTTCCAGCAAATAAGTATTCGCATTTACTCCGACCTGCAAGGTATCTGAAATCAACTGCTCATCTATACTGAATACAACAGTTCCAAGCTTTTCATGAATGTCTCGATAATCGATTAGGTTTCTCGCAATTTGCAGTAAATATGTATGTTTATCATTTACAACTATCGGTTGCATCTGTCCTTGATAAACCTGCTCTTTCTTCACCTCCGGGCAATGTACTTTTCCTGCCCAGTCACTGGATATAGATGACGAATTTTGTTTGTCGTAAAATATGACTTCACCATTTGCAAGAAATATTGTAATACCTTCTATTCCTTGATTTCGATTACAAACATGACTCAGTTCATGACGTAGTTTACTGGTATTTACTTCCATCGCATCATCATTATTATTAATATTTTCAACAGCCTCAACTACTACATCATCCGTACAAAGATCAAACAGAATTGCATTATACTTATCTAACTGAATGTCAAGGCAGCGATCTGCATTCTCAAGATTTGCCTGCATCCGTTCCTGTAAATCATTCTTCTGCCAGGCCCGCAGATTTCCCTGCGATATAATCGCAAAAATTAAAATCGGAAACATTGCCACGATCATTATATCCACAAATATTCTGCCTCTGAGGCTTTTGATTTTTTTCCCTCTGAGGCTTTTGATTTTTTTCATCATTCTGCCTCCCGATTTTTCCGTAATTTTTCTGCTAGATTTGATATAATTACTGATTGTGGTATCTCCCCGACAATCTCATCTTCCATTGCATCTGTCAAGGCAACAGACACATACGGCCAATCTACTGAAAATTCCCTCGGTTTGGCATATTGTAATATTTCGTATGTATTTTTTAAAGCCTTACTATCTGCAACCTGTTCCGATAAAATATCCTGGCGAGGAGCCAGATATCCTATCTGATCCACTAATTTTTCCATCTGACATTTTTCAGAAACAAATTTGACAAATTCCAATGCTGCATCCTGTTTTTCTCCTTGCGTTACTACAAGAACTTCTCCGCCGATCGCAGTTACACATTCTTTATTTTCATCCCCAGACGGGGGAAGCGTCATTACATATTTCAGGTTTGGCTTTTCCTTCTGGATTGTTTGCTGCAAAGCAGATGTAACCAGAACCATAGCCACATTTCCTTCCATAAACTGTCTTCCAATATCGCCACTTGTCAGGTTGTTTACTTGTGGGCTCATTGCACCTGATTCCGACAGTTCCCTTAATTTCAAAAATGCAGCCTGACTTTCCTCCGATTCTATTTCTGCTATTTCCCCTCCATATCCCCACAATAATGGTAAAAATGAGAAAACACTTTCTTCGCTTCGAAGTGCAGGCATAGCAAAACCGTAACGATCTTCTTTTGTTAGTTTCAAAGCTGTTTCTTGTAATTCATCCCATGTTTTTGGAACCTGTACCCTTGCTTCCTCCAACATCTCTGTATTGCAAAATAAAGCAGCACAGTTCATCCCAAGCGGCATCCCTTTCATCTGTCCATCCACCTTACAGGATGCTATTGCCTCCGGTAAATAATCATCCAGATTTTCAATCTGCTCTGTCACATTTACAAACGACTGCATCGCATTGAAATAATTCAAATCAGAAGAATCCACCAGTGCAAGCTCCGGCATATCTCCATCTGCCATACTAAGTGCCAGATGTTTCTTAAAATCTTCATCCGGTACATACTGTATCTCTACCTGAATATTTTCCTGCGAATGATTAAATGTATCTGTAATCTCTAATAATGCCTGCTTACTCGCAGAAGAATCCAAATAATGCCAAAGCGTCAAAGTTTGTACTGGCTTAACCGACGTTTCTTTCTCTTTTTGACATCCGGTCAATAGTCCAACTACAAGACAGATTCCAATTAAAAAAATGTACCATTTTCTCCAAAGATTTCTTTTGTTCATGCTGCTCCCTTCGTATTCCATCTCTTTCTGTATTGATTATACCTTACTATTAAAGATAGTAGCAATAAAATTAAGTATTCTATACATGTAAATGTAAATATTTTTCTCGGGTAGCAAGTCCACCACGAATGTGGCGCTCTGATTTGTTTGTATCGAGGACTTTACGTGCCTCATGTGCAAGTGATGGGTTGATTTGGAACAGACGCTCGGTAACATCCTTATGTACAGTCGATTTTGACACTCCGAATTTTTTTGCTGTCTGCCGGATTGTTGCCTTCTCTTGTATAATGTAATTTGCAATCTCGATTGCCCGCTCTTCAATATAATCTCTCATAGAAAAGCCCCTGCATAGTTTGTTTTTTACAATCTATGCAAGGGTCTGTTATTGTATGTCTGATTCAAATTTCTGGAAGTCTTTCTGAAAAAACTTCCACATTTTTTTATTTATTCAATACCAATTCATTTCCCATATTCATCATTTTAAGCATTCCGCCAATCCATCCAGGAAATACTCCTGCATATCCGATGAATACGAAAAGCCATGTCATATTATCTAATGCAACTCTGCTTACTACAAGCCAAAGTACTGCTCCGATTCCACACCAGCAAATGATATTCAAAAATAAAAATAATCTAATTTTGCTCTCTCTTCCTAAATTTTTATCTTTACAGAAATCCCATATTTTTTTCATCATATCATCTTCCTTCCCTTTCTACTTTGAAAGTTTAGCAAGCTGACGTTAAATCAGATGTCTGTAAATGTTAAATCCATGTAATAGAATGTTAAATCTATTATTTGTAAAAAGAGCCACAAACTCCGTCCCTACCGGTTTATCAAGTTCAGTAATCGTGTTGGCTTCGCCGGTTCTTTCGACTCTTGTTCCGACTGTATAAGCATGTCTTTTACTTTCTGCATACGCTCATCCAGTGATGCACTGATTTCTGCACACTGACTCATTTCTTCTGCCAGAAATGCACTTTGTTCTTCGGAAATGTTTTTCTTATAACGGAGCTTATGCTCCAGACTTGCCCAGAAGTCCATAGCAATCGTTCGAAGCTGCACTTCTACTGTCACCATCCTTTTTCCTTCTTGAAGGAAAATCGGTGTTTGTATGATCAGGTGCAGGCTTCTATATCCGCTTGGTTTTGGATTTTTTATATAGTCTTTCTTCTCTAACAAAATAATATCATCTTGACTCAGCAAACAATCTGCAAGCCTGTAAATATCATCTGGAAAAGAACAAATTACGCGAACCCCTGCGATATCCTGAATATTTTCCTCAATCGATGTCATTGTAAGCGGAATATTTTTTCTGCGGATTTTCTTTAGTAAACTGTCAAACGATTTTACTCTGGACTTAATATTTTCAATCGGATTTCGATCATACTCCAGTGAATATTCTTCGCTCAAAACCTTAAATTTTGTCTCAACCTCCATGATTGCACATTGATAATAAGACATTAATGTATCAAATGGTTTTTTATTTTTCTGAACAAACTCAATAAATTCGTCTGACAACAAATTGTTTCGTACAAAGTCTTCTTTTCTTTTTTCCAATTTGCTTTCAAGATTCCGTCTGTTTTCTGTTTTATTTTCAAAATTAAGTCTACCCATCAGACTCACCTTTTCCTTTTATTTCAGATACTGGTCTAGGATTTTTTTCAACCCTTCCGGTGTATCTTTAAACCAAGTATCGAATGTCTTTCCCGTTCCTCGGATTGTTGTTCCTAATTCTATAAAAAATGTCGGAATGTCTGATTCTTTCATCACTCGCTGTGAGTCATCAGATATGTTTTCTTCCGGCTGCTCACATCCATTTACATGGATTGTAAACACCGGTTCTACATTATTATCGTTCTTTCTTGATTCCTCCGAACAATCTACTATCCCGAGCTGATATATTCCGCAAGATGGAGTATCATCGGAAATAAGAATTCCCGGTAACACACCGTCTGCAAAGTTATATGGTTTTACTGCCTCATCAATCTCTGAAAGTACTCTCTGAAAACCATTTTTTTCTATCTCTTTCCCCATTTTTTCCTCTCGCTGCCTCTTCCTGTTTTTAATTACTGCCCAGAAATCGTTACTGTTCACTCCCGTGTCAATCACTACGCTGATTGGCACGGAGGATGCACGTTTTATCTTGAACGGCATCTCGCCCATCGCCAAAGGCGATTTAAAATGGCGAGATGCGTTGCTGGTCACAGGTACTGTGAACAGTAACCAGAAATTAACTCTATCTTCCCCTATTCACTCCTGCCAGTTTGACTTACAAGAATTATGCAACTACGATTGTATAATCTTTTATAAATTTTTCTCCTGTTTCCACTTTATTTACATTTGGTTTCTCGGATAACTCTGCATTAAATCCAACATTATCGCATCGTCCCATCCAAGGTTCCAAACATACAAATGGAGCTCCTTCTACTGACCAAATACCATAGTTCGGAAAGCCTGCGCTTCGAACTCCAACATATGGTGTTCCGTCCTTGTGGCACAGCCATGCTTCTTCAATCTGTCCATTGTCCACTACAAGTGCATCCTTTGCAAACAGCTCATCACTTAACGGATATGTTTCTTCACTCAACTGCAACGTATGAACCTCATCTACATTTGCACATCCACAGCTTATATCGATTAAAACATACTCCAGCTTCTCTTTTCCCGGAACCTTTAATACATAGTCTGCTTTTGTTTCTTCTGGCTTTGCAAATCGAAATGCCGGATGTCCGCCAATTGTAAAATACATTGTTTCATCACCGCAATTCTTAACCTGCCACTCTACTGTAAGTTCTTTCTTGTTCAGTTTGTAGTTGATATGCAATTCAAAATCAAACGGATAAACTTCTTTTGTCTCCTCTGAAGAACGGAACATAAAAGATGCCTTTTCATTTGCAGCTTCGATACATGTAAATACATTATCTCTTGCAAATCCATGCTGGGAAGTTGGATATTGAGTTCCGTTGATCAGCACTCTATTTTTATATGTCTTACCTACATTTGGAAATAAAACCGGTGAATGACGTTTCCAATAAACCGGATTCCCTTCCCACAAAATCTCATTGTCTTCTGTCTTGTCGTAAATTCGTGTTACTTCTGCCCCCATCTCTGCAATCTCTACACATAGAAATTCATTTTCCAACTTAACCGCCATTCGTAATTCCTCCTAACTCTTTACCCTATCTACATTTTTATTTGTCCGTTCAAGTCGAACGTCTACTCCTCACCACCTGAAGAGATGGGAGTCTTCTCGACTGAGATAAACTACTTATTTGTTGCATCACTTGAAGATCCATCTGTTGAATTATCTGTACTTGCTGCCTCTACCTGTACGCTGCTCTCTAATAAATAATTTGCCACTGCTTCCTGAAGGATTGTTGCACGGATTGTATCTTCATCATATGCTTTTCTAAATGCATCTACATCTTCATATCCGGCTTTTTCTGCATATTCTTCTACTTTCTTTTCATATTCTTTATCAGAAGGCTCCAGTTTCTTTTTCTTTGCAAGTAATTCACATGCCAGTTTTTTCTTTACTGACTCCTCTGCAACTTCTTTTGCTTTCTTTTTAAAATCTTCCTCTGTCATATTCATATATGTCTTAAGGAAATCCGCAAACTCCATACCATACTGCTGTGCATATGCCGTATAATAGTCTTCCACTGCCTGATATTCTTTATCTACATCTCCATCTGGATATTTCTTCACCTCAACCTGTTCGCTCAATGCTTCTAAAACCTCTGACTGAAGCTGACTCTGTCTCGTAGACTCATTGTTCTCTTTCATCTTCGTACGGATTTCTTCTTTGAATTCTTCTACAGTCTCTGCTGTATCACTATTCTGTTTTACCCACTCGTCTGTAATCTCTGTATCATCACTTACTTCATAAATTCCATTTAACGTAATACTAAATGTCGCAACCTTACCTGCCAGAGTACTTTCAGAATAATCATCTGGGAACTTCACTTCGATATCAAACTTGTCCCCTTTCTTATGACCGATGATCTGCTCTTCAAATCCTTTGTAATCTCCATTTGCCCCAATGTATGTTCCAGATCCGATTTTTAAAGATGCA
>ERZ857693.4124-NODE-4124-length-10794-cov-8.745135_pt1 | contig 10794 bp, 8 predicted proteins | sample MGYA00519765_ERZ857693 | MGnify/ENA primary metagenome ERZ857693 (study PRJEB31778, sample SAMEA3449354) | human gut metagenome | biome: human gut; feature: human-associated habitat; material: faeces | place: United Kingdom | collected 2010/2012 ... | reverse complement strand
TGCAATCGCAAGAAGATGACGGGGCGGAATGTCAATCCTGGTCTAACAGAGCCTTTTTTAATCCCCGTCCCAGAATAATCATTTAGGTGGAAGGGAAGACGGATGTCCAAGCCGCGTCGTCGTAAGCAGAAAAAGCAGGTTAAGCCCGAGCTCAAGCTCAGGCAGTTTGCCGCTACCGAGCTTTCCGACCAGCTTGCCGCCCAACACTCCGCCGCCGACCTGCCGCGCTTTATGGTCGACACGGTCGCAGGCGCCTATGCACCCGCCGATGCCGAGCTCATGATCGAGGGCTTTGGCGCCGCGGCCACACGCCCAGTCACACTGCGCGCCAACACGCTCAAGGCGACCGCCGAGGACATCGCCGCCGCACTCGACGAGGCCGGCATCGCGCACCAAACCGTTACCTGGTATCCGGACGCCTTTATCCTGCCCGAGGCCCAGGTTTCCGATCTGTGGGATCTCGACATCTACCGCGACGGCAAGATCTACCTGCAGAGCCTGTCATCCATGATGCCGCCGTTGGTCCTGGGCGCCCAGGCAGGCGAGGACATCCTGGACATGTGCGCAGCCCCCGGCGGCAAGACGACGCAGATCGCCGCCCTCACCCAGGGACAGGCGCACCTCACCGCCTGTGAGATGAGCATTCCCCGCGCCGAAAAGCTCGAGTCGAACCTCCATCGCCAGGGTGCCAAAAACGTGCCCGTCATGCGCATCGACGCACGCGAGCTCGACGAGTTCTTCCGCTTTGACCGCATCCTGCTCGACGCTCCCTGCACCGGCACGGGCACCGTCATCAGTGGCAACGAGAAAAGTCTGCGCGGGCTCACCGAGCAGCTGCTTTGCAAGTGCGCCCGCTCGCAGCGCGCGCTTCTGGACCGCGCCATGGGTGCCCTCAAACCGGGCGGCACGCTCGTCTATTCCACTTGTTCGATCTTGCCGCAGGAAAACGAGGACGCCCTGCAAGAGGCCCTCGACAAGCACATGGACTGCGAGCTCATTCCCCTCGACGGCACGCCGAGCGAAAGCGAAACGCGCCGTGCTCAGGAAGCTGGCGAAGAGCCACGCGTCGAGAGCAACGCCCTCACCGAGGCCATCGCTGCCGGCCATGTCTCGGCCGTCGCCAACGGTATGCCCGGCACGCTGACCATTCCGCCTAGCCGCGACTTTGAGGGCTTCTACATTGCCCTGATCCGAAAACGCAGCTAGCGCACGGATCAAAAACTCAACAAGCTATCTCCGTGCGCGTTTGCCCTGCTGGTCGCGATGCTGTTTAAGCATCGCGCGTTCCTTGCGTTCGGCCCTTTTGCCCTTAATGGCCGTGACCACAAAGTAGATGACCGCGGCGGCAACGATTGCGGCCACACACAGGCCAATCGAGCCAAACATTGCTGTCAATTCCATACCGCGTCACCTCTCTTTTAAACGGGACTTTCAAGATAGCACCTCGATCCCCGCCACCACAGCTCCTTCACGTTCGCCGGCCCTTCGGTCTAACGAATGGCGCGGCGGGGAAAAATCAACTCGTCAAACGATTTAGCAAGCACAACGCTGCCGGCACCCTGCCGGCCGTCATCACATAGAATCGAGCCTCCATGGATACCCTCAACGATCTAAACGAGCGCGTCGACGCCTTCGTCGGCACCAGCTCCTTCGACACGCCTGCCGCGGCAAACGACCAAGCTCCCATCGATGTGCCCGCCGAGGTTCACGAGGACATCGTCGCCTCGGTCGATTTCTCCGAGGTCGAGCTCGCAGACGAGTTTACCGAGCCCCAGGTAGCCGTCACGCCCAACGGCCTGCTCCCTATGGAGCCCCTGCCCATCGACGGACGCCTGCGCAAGGCTGCCCTTCGCATGCCCGACGAGATCGAGGAGGCCAGCGGCTTTACACTCTTTGGCCGCCGCATCAAGTCGCTCATTTACACCACCGACGTCGCGGTTATCCGCAACTCCAATGCCGATGCCGTCTTTGCCGTTTACCCCTTCACGCCGCAGCCGGCCATTACGCAGGCGCTGCTGACCGTCGCCGAGTGCCCGGTCTTCGTAGGCGTGGGCGGCGGAACTACGACCGGTAAGCGCTCCGTGCAGATGGCAGCCGTCTCCGAGATGCAGGGCGCGGCGGGCTGCGTGGTCAACTCCCCCGCTACTGCCGAGATGGTCGAGCACATCACCAACATCGCCGACATCCCTGTCATCGCCACGGTCGTACGTTGCGACGATGATGCGCATGCCAAAGTGCGCGCCGGAGCCAAGATTCTCAACATCGCCGCCGGCAAAAACACACCCCAGGTCCTGCGTGAACTGCGCGAGCACTATCCCAACCTGCCGCTCATCGCGCCGGGCGGCAAGACACCCGAGAGCATCCGTGAGACCATCGCCGCCGGCGCCAACGCCATCATCTGGACGCCGCCTTCGGCCCAGCAGCTACAGACCGACATGATGCAGCGTTATCGCAAGATGAAGGAAGACGCCACACCTGTCATCTCGCGCGACGATGTGCCCATTATCGACCAGGTCGCCGCCGCCGAGGTCAGCCAGGTCGAGAACATGAATCCCGACGTGCCGATTCCCGACGAAGTCATCGAGCGCGTTGCCTCGATCCACGAGCGCGTCGAAGAGCATCGCGCCAACCGCGGCCTCAAGCCGTCACTGCACGGCTTTTTCTTCCGCGGAAAGAAACGCTAGCAAAAACATCTTGGCCCGCCCCACAAACGTGAGGCGGGCCGTTTTCGTTTGAGCAATCATGCAGTGACGTGATGGAACGAATTAATCCACGCGCTTGTCGCCCATAAAGAAGAGCGCCACCGTACCAGGTCCAGTGTGCGAACCGATCAGAGCACCGATATTGTTGATCTCAATCTTGCCTTTGAGCTGCGGAACCTGTTCCTCAATCAGCGCCGCAACTGCCTCGGCATCCTCGCGGCACGCCGAGTGCGACATGATGCACTTACCCGAATAATCCGTACCGCCCTGCACGTGTGCCATCATGGTCTTAGCCATCTCGGAAATCGCGCGCTTCTTGGTGCGAATCTTCTCACGCGGTGCCAGCTTACCGTCGCAATCGACCGTCATAAGCGGGCAAATCTTAAGCGCCGTGCCGATGATCGCGCTCGCAGCCGAAATGCGACCGCCTCGTAGGTAGCTCGACAGATCGGTCGAGAAGAACCAGTGGTGCAGGTTGAGTTTGTGCTCCTCGATCCAGGCAGCCGTCTCGTCGAGTGAAGCCCCGCTATCGCGCACGTCGGCGGCATATTCCAGCAACAGGCCAAAGCCCGAAGACGCCGCCAGCGAATCGATGACGCGCACCTTGCCGCCCTGGGGATAGCGATCCGCAAGCATCTGCGCCGCGACGCAGGCCGATCCATACGTGCCCGAAATACCCGACGACAACGCCAAGTGCAGCACGTCTTTACCCTCGGCAACAAACGGCTCCCAAAACTCCTCGTACTCACCCACGCTCACCTGAGACGTCTTGGGCATGGCGCCCGCGGCAATCTGGGCAAAAAACTTGTCCGGCGTAATCGACTGATACAGATCGTCCGTATAGACAACATCGTCGATCTCGTAATGAAAACACACGACAGGGATATTGCGCGCCGCAAAGAACTCACGGGTTCGGTCGGCGGCGGATTCACAGGTCAGGACAAAATCACTCATATGAGGCTCCTTACTCATTGCTGCGCAAATTATCGCACAGTGAGCCTACATACGGTACATATGTCCACTATTTACCAAATCGAACCAAAAATAGCGAACATCTTTACCACCATCGTCTCCACCGTCCCACGCATAAATATCTGAGAAACCATCTTCTGTCGTCTCCACTCAACCGCCATATCTACCTCAACTAAATCGATTTACCAAACCGTTCAGCCGAAAATTCAGCCGCTGGCGCAAAATCGAAACAAAAGCGGCGCATACTGATAAACGTTTGACGCTGTTTATCAGTTTTACCAGCCCCATCGGAAGGTGTTTCATGGTCGCATTCGATCGCAACCCGCAAGACTTCAAGTATCTGCGCCTGCTGTCGAGACAGTTCCCCACCGAACAATCCGCATTTACCGAGATTATCAACCTCTCGGCCATCCTCAACCTACCCAAGGGCACCGAGCATTTTATGAGCGACGTGCATGGTGAGTACGAAGCCTTTATGCACATCCTCAACAACTGCTCGGGCGTCGTGCGCGAGCATGTCGACGAGATTTTTGGCGACACGCTCTCCTTTGACGAAAAGGGCGAGCTGTGCACGCTCATTTACTACCCGCGCGAGAAGATTGAGCTGGTCCGCAGCCAGCGCGAGGACTCGCCAACTTGGTACAAGACGATGCTTGACCAGCTCATCATGGTCGCTCGCTCGCTTTCAAGCCGCTACACGCGCTCCAAGGTGCGTAAGGCCATCCCGCGCGACTACGCCTATATCATCGACGAGTTGTTGCACACGCACCCGGACGAGAACAACTATCGCGTGCGCTATCACGAGCGCATCGTGGAGTCCATCCTGGAGACCGCCAGCGCCGACGACTTTATCGAGTCGCTCGCTTCGCTCATCAAGCGCCTGGCCGTCGACCACCTGCACCTGGTGGGCGATATCTTCGACCGTGGCGGCGGCGCTGCCAAGATTATGGACCGCCTGCTCACCTATCATTCGCTCGACATCCAGTGGGGCAACCACGATCTGCTGTGGATGGGCGCCGCCGCCGGTGAGCCCGCCTGCATCGCCACGGTGCTGCGCAACAACCTACGCTACGACAATTACGAGATCCTCGAGAATGACTACGGTATCTCGCTGCGTGAGCTTGTCGCCTTTGCCGATGCCACCTACACCGCCGGTGAGTCCATCACCCCGCTGATCAAGGCTATCAACGTGCTGCTCTTTAAGCTCGAGGGCCAGATTATCCAGCGCCACCCCGAGTTCGATATGACCAACCGCCTGTTACTCGACAAGATCGAACACGACACCGGCACGGTCACGCTCGCCGACGGCAGCGTGTGGCCACTCACGACCAACGACTTCCCCACCGTCGACCCGGCGGACCCCTATACGCTCACGCCCCAGGAGCAACACATCATCGACAAGCTCGTGTCCGAGTTTGTCACCGCCGATCACCTGCATCGCCATATCGATTTCCTCTATTCCCACGGCTCGATGTACAAGGTCGCCAACGGCAACCTGCTCTTCCACGGCTGCGTTCCGCTCAACGAAGACGGCACCTTTAGCAGCATGAACTGTCTGGGCACCTGGCACGCTGGCCGCGATTATCTCGATTTTTGCGACCACATCGCCCGCCGCGCCTGGCGCGTGGGCGACCGCGACGCTCTCGACTGGATGTGGTACCTGTGGATTGGCTTTAACTCGCCCGCCAGCGGACGCCTGGTGCGTACCTTTGAGCGCGCCTATATCGCCGATAAGAGCACCTGGGTCGAGCCGATGGACCCATACTTTACGCTTACCAAGTCGCCCTCGGTCTGCGACGACATCATGCGCGAGTTTGGCGTCGCGCCCATGGCATGTTCGCCGACCGGCCACATCATCAACGGCCACACGCCCGTTAAAACCACCAAGGGCGAGCAGCCCATCCGCGCCGAGGGCAAACTGCTGGTCATCGATGGCGGCTTCTGCCGCGCTTACCATCCCAAGACGGGCATCGCCGGCTATACGCTCATCTCGAGCTCGCGCGGCTGCCGCCTCAAGTCGCACCGGGCCTTTACGACGGTTGCCGAGGCACTCACGCGCAACGTGGACATCGAAAGCGAGACCAACCGTTTTGACCAAGCAGACCGTCGCCGCATGGTGAGCGACACCGATACTGGCGCCAAGATTCGCAGCCAGATCCAGGACCTGCGCCAGCTGCTCGATGCATATAGAAACGGTGCTATCGAGGAGCGCGCCTAGCACCACCCGCGGGGATTGGCTAAACTTGCTAAGTTTGTCATCCCCGCGGCGCTTCGGCGCCAGCTTAAGGCAGGTACCATGCAAAAGCTCCTTGCGCAGATTATGAAATTTGGCGTCGTCGGTGTCATTGCCACGGTTATCGACTTTGGCATTATGAATCTGCTCCACTACGGTCTGGGCCTCAACATCCTAATCGCCAACACCAGCGGCTTTATCATCTCACTCATCTTTAACTACCTCGCAAGCATGAAATACGTGTTTGCGCACAAGGAAGGCATGAGCCGCCGCCGCGAGTTCATCATCTTTGTCGTGCTGTCCGTGATCGGTTTGGTGCTCAACGATGGCATCGTGCTGGTGCTCAACGCCGGCCTGGGGTTCGAGGCCAATATCGCCAAGATCTGCGCCACCGCGCTTGTCATGGTCTACAACTTTGTGACCCGAAAGATCTTCCTGGAGGGCGACGAGACCAAGTAACTCGCAACCTTACAGCCTTACGATGCCCACGGACAATGCGCACTCAGTACAGTATCGCCCGTGAGCATCGTTCGCTTACGGGCAATTTTTCAACGTTTGCGGATTAGCTCTTGAAAATTTGACGAGTTCGTATAGTTCTTGGCAAAGACCTTACGTTTCCCTTGCAAAAGCTCTAAAGTATCCTCTGCTCGATTCATCAACGCATTGGATGTGATTACGTGCGCAAGGCGCTGGCACAACCTCATACCAAGCAGTTCCTCAAGTTTGCTGTCGTGGGTCTTATCTCCTTTGGCATCGACTGGGGCATGCTCATTGCGCTCGTCGAGCTGTTCCACCTTGACTTTTTGATGAGCACCACGGTTTCGTTTATCACGTCCGTCGTGGTCAACTACTGGCTCAGCATGAAGTACGTGTTCGACCACCGCGAGGGCATGAGCCGCAAGCGCGAGTTCACGATCTTCACCATCCTGTCGGTGATCGGCCTGGGCCTCAACGACCTGTACATGTTTGTGGGCGTCACGTTTTTGAGCATCGGCTACCAGGCCATGAAGGCCATCGCCACGTTCCTCGTCACCTGGTACAACTACTTTAGCCGCCGCTTCTTCCTCGAGGGCGCACGGTCGTAGTCGATTCACTATTTGCTTGAATGTATAACTGGTTGGAATTCCCGTTCCAACCAGTTTTTTTGTTTGCAGAGAGACCCGGCGACCCAGTCCCATTCGCATGAAAAACGGGCGGTCCGGATGTTGGTCCGAACCGCCCGTCTGGCGCGCTATGTCGAGGCCTCTAGCCCGTTACGTAATACCAAACAACGTTGTCGCCATTGGAGAGAACGTAGTTGCTGCAGGCCGTCATGGGCGTTGTGCCGTTGACGGAGTACATCCAGCCGCTCGTGCCGCCGTACTGTTTCTCGGCCAAACCACCAATCGCGGAGACATACGTGCCGTACGACGAGCCATGTGCGTTGACAGAAAGGCCCAGCGCGCACAGGGCATCGTAGACGGTAGCGCCTTCGTTAAAGGTAAAGGTGCCACCAGAGGACACAGGATTGCCCACGGCGCTCGATGTGACCGAAACCGTCACCGTAACGTAGTTGGACTCCTGCGAGCCGCTCTGGCCGCCCGAGGAGGCGTTTCCACCATTAGAGGATGAGGCTCCATTAGACGACTGGCCACCGCCCGAAGAAGCACCACCAGACACCTTGGAAGTATCGCCGGCTCCCGTATTCTGGGCAGCGGATTTATCGCCAGACTTCTTGCCGTCCTGGTCCTCGGACTTCTTGCTATCCGAGCTTTTATCCGATTCCTTGTTTGAAGACCCGGAATCGTCCTTGGCGTCGTTCGAGCCCTTGGACTCATCTTTTGCAGCATCCGAAGATTTGGAATCCTTGGAACTGGCCTCGCCCGAAGCGGTAGACGAGCCAGACCCATTGTCATCCTTGGAAACGACGCTCTCCCCCGTCACGGACTGAATGATCCAGTCGATGGACCAGGCACCGCTTGTGGAAGGATGGACGAAACCCAGCGAGACGACGATCAGAATGGTGCATGCGGCAGTCAGAACGCCAAGGAGCGCCTTGTGACGAGAGGCGGACGCCGCCGAAGCGGCGCCCTTTTGCTTTGGATCATCGAGCTGGATAAACGAGGAGTCGGGCTGTTGCCCGCTGGTCTCCTTGGGCTTATCGGGCATTACCGTCACCCTTGCCGCGCTTGGTCAGCACGAAGACGGCGATGAGCGCGAGGCCAATCACGCCGGCGGCGATGCCAACGATGGCGAGCGGATTGGTGCCAGTCTCCTGCTCGGAAGCACTAGAGGACTTCTTAGCAGTGGTCGTGGAAGCAACACCCGTATCGGGCTTGGAATCGGACTTCTTGTCGGACTTGCTGTCCTTCTTGTCAGACTTCTTCTCGTCCTTCTTATCGGACTTATCGGAGTCCTTCTTGTCGGACTTGTTGTCCCTGGTCTCGGTCTTGGTCGACACCGTCGTCTTGGTCACCGGCTTCTGGCCCGGGGCGACAGCGCCGCCAGCCTGCTGGCCCTTCGTGCCGGAGCCGGAGCCTGTGCCAGTGCCAGCGCCAGCGCCAGCGCCGGAACCGTTGCCAGCGCCACCGGTGCCACCATTAGTGCCAGAACCGCCATTACCGCCAGGGTTAACGGCATTCTTGGTCCACTTGGCATACAACGTCAGGTCGGCCGTCACCGGCGTGCTGAAATCATACGCCTGCGTGCAAGCCTCATCGGTGAACCAACCGCCGAAAGTGTAGCCATCGCGCGTCGGATCGGCCGGCTTGACCAGCTTGCCATCGGACGTAGCAACAAACTTAGTGTCGCAAGCAGACCCGCCATTGGAATTAAAGGCAACCGTCCAAGACTCAACGGCCCCAAGCTTGAACAGCGTGCCCGAGTCGTTGATGTAGTACAGGTTGCCAGATGCATCGGCAATGACCGGAGAGTCACAGTACTGGTAATGGCCAGCCGCATCATAAATCTGCGTCGCCTCTGCATCGCCGAGTGTATAGCGATACACGCCACCACCAGCAGAGTAGTTGACGTAATCCTTGCTATCCGCGCTGTTAACGGTGAAGTACACATAGGTCTTGCCGCCCTGAACACTCACCAGCGGAGTAGCAGCAATACCGTTAAATCCGGCCGGCAGTTCTTTACCGTCAGCAGCGGTGACCATCGTGGTCTTACCGGTCTTCAGATTATAGAGAGCCAGAGCAGAGCCAGTAGCCGTCTGTCCGCCGACAATCAAGTTTTCGCCAGCCACCGCCGGTGCGCTCATGTTATTAGTAAGACCCAGATCGACCGTCTTCTGCTCGCTCAGTACGCCCTTCGCCGAAAGCGAAATCACATGGAGCTTTCCATCGTGCGTCATCTGATAGAAGGTCGAACCATTGGACGGATCGGCGACACAGTCGGCGTTCGCGAGAGCGCCGAGCTTCATGGTCGAAACGACATCGCCCGTCGTCTTATCAATGCACTTAAGCGTGCCCGCGCTCGTAGGAACGATGGCATACTTATCCGTCAAAGCCGCACCAGTCCAGTAATAGCCCTCGGCAGGGTCGATGTTCTGCCAAGAAACTTCGCCCGTGGCAATCTTAATGCGCGCAAAGGAGCCGTTGCCGTAGGTCGCGTTGTAATTCTCGTCATACGAAATATCGACCGTACCAACATAGACGTACTCGCCGTCCGAAACGACGGTGCAGGAGCTCTGCGTCAAGTCCGTCAAACCAGGCGTCAGCCACTTGCAGATCAGCTTGTCTGCAGTAATCGCCTGGACCGCACCGCCGTTAAGCGGAACGATGATAAGGCCATTGGTGTAGATCGGACGAGAGGTATAACTCACCTTGGAGGCAAGCGGCGCAGAGGCAACCTTTTTGCCCGTGGACGAATCGATCTTAATGAGCTCGTTCTCGGTCGCGATGTACACAAAGCCGTTAGCGATGACAGGCTCGCTGCAGTTGGCATACTGCTGGCCAGACTCGGCCTTCCAATCGAAGGCCCACTTAAGACCGGCGGCCTGCGCAGGCGTCTTGGCATCCGTTACGGTCGAACCGTTGCCACTGTTGCCGTAGCCGGCCCACTCGGCATCCCAATTAGGAGTCGTCGCACTCGGGTCCACGACAATCTTGTCGGGATCGGGCATGGGCGATTTTTCGGTGGTGTAGGCAAATGTAACCTTGTCGCCGCTCTTGAGCGTGACCTGGTTGGCACAGAGAGATGAGGACTCTCCGTTGATATACAGATGCCAGTATTTACCGGTCGCACCATCATAGCCGTAAGACTTGTCTTCGAACGGCGAAGTAATGGACCAGTATGCACCACTCTGGGAGGCCTTGTAATCAATGCCCTTCGCCTTCAGAACCGTCTCAATAAGGTCCTGAGCCGTAGAGCCTTCGGGCAGGGAAACATTGCTTGCCGAGCCCCAGCGAGTATTGTTGCCGTTGACATCGGGGCCGATGATATCGGCGGATCCAAGCACCTGACCAGGGAGGGCATCGCTGTCGCCAGCATACATAAAGGTGACGGCGTCACCCTCATGGAGCTCGTAGGCACCAGCGCCAACGTCGGCGAACTTGTACTTTGCGTCGGACTTGCCCTTTACGTAGAAGCGCCAATAGCTATTGGTCGCAGCATCAGAGCCACAATAGGTCTTACCGTCAAGCGGCGAGGTAATGCCCCTAAGGTACCAACCCCAAGACTCTTCTGTAGCTTTGAGTTTAAGACCAGTCTGCTCCAACAGGTCCTTAGCAGTAGAGCCCGCCTTGAGACTCGTCTGGCCCGTCGAAGCCCAAACCTGCTGCTTGCCGTCCTTGTCCTTGCCAAGCACCTGAACGGAAGCATGGACAGAATCGGACGGCAACTGGTCTCCCCAGCCACCGTAGAACCACGTGACGGTATCGCCAGCATGGATGGTGACATTGT
>ERZ857693.4122-NODE-4122-length-10800-cov-3.623732_pt1 | contig 10800 bp, 7 predicted proteins | sample MGYA00519765_ERZ857693 | MGnify/ENA primary metagenome ERZ857693 (study PRJEB31778, sample SAMEA3449354) | human gut metagenome | biome: human gut; feature: human-associated habitat; material: faeces | place: United Kingdom | collected 2010/2012 ... | reverse complement strand
TGTTCCTGGGCATGTTCATCGGCGGTCAGATTGGTTCGCTGCTGTTGTCCCGACTGCCGGAAGTCGTGCTGCGCTGGGCGTTCGTGGTGTTTATGGCGTTTATCATCGCGAGCCAGCTTATTTTTATACCTTCGCGTGATTCGTCAATCGAATTTAATCTGGTTACTGTCTTGCTGATGATTGTTTTCGGCGTGCTCGCCGGTATTTTGGCTGGCTTGCTGGGTGTGGGCGGCGGCGCGATTTGCGTGCCGGCTTTGTCGATCCTGTTTGGCGCGTCCGATTTGATCGCGCGTGGTACTTCGCTGTTGTCCATGTTCCCGAATGCCATGACCACCACCGTGGCCAATGTGCGCCGCAAAATGGTGCATGCCAAAGCCGGTCTGATTATCGGCATCGTGGCGGCACTGACCGCACCGCTGGGCACTTGGATTGCCGGGGCCATGAGCCCGCGTGCCGGCGGAATACTCTTCGCAACCTATCTGACGGTTCTGCTGATTCGCAGCATCTGGGTAGCCCTCAAAGTCACACGGAAATAGCAATCCCCAACTTGGCTCCCCTCAGAGAAGGGAGCCAAGGAAACTAGATGCCGGAATCGGCATCGACCTGCATAACGTAGATGTTGCGCCTCAGGGAGCGGGCTTGGGCTCGGTTGATGTCGCCGGCTTCGTACATGTCCTGAATCATACCGAGTTCGATACCGTAGCTCTCGCGCTTTACGTCCTCGACCTGCGTGATGGTTTCCGTAGTGCCGCTCATGGTCGGACGTGCCTGCAATGAAGCCTCGGCACGACGATAATCCAGCAACAGTGCCGAACAATGCTCGGTGTTGTACGTATCCTGGCCCATCTCGTCAATAAGCCGACCGATAACATGATGAATCGCCTCGACCTGCAGTTCGCGGGTGCGCGCGAAAATCTGGTCCTCGCTCACCAATGGTGTGGTGTGGCGAATCTTGGACACCGTGCGTTTGGCGTAATTGCTCATCTGCCGCTGGAACATGCGTACGCGACCGCGAATCTGCGATACCGCATGCCCCGAAGTCGGATCAGTGGAAGTGTGACGCAGCGTATTCATAATCTGGTCAAGCATGCGCTCGCAGGCTTCGACGTTCAGCTCTTGCGTGGCCGTATCCGCCGCCGGATGCGCCTTGGTGTCGGCAAGTCGGTCGCGCACGAATTCCTTTTCCCAATGCAGCGCTTCGATCTGCAATTGCTCGAATCCCTGGGGATCGGTATCGCCGATGCGCTGCTGCAATCGCCCGATGCGCTTGGTGTACTGGTCGATTACCATCAGAATCGCACGACGATTCTCTGGCGTGATGCGTCCGGTCAATTCCTCCACCGTGGCGCGTAACACATCGATGGTCACCGGAATTATTTCCGCGCTGGGATCCTTGCCACGGTTCGGAGCCAATAGCGGTAACAGGAAGTTGGCCAGCAGCAAGGTCACGATAATCACGCCTGACGCAATGAAAATCAGCTCGTCACGCATCGGGAACGGCGCACCGCCGGCAATGTAATACGGGATGGTAAACATCAATGACAGCGTGATGGTTCCCTTGGGGCCGCCAAAGGTCATCACTGCGGCCGAGCGCCAGCGTTCGGGTGTCATTTTGCGGCGCTGGCCGGAGATTGTATCTCGCGCCACGCGCAGCATGGCCGCAATCCAGAAGAATCGAAGCGCGATTACCACCAGAGTGACCAGCAGAATAATGCCGATCAGCGCGGTATTGCTGATATACGGGTCAGACCAGCTGGCCATCATGGCGCGCGGCAGCTGCATGCCCAGAAGAATGAACACCGCACCGTTGAGCGAGAAACTCAGCACACCCCATACTGAAGTGGAAACGATATTCGTGCGTGCCACATTCGGCCCCACGCCGGTGCGGTCGAATCGGATGAACAGGCCAGCGGCCACCACCGACAGAATGCCGGACACATTGAATTCCTCCGCGCCCAAATACAGCAGGAAGGGCAGGAACAGTTCCATCAGAATACGTGTGGTAGTGGTTTCCCAGCCGAGGGATCGCACGGTCTCGAATAGCCAGTTGGCCGCTGCTGCTATCACCAGGCCAAATAAGGTGCCGCCAAAGAAGGAGATCACGAATTCGCCGGCGGCCTGCCCCACGGCGAATTCTCCAGTGAAGGCGGCGGCCAGAGCGAACTGGAAGCCGACGATGCCGGAAGCGTCATTGAAGAGTGATTCGCCTTTCAGCACGCTGCGCTGACGCTGCGTCAGCGAGGCTTCTTTACCGAGGGAGCTGACGGCCACCGCATCGGTCGGGCCGAGTGCCGCGCCGAGTGCTAAGGCTGAGGCTAAGGTGATGGACGGCCAGACGGCATGCAAAGTGAATCCGACCGCCGCCATCGTGACGATAGCCAGTCCGATAGCCAGCGATAGGCTCAGATCCAGCGTTTTCAGCAACGCCGACTTATCGATTTCGTGGGCTTCCAAATACAGCAATGGCGCGATAAACAGCACCATGAACAGTTTCGGGTCGAGCGTTGCATCCGGGAAAAACGGCAGATACGTAACCAGCACGCCCAGCACAATCTGGACCAGCGGCGTGGAGACTTTGGGCACGAAGCGACTGACAAACGAGCTCACCACCACCGCCGCAATGATGCATAGGATGAGCTCAAATACCGCCATGTTGCCGCCTTCTCCCTTAAATTTTTCTCCACCAAAAGTATATGGGAACCATGAAGAAAACGTTAAGCTTGCGGCCGATTATGCACATCATGAGACGATATGAGAAAAGGCATACACTCGTTGGTATGGAATATGACGAGGCGATGCGCTGCGCACTGGAACTGGCCGGTCAGGCCGCAGCCGCTGGTGACGTACCGGTTGGTGCGGTGGTGCTGGATGCGGCCGGCCAGATTGTCGGGCGCGGATACAACACGCGTGAGGCTGATGGCGACCCGCTTGCCCACGCCGAAATCATCGCCATGCGTCAGGCGGCCCAAGCCTTGGGCGCTTGGAATCTCGCCGATTGCACGCTGGCCGTCACACTTGAGCCGTGCCCGATGTGCGCGGGTGCCTGCATCCAGACCCATATCGGCACCATCGCGTTCGGTGCCTGGGATCCCAAGCTCGGTGCATGCGGTTCGATTTGGGATATTCCGCGCGATCCGCATATCGGCCATAGTCCTGAAGTGCACGGCGGCGTGCTGGAAGGCGAGTGTCAGTCCATCCTGACTGATTTCTTCGCCCAGCGGCGATAGACACGGACGCATTACTTACCTCACGCAACCAACACGCGGCACCAAGGCAACATATTCCATTTCTTCTACCATCGAAACCAGTAGTGCAATGCAAATCCACACACGTCGAAGGAGACAATATGGCCGAGAACACCTCCACTTTCACCGGCGCCGCCGCTGACGGCACCGCACTCACCGCCGTCTACCTGACCCAGCCCGCCGCCAATGTGGCGATCGGTCTGGTGTTTGCCGGCAGCGACCTGCCGCGCATCGTCCACTGGGGTCGCCCGCTGGCCAAGCCCGACACCCTGCTGGCCGCCTATGACGCCCTGAAGCCGCAGCGCGTGTCCGGCGCGCTCGACGACACCGCCTGGCCGTCTGTCCTGCCCACCCAGGCCGAAAGCTGGATCGGCGAGCAACGCGTGGTGCTGCGCCGCGCCGGCGTCGAGCTCTTCCCCAAGTTCACCGTGACCAACATCGAGACCGGCGGCGTGCTGGAAGCCACCCTCGATGCCGTGTCCGGCGAAAGCTACACCGATGTGGCCGGCCATGCCCGTGCCACCGGTCCGGTCCGCGTGCCCGGCGTCATAGTCACCGCGCGCGATGAGGAGCAGGGCGTGGAAGTCGAATGGCACCTCGAACTGCTCCCCGGCGGCCTGGTCCGTCAGAAGGCCACCGTAACCAACCTGTTCGGTGCAGACGCCGGAGCCCCGCTCGAGATCGGCAAGATCGAGCTCGGCTTCCCGCTGCCCGAATCCGCCGGCGAAATCCTCACCACCACCGGTCACCATCTACGTGAACGCAGTCCGCAGCGCCAGCCGCTGACCGTCGGCCGTTTCGAAAAGCCGCAGCTCGCCGGCCGCCCTGACTTCGACGCATCCCTGCTCCTGACCGCCGGCGTGCCCGGTTTCAGCTTCGAGCATGGCGACGCCTATTCGGTGCACGTGGGCTGGAGCGGCAACTCCGTGCTGTCCGCCGAACGTCTGCCCTACACAACCGGCGTGATCGGCGGCGGCGAACTCCTGTTCGGCGGCGAAGTGACGCTCGCTGGCCCTGGCGAAGGCCAGAACTCCTACGACACCCCGTGGCTGTTCGGCTCCTATGGCGATGGTCTCAACGAGATCGCCGCCCGCTTCCACTCCTACGTGCGCTCCCTGCACCCGCGCCTGTTCTCGCACGGCCGTCCGGTGATCCTCAACACATGGGAAGCCGTGTACTTCGACCACAACTTCGATACGCTGAAGGCGCTCGCCGACAAGGCCGCCGACTCCGGCGTGGAACGATTCGTGGTGGATGACGGTTGGTTCGGTTCCCGCCGCGACGACACCTCCGGCCTTGGCGACTGGCAGATTGCGCAGGACGTCTGGCCCGATGGCCCGAAGTCCCTGAAGGCGCTCGCCGACTACGTGCACGCCAAGGGTATGGAATTCGGCTTGTGGTTCGAGCCGGAAATGGTCAACCCTGATTCCGATGTGGCCCGTAACCACCCCGATTGGATTCTTTCGCCCACCACCGGCCGACTGCCGCTGCAGGGCCGCACTCAGCAGGTGCTCGATCTGACCAATCCGGATGCGTTCGACTACATCTACGGCTGCATGGACCAGCTTGTCGGCGAGCTTGGTATCGATTACATCAAGTGGGACCACAACAAGCTCGTCACCGAGCCAGGTTCCCGCCGCTCCGGCCGCCCGGCCGTGCACGCGCAGACCCTTGCCATCTACAACATCTTCAAGGGCCTCAAGACCGCACATCCGGGCCTTGAGATCGAAAGCTGCTCCTCTGGTGGCGGCCGCGTGGATCTTGGCATCCTAGAGCACGCCGATCGTATCTGGGTCTCCGACTGCGTGGACCCGGTCGAACGCGCGGACATCCAGCGCTACACCTCGCTGCTGGTGCCGCCGGCGATGATGGGCGAGCACGTGGGCGCCAGCCCCGCACACTCCACCCAGCGCGCCACCAGCCAGGAACTGCGCATGGCCATGGCGTTCTTCGGCCACATGGGCATCGAATGGAACCTGTTGAAGGAGCCGGACGAGGCGCTCGCCAAGCTGGCCGTGTGGGTGGCCGAATTCAAGAAGCACCGCGACTGGTTCGCCATCGACACCTGCGTGCACGCCGACTCCAACGATCCGGCCGTGCGTCTGGACGGTATGGTGATGCCGAACCGTGACGCCGCCATCTACCGCTTCACCCAGCTGACCACCAGCCAGACCTATCCGGCCGCGCCCGTGCATCTGCCCGGACTTGACCCCGAGCGCACCTACCGCGTCAGCCCGCTCGACCCGAGCTTGGATTTGACCGGTCTGACCAACGGCCAGAGCACTCTCGGCTGGTGGAACGAGGAAGGCGTAGTCCTGACCGGCGAAGCCCTGCAGCGTTACGGCATCCGTCCCCCGTCCCTCCACCCCCAGCAGGCAGTATTGCTCAAGGCTGTGGCGTTAAGCTGACAGCCTAGTAGGCTGTCAGTAGCCACGGCCTGAGCGAAGCGACAGCTGAGCGAAGGTGGGATTGAGCCTTGCCGATAGGCAAGTCCGTAATTGCTGGTCGTGGCGGAGTAACTGTGGCGAAGCAACGTTCTTGGCTCCCCTCTCTGAGGGGAGCCAAGAACGGCCTACCCAATATGCTTCACAATCACGCGACTGGCGGCGGCTTTGGCCCAGAGCTGCCAGTCGTGATCCATAATCGTGAACTTGACCGGCTGGGTCTGGCTGTGACGGTAGAAACGAATGCCATCGCGCAGCGAATCGGTGCCGAGCTTGGCCAAAAACGCGGACTCCCCGGCAATCATCACATGCCCGGGCATCGCGATATTCGCCACCGTAGCCACCAGCGATCCCAACCGGAAACACGTCCGGTTCACCAACTGCGTGGCCTGCGGCACGCGTCCCTTGGCATCGCGCGCAAAGTCCTCAAAACTGACCGCGCGACCCACAATCGCAGAGTACTGTTCGGCGATCGAATCGTCAGTCAAGCATTGTGAACAGCCGATATGTCCGCTGGTGCAGCGCGGCCCCTCCGGATCGATAAGCACGTGGCCCACCAGACCATAGCTCTTATCCGGGTACTGCACTGGCTTGCCGTTCACGGCCAGCGAATAACCAACACCCACGCCGATGGTCACCACGGCGAACATATCCACGCCGACACCCGGCCCGAACCAGGAGGCATCCACCAGCAGAGAATCGATATCATTGAACACCCCGCACGGCAGGCCGGTCGCCTCTGTGACCATCGTCCCCAAGTCCGTGGCCCCGTCCCAATGCAGGAACGGCGCGAACGTCACAATCGAATCGTCGACCACATGCCCACCTACCGCAACGCCCACCGCAGTGGGGGAGGGCAGTCCGGAAGAGGCGATATCGGCGGAACATTCGCGCACCAGCCGCGTGATGGCCGACACCACATACTCAGCCGACTGATCCGCCCCGATCGGCACCTCGTGCCGGCCGGACACCACCTCGCCATGCGCGTTCACCGCAGCGGCCACAATCGACATCCCATGAACCTTGACACCAATGAAGGTGCGTGCGTTCGAACACAACACCAGCGAAGTCTGCGGGCGTCCGCGACGATCCGAACTTTCCCTTGGCGTGAATCGCTCGGGCAGCTTGCCTGACGGGCCGGCCTCGGCCGGAAGCTCCTCGATCACCCCGGCGTAGATCAGATCGCTGGTGATGCGGGACAAGGCCCCTTGGCTCAGTCCCAGCATCTGTGCCAACGTAGTGCGGGCTATCGGCCCGTATTGGGCAATTGCCGCCGCCACGCGATGCGTATGCTCGGATCCGGAAAACCACTGTGGAATCGCGTTGACATCAGACATGCAAGCCCCTTCGCTGTATTTATTGCGTTAATCACAAAATACCGCGCTTTTTGTTGCTTGCGCAAGTGGGCTCGCTGGCGCTGGGAATGAAATGGCCGAACCGTTACCTTGGAAAGTGGAAGAACCGCCGGCACCGAAGCCGGAGGAAAAGAAAGATAAAGGAGTCAACAATTATGCTGTCCGATTCCCCACATGCAACGCCTAGACTGAAGCGTCTGGCCGTGCGCACCGCCGCCGTGATGTGCGCGATCGCCGTCGGGTTCGGCCTGGCAGGCTGCGGCTCCAGCACCGCAGGCACCGTCACGCTGGATTTCTTCCAGTTCAAGTCCGAGGCCGCCGACCAGTTCAAGTCCATGGTCGCCGACTTTGAGAAGCAGAACCCGACCATCAAGGTCAACATCAACAACTCCGCCAACGCCCAGACCGATCTGCGCACCCGTTTCGTCAAGAATCGTGTGCCGGACGTGATCACCTTCAACGGCGACATCAGCTTCGGCAACTTCGCCGCCTCCGGTGTGTTCTACGACTTCACCGATGAACCCATTGTGGACACCCTCAACCCCGGCATGGTGCAGATCGCCAAGAATCTGGTGCAGACCACCGATTCCTCCAAGAAGCGCCTGTATGGCCTGCCCTTCGCGGGTAACGCCTCCGGCTACATCTACAACAAGGCTCTGTTCCGCAAGGTTGGCCTTGACCCGGAGAATCCGCCGACCACCTGGAGCGAGTTCACCGATATGCTCAACACCTTCAAGGACGCCGGCATCAACCCGCTGCAGGGTTCCGTGGCCGACGCCTGGACCACCCAGGCACCGCTCGCCTCCCTGACCGGCACGCTGGTTCCCGAATCGAAGTACACCGAGCTCAAGCAAGGCAAGACCACGTTCCAGGAACTGTGGAAGACCGCAGTCGAGAAGGAATCCGAGCTCTTCACCTACTCCACTGCGGACACCGGCGTCACCTACCAGCAGGGCACGCAGAACTTCGCCCAAGGCAAGGCCGCGATCATCCCGCTCGGCACCTACGCCATCCCGCAGATCCTGCTGATCAACCCCGATATCGAACTTGGTTTCGCCCAGATGCCGGCCACCGATGACGCCAGCGAGCAGATCCTCACCGCCGGCGACGACGTGATGCTCACCATCGGTGCGAACACCAAGCACCCCAAGGAAGCGATGAAGCTCGTCGAGTTCCTCATGCAGAAGGATCAGCTTGACGCCTACGCCGACGCCCAGTCCGCCATCACGCCGCTGAAGGACACCTACTTCGGCAACGATGCGCTGGAAACCGTGCGCCCGTTCTTCGAGGAAAACCGACTGGCCGACTTCTGCGACCACTACATTCCTTCGTCCATCAACATCGGCGGCTACCTGCAGACCATGGTGACCTCCGGCAACACCGACCGCTTCCTGAACCAGATGCAGACCGAATGGGACAAGGTCCAAGCCAGGACCTTCGAGTGATCGGTAGGAGAGGAGAACATCATGTCACACGCAACCGCAACCAAGACCGCTGCCAAGAAACCGGCCAAGAAGAAGGTCTCCGCCTTCTCCACCCGCAAAGTGGACCCCGCCTACTACTGGATGGTGGTTCCGGCGGCCATCATCTTCGCCTTCTTCCTGTACCTGCCATTTCTTGATGGCGTAAAGTATTCCTTCACCAACTCGCAGGGCTACGGCGATTACAAGTTCATCGGACTGAAGAACTACATCGCCCTCTTCCAGGACAACCGAGTGGGCCATGCCTACCTGTTCACGTTCCTCATCGCCATTCTCATCACGGTGCTGATTAATGTGATCGCCCTGTTCCTGTCGGTGCTGCTGACGGCGCTGGGGCTGTACCACCGGCTGGCGCGGTACGCCGGGGCAGGCACGCTGGTGCCCATCACCGGCTTCGCCAACGCCGTGGCGTCCCCGGCCATTGACTTCCGGGCGGAGGGCATCGTCACCGGCACGGCGGTCAAGATGTTCACCGTGGCCGGGCCGGTGATCGTATTCGGCACCGCTGCCAGCGTGGTGTACGGGCTGGTGCTGTATCTGCTGGGGTAGGGCGGCTGCCCGCGTACTGTCTCCTCGGCGGGAAAGCAAAAAAATGAGAGCACCCTGGGGGTGCTCTCATTTATTCTGCATTTCAGATGTACTGCTTCATGCCCTCGGTGGCGGTGTCCTCGTCCGCGCTGATGGTGACGGTGAACTTCACGCCATTCTCCTCGCTGAAGCGGTCCAGCCAGTGAAGGAACGTCTCTACCGCCTGCAGGTCGTTGCTGCCGGCGATCTTGCAGAGATTATCCACGAACACATGGGAAATATCGTAATTGCCCGCGTACATACCGCACAGGAATCCGCGCAGGCAGTCAAAAGAATCCACATTATACTCGCCGGCGTTGACCAGACGGACGTTGTAGCTGACGTCGTAGGTCATATCGCCCTTAGGCTCGATGCACACGACACTTCCGGTCTCGGACTCCACACTGGTGTGGATGAGCTCGATGAGCTGCTTGGTCTTACCGGCACCGTTGGCACCCATGATCAGTCTAACCATAAGAAATCACTCCTTTGTCATTGGTGGTTTCCACCTGAGTACAGCATACCATACCGGTGGAAAAATAGCAATGCAGAAAAAGTAAACTTATTTTTGGGCACTTTTACTTTTCCAGCTTCCCCAGCAGCGTCTGCCGCAGGTCCTCATACCCCGGCTTGCCCAGCAGGGCGAACATATTTTTCTTATAGGCCTCCACGCCGGGCTGGTCAAAGGGGTTCACGTCCAGCAGGTAGCCGGACAGGCCGCAGGCGTACTCAAAGAAGTAGATCAGCCCGCCCAGGGTCTGCTCATTGACGGATCCTGTCCGCAGCGTCACGTTGGGCACGCCGCCCTCCACATGGGCCAGCAGGGTACCGTCCATGGCCTGCTCCCGGATGAAGTCCATGCTCTTTCCCGCCAGGAAGTTCAGGCCGTCGCCGTTGCCCTCGTCATAGGGCACGGGGTTTTCGTTTTGAGAGGGGCCGAAGCGCACCACCGTCTCGAACAGGTGGCGCTCACCCTCCTGGATGTACTGGCCCATGGAGTGCAGGTCGGCGGTAAACTCCACACTGGCGGGGAACAGGCCCTTGTTCTCCTTGCCCTCGCTCTCGCCGTACAGCTGCTTCCACCACTCGGACATAAAGCGGAAGCAGGGCTCATAGGCCGCCAGCAGCTCGATCTTCTTCCCGGTGCGGTACAGCTCATACCGGGCGCCGGCATACTGCCAGGCGGGATTGGCGTTCATGTCCGCCAGGGCACATTCGCGCATCATATCCGCCGCGCCGGCCATCAGCGCGTCGATATCGATGCCGGCCACAGCAATGGGCAGCAGCCCCACGGCCGTGAGCACACTGTACCGTCCGCCGATGTTGTCCGGCACCACGAACTCCTCGTAGCCCTTATCGTCGGCCAGGCCCTTCAGGGCCCCCTTGCGGGCGTCGGTGGTGGCATAGATGCGCCGGGCGGCCTCCTCCGGGCCGTACTTCTTCTCCAGCAGCTCACGGAAGAAGCGGAAGGCCACGGCGGGCTCCGTGGTGGTGCCGGACTTGGAGATAACGTTCACGGAGAAGTCCACGCCGTCCACCAGCTCCATTACCTCGGTCAGCGCGTCGGAGCTGAGGCCGTTGCCGATAAAGTAGATGTTGGGCGTATTCTTCTTTTTCAGGTTGTAGTTGGGGGAGCGCAGGCATTCGATGACGCCCCGGGCGCCCAGATAGGAGCCGCCGATGCCGATGACCACCAGCGCCTGGGAAT
>ERZ857693.4108-NODE-4108-length-10837-cov-2.921814_pt1 | contig 10837 bp, 7 predicted proteins | sample MGYA00519765_ERZ857693 | MGnify/ENA primary metagenome ERZ857693 (study PRJEB31778, sample SAMEA3449354) | human gut metagenome | biome: human gut; feature: human-associated habitat; material: faeces | place: United Kingdom | collected 2010/2012 ... | reverse complement strand
GTGGGGCAATCCCCTTTATAACTGGGATTACCATAAGAAAACAGGCTATAAGTGGTGGATTCTTCGCATGTCCCATTGTATGAAGCTGTACGATAAGGTGCGTATCGACCATTTCCGCGGCTTTGATGAGTACTGGGCAGTTCCTTATAAGGATGAGACTGCTGAGAATGGAAAGTGGGAGAAAGGACCGGGAATTGAACTGTTTAAGGTTCTGGAGCAGAATATTTCCAATCTGGATGTGATCGCAGAGGATCTTGGCTTCCTTACCGATACGGTAAGAGAGCTTCTTGCAGATTCCGGCTACCCGGGCATGAAGGTGCTGCAGTTTGCCTTTGACGAGAGCGGGGAAAGCGTTTATCTGCCTTTCCGTTATGAGAGCAATTGCATTGTCTATACAGGAACCCATGACAATGAGACCACCAAAGGCTGGCTGGAAGGACTTTCCAAGTCCAATCTGGATTATGTGAAACGGTACATTGCATGCGAGAATAAGGATGCAGATGCGTGCGTCTGGGGACTGATCCGTGCTGCCCAGTCAAGTGTGGCTGAGCTTTGCGTGATCCCGCTGCAGGATTATCTCTGCCTTGGAAATGAGGCAAGAATGAACACGCCTTCTACTTTAGGCGATAACTGGAAATGGCGTCTCAGAAGAGGACAGCTGACCGATGAGGTAATCGGGCAGATCAAAGCCATGACCAAATTATACGGAAGAACTCAGGAGTATAAGAAGAAATGAAAAGGCTGATTCGATTTTTGAAGGGCTATGAGAAGGAGAGCTTTCTGGCACCTTTGTTTAAAATGCTGGAGGCTACCTTTGAGCTGATCGTGCCTCTGGTTGTTGCAAATATTATGGATATCGGTATTAAGAACCAGGATAATGCCTATATCTGGCATCAGTGCGTGATCATGGTACTGCTTGGCGTGATCGGACTTGTGTGTGCGCTTACGGCCCAGTATTTTTCCGCGAAGGCTGCCATGGGATTTAGTACGGCCCTTCGTAAGGAAATGTTTGCCCATATCAGCAAGCTTTCCTACAGGGAATTAGACCAGCTTGGAACCCCTACCCTTGTGACCAGGATCACCAATGACGTAAACCAGGCACAGACAGGTGTCAACATGGTGCTTCGTCTGTTCCTTCGCTCCCCCTTTATTGTTGTGGGTGCGGTGATCATGTCCTTTACCATTGATGTGAAGATTGGTCTGATCTTCCTGATTGCGGTTCCGGTGATCTCCATTGTAATTTACGGAATTATGCGCACAACAGTGCCAATTTACAAAAAGGCTCAGTCCTTCCTGGACAGAATTTCCCTGATCACCAGAGAGAATCATGTGGGTGCCAGAGTGGTAAGGGCTTTTGGAAGACAGCAGGAAGAATATAAAGAATTTTCAGAAGTAAACGACGATTACACCAAGGTGCAGGTAAGAGCGGGAAAAATTTCCGCACTTCTGAATCCTGCCACTACGGTTATCATGAACTTTGCCATTATCGGAATCCTCTGGTATGGAAGCAAGGAAGTGTCTGTGGGTATTCTTACACAGGGGGAAGTGGTTGCCCTTGTAAACTATATGAACCAGATACTCTTAGCACTCCTTGCTATGGCGATACTCGTTACAAATATCACCAAAATGCAGGCTTCCGCTATCAGAATAAACGACGTTTTCGCTGTGGAGCCAAGCGTATCAGATAAGGATAATAAGCCTGTCGCAACTGACGGTAATGCCCCATGCGTAGAGTTTAGGAACTGTTTCTTCTCGTACGCATCAGCCGAAGCCGACTCCCTTTCGGATATAAGCTTCAAAGCCATGAAAGGCGAAACTATCGGTATAATCGGTGGTACAGGCTCAGGTAAGACCTCTCTTATCAACCTTATACCAAGATTTTATGACGTCCGTCAGGGCGAAGTCCTCATTGACGGCGTTGACGTAAAGGAGTACCCATTCTCACAGCTCAGAGGTATGATAGGCATTGTTCCTCAGAAAGCTGTACTTTTCAAAGGTACAATAAGACACAATATGCAGTGGCGTGATAAAAACGCCACGGACGAGGATATCTGGAACGCTCTTGATATCGCTCAGGCAAAAGACTTTGTAGAGAAAAAGCCTGATAAGCTTGACGAGATGATCTTGCAGGAGGGCAAAAACCTCTCAGGCGGTCAGCGTCAAAGACTTACCATTGCAAGAGCATTGGTTGGTGATCCTGAGATACTCATTCTCGATGACTCAGCCTCCGCCCTTGACCTTGCCACAGATGCAAGACTAAGAAAAGCTATCCACAAAAAAACAAGCGGCATGACCGTTTTCATAGTTTCACAGAGGATCTCATCTATAAAAAGTGCCGATAAGATAATCGTTCTTGACGATGGCAAAATAGCAGGTATCGGCACTCATTCAGAGCTTTATAACGGCTGCGAGGTATATAAAGAAATATGCCTTTCACAGCTTTCAGAAAAGGAGGCGCAGGCAAATGGCTAAGCAAAGCACAAAAAACAAGCTTGATACCTCAGCTCTCAGACCGCTTCTAAGATACGCAAAACCGCATATGTGGCTGTTCATACTGTCCATGGTCTTTGCGGTCATAACCGTTGCCACCACACTTTATGCTCCTATCCTCGTTGGTAACGCCGTTGACCTTATCGTAGAAATGGGCTTTGTTGATTTTGACGGAATTATCAATATCATCATCAAGCTTGGCGTAACAGTCACCGTAACAGGCATTGCCCAGTGGCTCATGTCACTTTGTACAAATAAGATAACCTATTGCGTGGTAAGAGATATCCGAAACGATGCTTTCGCAAAGCTCCAAAAGCTACCCCTTTCTTATATCGACTCCCACCCTCACGGTGATATAATCAGCCGTATAATCTCCGACTTGGAGCAGGTGTCAGACGGACTTCTCATGGGCTTTTCACAGCTCTTCACAGGCGTATGTACAATTTTTGGTACACTTGGCTTCATGCTCTCCATAAACGTGAAAATAACCCTTATCGTGGTTATCCTCACTCCGCTTTCCCTATTTGTCGCAAGATTTATCGCCAAGAACACATTCAAGCTTTTCCACCAGCAGTCAGTTGCAAGAGGCGACATGACCAGCCTTGTTGAGGAAATGACAGGCAATCAGAAGGTAGTAACAGCATTCGGCTATCAGGAAGAAGCTGAGGAGCAGTTTGAAGAAGTGAACCTGAAACTCCAGAAAGTTGGACTTAACGCCACATTCTTCTCCTCACTCACCAACCCATGCACACGTTTTGTAAACAACCTCGTCTACATGGCTGTCGGTATCGTGGGCGCACTCTCCGTAATAAAAGGCGTGGGCTTTACAGTTGGTAACCTTAGCTGTTTCCTCACCTATGCAAATCAGTATACAAAGCCTTTCAATGAAATATCAGGCGTTATCACCGAGCTTCAAAGTGCATTTGCTTCTGCAAAGCGTGTCTTTGAGGTCATAGACGAAACAGAGGAGATACCTGACAGCCCTAGCGCTACTGTCCTTACCTCCGTTGACGGCACATTAGACGTTGACAACGTGTCATTTAGCTATGTGCCTGATGTGAAGCTTATCGAGAATTTTAACCTCCATGTAAAGAGCGGTCAGCGTACAGCTATCGTAGGACCAACAGGCTGCGGCAAGACCACCATGATAAACCTCCTTATGAGGTTCTATGATACCGACAGCGGCGAGATACGCATAAGCGGCGAGCCTATAAAGGATTGTACACGTGATTCCATGAGAAGTATGTACGGCATGGTCCTGCAGGAAACGTGGCTGAAAACAGGCACCATAAGAGAGAACCTCTGCTATGGCAAGCCTGACGCCACCGAGGAAGAAATGATAGCCGCCGCCAAGTCAGCCCATTGTCACGGCTTTATAAAGCGTCTGCCAAAGGGCTATGATACCGTTATTTCAGACAGCTACAGCACTATCTCCGCAGGACAGAAACAGCTTCTTTGTATCGCACGAATAATGCTCTCACTGCCACCAATGCTTATTCTGGACGAAGCTACATCGTCTATAGATACCCGTACCGAGATATTGGTACAGCGTGCCTTTGAGAAAATGATGCAGGGCAGAACGAGCTTTATAATCGCCCATAGACTTTCTACTATCAAGAACGCAGATACTATCATAGTAATGGATTCAGGACACATAGTAGAGCAGGGAAGTCATGATGAGCTTATGGCAAAGAACGGATTCTATGCCGATCTCTATAACTCACAGTTTGCTGTGACCTGATCACGGCGTTTGTTTATAAAAACCTGATGTAGGGGCGGCCTTTGGTCGCCCTTTTGTATTTTGCCATTTTTTCGATACCCTTCCACCTTTATAAAACATAGATAAAATCTGATTTAATTCATATTCATTGTGCACAATCAAAGCGATAAAAATTATTGACTTTTATCTTAAAATTGTTGTATAATGTTATATATTTCACGGGATATACACAATCGTGTTTTATAATGTATAGTAACGAAAACCTAAGGAGTGCCTATGTTCGGATATGTCCGCCCTTTCAAACCCTATATGCGAATGTTTGAATATGATATCTATAAAGCTGTCTACTGCGGACTTTGTAAGGATATGGGCAGGCGCTATGGCTTTGTGACACGCTTTACCCTTAGCTACGATTTCGCATTTCTCTCCCTTATGGATCTCTCTGTGAGGGGAGTGAAGCTTGACGCAGAAAAGCAACGCTGTATCGCACACCCTCTTAAAAAGACCATGTGCGCAAAGTGTACCTGTGACCTTAAATATACGTCCTCAGCCGCCGTGATACTCACATATCATAAGCTCCGTGACGATATAGCCGATAAAGGGCTAAAAGGCAAGCTTGCCGCATTTGCACTTCTGCCTTTTTTCAAAAAGCCCTATAAGAAAGCGGCTCGCCTTTATCCGGATCTTGCCCCTGCCGTTGAAAACGCAATGAAATTGCAAAATAAAATAGAGCGTGAAAAAACAGCAGGCATAGACCTTGCCTGTGAACCTACTGCACTTATGATGCAAGCCGTTGCAGGCGGACTTACAAGCAAGCATGACGAATGCCGACCGCTCCTTGAACGTTTCGGCTATCTCCTCGGCAGATTTATCTATATCTGCGACGCTCTTGACGACCTGCCCGACGACCACGAGAGTGAAAGCTACAATCCGCTCCTTGCAAAATTTCCACCCACCGAGGGCATAAATGCGGACTATCTCAAAAAAGTTCACGCCTTTTGTGATGACAGCATAAATTTCACCCTGGGCGAAATGGCAGATATCTATGTGAAGCTCGATCTTAAAAGATATCGTGATATACTTGATAATATCGTGTATCTTGGACTTAAAAATGTCTATACTCAAATAAGAAGCGGAAAATTCCGCAATAACAGGAAAGGAAATAACGATCAATGATCTCCAAAGACCCTTATAAAATTTTAGGCGTATCCCCAACAGCTTCAGACGCTGAAATAAAATCAGCTTATAAAGAGCTTGTGAAAAAATATCACCCCGACCAGTATCAGGATAACCCCCTAGCTGACGTAGCTGAGGAGAAAATGTCCGAGATAAATGCCGCCTACGATCAGATCATGACTTCAAGACGTGGGGGAGGATACCAGTCCGCGGAAAGCGGCTATGACGGCTATGCCTCTTCGCAGGGCTTTGACTCAGGCTATATCAGAAGCCTTATCCAAAGCGGAAGCTATACTCAGGCAGATCAGATACTTGATAATGTGTCCTCCTCGGAAAGAAATGCCGAGTGGTATTTCCTTAAAGGCACTATCTGCCACCGCAGAGGCTGGCTCAATGAGGCTTATAACAACTTCACAAGAGCCGTCCAGCTCGACCCTAATAACATGGAGTATCAAAGCGTGTTAGCCCAGATGAACAGACAGCGAAGCGGCTATATGAGCGGCAACCCAACTCAGGGCTACCAAGCAGGTGGCATGAGCGGCCCTGACTGCTGTTCCTCCCTTTGCTGTGCAGACTGCTGCTGTGAAATGATGGGCGGCGACCTTATACCGTGTTGCTAAAGACCCATGAGAAATAAAATAGCTTTTCGAGTGGCACTTGGCGGCATATGCTCTGCTGTCTGCCTGCTTTTGATGTTTTCAAGCAGCTTTTTGCCCATGCTTGATTATACTATCCCTACCTTCGCCGGCTTCATGATGGTTGTGATGATAGTGGAGGTGGATAAAAACTGGGCGATAGCCACCTATTGCGCAGTGAGCCTGCTGAGCATTTTCGTGACCCCAAATTACGAAGCGACCCTGCTTTTCATATTGTTCATGGGGTATTATCCAATACTTAAATATTATCTCGACCAAAAGAAAAACCGCCTGTTGGTGTGGGCAATAAAGCTTGCAGTGTTCAATGTGGCGATAGTCATATTCTTTTTGGCTTTTCAGTATATCTTTACTTCGGTGGATATGCTCGAGGGCATGGAGATGTTCGGCAAGTATGCCGTGCTTGTTCTGTGGGCGGCGGCAAACCTGTTTTTCTTTATTTATGACTATGCCCTCACACAGTTGACAGATATGTACATAAATTGGTTTAGAAAAAAAATACTCAGAAGAAAATGACGGTGACGTTTTTATGAACGAAGAACAAGAGAAAGAAATATTAAACGAGGCGAAAATACAAACTGCAAGGCACAAGAAAAAAATACAGATAATAAGCCTTGTTGCAATAATAGCGGTCATAGCAATGGCTACAGTGGCGTGTATACCTCTTATAAAAGCGCTTCACAGCAAGGCAGGCATTGCAGCCTTGGAGCGTAAGCTTGATAACTACAGTGGCATTGTGGGAGTGCTTATCTTTACTTTCATACAAGCTCTTCAAGTGGTCATAGCGGTCATACCGCCTATACAAGTGGTGGGTGGAGTGCTGTTCGGCTGGTTCTGGGGCGGTTTGCTATCATTCTTAGGTACGCTCCTTGGCACAATGGCAATATTCGTGCTTGTGAAAAAATTTGGCAGACCGATAGTGGAAGCCTTTGTTGACGAGAAACAGCTAAAAAAATTCAAATTCCTGCAAAATGAGAAAAAGATAACCGTTATCCTTATAATCCTCTATCTCATACCGGGAATACCCAAGGACGTTATCTCATATATCGTCCCCCTGACTCCCATAAGCAAGAAGGATTTTTTCTATTATGTCATGCCATGCAGACTTCCAGCAATAATGCTCTCCACGATTTTGGGGAGCAATGTAAAAAGCGGCAACTTCACAGTTGTACTTGTGGTGCTTGGAGTAGCTCTAGTAGCAGGTATCGTTGGCTTTTTGTTCAAAGATGTTATAGTGAATAAAATGAAACAACATAAGAAGAACAAATAAGTAAAATTGCACAAAGTTGAGTTTAGATGAAAAAAATATAAAAAAGTGCTTGACAAAAGGCTCTTGTAGTGGTATAATAAATATCGTTGATTGAGCGGTAAGCTTGAAAGACCACCAAAAACGCCTGGTCAGGCAGTATGCGGGTGTAGTTCAGTGGTAGAACTCCAGCCTTCCAAGCTGGTCATGTGGGTTCGATTCCCATCACCCGCTCCAATATATCTTAAACTTTTATCCGAGTTTGAGATATCAATGAGTACAGTATGCGTCATTAGCTCAGTTGGATAGAGCAACCGCCTTCTAAGCGGTAGGTCACTGGTTCGAATCCAGTATGGCGTACCATTAAACTCGTTCCAGATGAAAATCTGCTGCGAGTATTTTCTTCTAATATGTATGGTGGGTATAGCGTAGCTGGCCTAACGCGTCAGTTTGTGGCACTGAAGACCGTGAGTTCGAATCTCACTACCCACCCCACTGAATACGTTCTGCATTATGCAGAGCGTATTTTTTTTTTGTTTACATATCGTAGGGCGACCTTTGGTCGCTCGTTTTTTATGTACCTACGACAATGACCTATATCCTACCGACTTGAAATATATCCCACCTGCAAATAGACAGAAAAAGGACGGCAACTTAAAAGCTGCCGTCCAGATCCAGAGGTTATATATTTTATAAAGCGAAATTTTTGTTGTAAACAGCCTCGGCTATCCTGAATGTTTCGTCATCAAGTGCAGGAACAGCGTCAGCAGTGATCAAGGCTGCACCTCTCTCAAAAGCGTCCTCCGCAATGCCATCGGCACCATGCTGAATAACAACGCTTCTTAACTCAGAGCAATCCACGAAAGCCTTTGCGCCAAGCTTCTTTACAGATGATGGGATAACAACTTCTCTCAAAGCCTTACAGCCACGGAAAGCCTCGCTTCCAACATAGGCGATCTTGCCTGATATCCTCACCGTCTTAACTACAGTATTCTGAGCAAACGCTCTCTTGCCTATTCTGCTAACGGAATCAGGAAGATAAACGCTCTCGAGCTTCTCACAAAGTGCAAATGCACACTCGCCTATCTTTCTTACAGATCCTGCGAACTCAACCTTTTTCAGAGCAGAGCAGCCGAAGAATGCGTAGTCGCCAACAGCCTCGATTCCAAATGGTATAGAGACCGCTTCCAGACCTGAGCAGAATGTGAAAGCATTCTCTGCGATCTCGATCATAGCTGTCGGTATCTCAAGCTCTCTCAGAGAAATGCAGTTCTGGAAAGCTCCGTTTCCTATGGAAACTATATTTTCATTAAGACAAATTTCTTTCATTGAAGAGCAGAAACCGAATGCAGACTCACCGATCTCTCTTACGCTCTCAGGCAGGTCAGCTCTCTCCAAACTGTCGCAATTGTAGAATGTGAATGGCAGTATCCTTTCCACACCGTCAGGTATAGTCGCAAATCTCAGAGATTCACAACCGCAGAATGCCATCTCACCAATAAACCTTACGCTCTCAGGTATAGTCACATTCACCAGTGAACAGCATTTGTAAAATGCCTTTCTTCCGATGATAACAACGTCCTTTGAGATAACAGCACATTTAAGGTCGTAAAGATGTGCGAAAGCACCGCCTGCAACAGCTATGACCTTTTTGCCGCGAAGCTCAAAAGGAAGCTCCAGCACTTCGATATGGCTGTCACCGCAGTATCCAGTGATAATACACATATCGTCAGCCGTAACATATTTAAAACAGCCCGAGATCTTCTCGCTGCTGATACTGCTGCTTGCAGTTACACCAACGCTCTCAAGTGCTTCTTTGAAACCATTGTCGCCCATAAAATTAATGCTTTTCATCAGCGTGACCTCCATTATACCCACCATAAATATATACCTCGTAACTGAACTTAAACGTTTTCTGTATTTTCTAATGAAATTATACTACAGTAAACTATGTTTGTCAATGGTATTCGCAATATTTTATTTATAAAAAATTAATTTTCAGAACTTTTTCACTGATTGTGAACGGCTTTTTTGTCACTTTTCACAATTAATTTACGCAAAATAATTTTAGTTTTCACATATCGTTCTCAATCTTTGAGAATGCTGTAATTTTATAGTAGCAAACGTTTTCGCAAGTGATGCAAAAGACTAATACCAATTTGTAGAATTTTCTTGATTAAATCGACCAAACCATAAGATGATGTTTTTCTTATATTTGTAAGATTGTCATAAATTATATTTATATAATATTAATAAATAATGATATGCTGTTCATGATAATGCAAGAAAGCACCAGTAACTGCATTAAAATAGGAGATTAACATACTAATAATAAGCAAAAATGTATAATACTATCATAAAGGTTTACAAAATAGAAACTTAATTATTACAGATTGTAATAATTAATGATGTATAATAATATAAATGAAATCGTATAAGTACACAAATACAAAAACCGGAAAGGACTGATCCGTTATCAACATAATAAGAAAAATAACAGCAGTGATAATTTCATCAGTTATAATGATAAGCTTTGTGGCATTTGCACCGCAGGAATCCGCTAAGACTTATGTGAATGTTATAACAGCTTCTGCCGCTGACTTGATGACAAAACCTGTTTTGATAAAAAGGCAAGCGTATTCAAACAAAATAGAAGCAGGAGTAAAAAATCTCACCAGCTTTTCATCAAAGACTACATTTGAGGTCTATGTAAACGGACGCTATGTAAGAAAATATACATGGCAGGCACTTAAAAAGGATAACTATATAAATATAACCAATGACGGCAAGCTTTATCTTAAAGCTTCCACAAAATATAAAGTCATCGTCAAAGCAGTAAACGGCAGTGCCAAGTCAGAATCATCGGTCCTCAACGTAAAGACAGCAGCAAAAACATACTATTATATAGATAAAAACGTTCAGCTTTATAGCTTTAAAAACGGTAAGTTCAAGAAATCCTCAAAAACAAAAGCCTCTGTGGCTGTGTCGGGTACTCTCACTACCGATAAAAATAAGCGTGTGGCAGGTAAGAACAAGAATATCGGCGGAGCAAATTATGTCCTTATCAATGAAGGCGATCATAAGGGTAAGTACGTCAAGGTAGAAAAAGGTGTGAGGCGTACACCTGAGAGAAAAGCAAGAATAAAAACAGCCGTTGATTATGCCGCAAGCATGAACGGCGGAAGATATGTCTGGGGCGGAACAAAGTATAAGGCAACGGACTGCTGTGGATTGACAATGCAAGCCTATAGAAAAGCCGGTGTGAATATGTATAACAGCGTATATTCGCAGGCGAAAATGGGAAAAGCAGTGTCTTTGAAGAATATAGAAGCAGGCGACCTGATAATCTGTAATAACTATGGCCATGTAGCAATGTATATAGGCGGTGGGAAAATAGTCCATGCCATGAGTACATATTATGGGATCAGAATACAGCCTCTTGCAAATATCAAGTATTGCGGAAAGATAAACACTATCAGGAGAATACTGTAATGCAGAGCGAACTTGCGGCATAACAAACTGTCGAATAACTGTAGTGGCGACCTTTGGTCG
>ERZ857693.4107-NODE-4107-length-10842-cov-4.298693_pt1 | contig 10842 bp, 9 predicted proteins | sample MGYA00519765_ERZ857693 | MGnify/ENA primary metagenome ERZ857693 (study PRJEB31778, sample SAMEA3449354) | human gut metagenome | biome: human gut; feature: human-associated habitat; material: faeces | place: United Kingdom | collected 2010/2012 ... | reverse complement strand
TCTTACCTGCATCTTTTGTAGCCTGACGCTGAGCATCGTTGAAGTAAGCCGGAACTGTGATAACAGCTTCTGTTACTTTCTCTCCAAGATATCCTTCTGCATCCGCTTTCAATTTCTGAAGGATCATTGCTGAAATCTCCTGTGGAGAATACTTCTTTCCATCAATATCTACTTTATAATCTGTACCCATCTCTCTCTTAATGGAAGAGATCGTTCTTGCAGCGTTCGTAACTGCCTGACGTTTTGCAGGCTCTCCTACGAGACGCTCTCCTGTCTTTGTAAATGCTACAACAGACGGTGTTGTTCTTGCGCCTTCTGTATTCGCGATAACTGTTGGCTGTCCACCTTCCATAACGGCTACACAGCTGTTTGTTGTACCAAGGTCAATACCAATAATTTTTCCCATGATAAATTTCCTCCTCTATCTAATCTCTGAATCTTGTTAAAAATCAAATTAGTTTGCTACTTTTACCATGCTGTGTCTTACAACACTTTCACGGTACATGTAACCTTTCTGGAATTCTTCTGCGATGATGTTCTCACCGAGTCCCTCATCTTCTACATGCATCACTGCGTTGTGGAAATCCGGATTGAATTCCTGACCAACTGCCTCGATTGGTTTTACTCCAACGGATTCCAGTGTAGTCATAAGCTGTTTGTAGATCTTCTCCATTCCTTCTACGAACGGAGCATTCTTCTCCTCCTCCGGTACGGAACCAAGTCCACGCTCGAAGTTGTCTACAACCGGAAGAATCTTTTCTATGATATCTTTCGCTCCGATCTCGTACATCTGGGATTTCTCCTTCTCAGATCTCTTGCGGAAGTTATCAAACTCTGCCATCTGACGAGTAACGCGGTCTGTGAGTTCCTCGATCTTCTCGTCTTTCTTGTCCTTCTTCTCTTTCTTTCCGAAGAACTTTTTCTTACCTTCTGATGCTGCTTCTGAATCTCCTTCAGTCTCAGTTGCTTCCTCTGTTGCTTCTTTCGCTTCAGCCTCAACTCCCTGGGCATCTTCTGTTTCTACTGTCTCTTCAGCTTCTGCCTGCTCTTTTGCAGCCTTTGCTTTTGCCTCTTCAACAGCTTCTTTTACCATATCTTCTTTGCTCATGTTCTCTGTCACCAGCTTTCTACCTTCCTATTATTACTCTTTGGGTTCTTTATTATAAATCGCATCCAACTCACTTTGCAGCGTTTTCAGCGTCTTCATGACATGTTCATAATCCATTCTCTTCGGACCGATGATTCCAATCGTTCCTTTCATACCTTCTCCCAGCTCATATGTGGCGGTAACAACACTGCAGTCTTTCATGGTCTTAACCGGAGTTTCATCTCCGATATAAACCTGTATGCCGTTGTTCTCCTCACTTGCCAGTGTCTCTGTCACCAGATCTGCCAGCTGCTGTTTCTCTTCAAATGCACTGATGATCTCCTGTGCGCTCTGCTTATCACTAAGCTCCGGATATTTGAAAATATTCGTTGCGCCGCTTGTGTAGATCTCCATGTCATTATCTACATGAATGATCTCTGCCACTGCATCCAGTACATGACCGACAACTTCGCTGTGGATACCAGCCTGCTCTTTCAATCTGGCAATCAGACCTAATGTAATCTGATCAATGGATAATCCATTCAGTGTCGTGTTCAGAAGCATATTCAGCTTCAACAGATTCTCATTACTTAAGGTTTCTCCAACTTCAATGATCTTATTCTTGATCACATTACCACCAAGTACGATGACTGCTACGATCTGTTCTTCATCCACCTGTGATAGCTGAATGAACTTCAATGTGTTCCGGCTGTTGACCGGTGCGGAAACCATCGTCGCATAATTGGTGTTCGAAGCAAGAACCTTTGCTGCCTGCTGGAGTACCTTTTCGACCTTATCGGTCTTTTCAAGAAGTGCATCCTCACGTCTGCTAATCTCCTGCTCCTTATTCTCCATCAGAAGATCTACATAAAAGCGATATCCCTTATCTGATGGAATTCTTCCTGCCGATGTGTGTGGCTGGAAGATGTAACCAAGATCTTCCAGATCTGCCATCTCATTCCTTATCGTTGCGGAACTTAATTTCAAATCTGTGTATTTTGAAAGGGTTCGTGATCCGACCGGTTCGCCAGTCTCCAGATAATTCTGTATGATGGCTTTCAATATCGTAAGTTTTCTTTCACTTAATTCAGCTTCTACAGACATCTCTGTGTTCCCCTTTCTGTTCATCTTTGTTTGTTATTAGCACTCTTTGTTTTTGAGTGCTAACACCTTACAGATACTAAGATAGCACCTCGATTTCTGTTTGTCAACACTGATTGTTATTTTTATAAGTTTTTTATTTTCTTCTTATTTTATTAATAGGATGCTTTTTGGGGGAGGAAATGTGATTTTATAGAAATGTTGTTGACTTGGATTGTAATTTTGTGAATTCCAGGCAAGCTTATAGCCAAATCATAAGTTGACTTGAATTGTGATACATAAAATCCAGGTCAAAGACAAGTTTATTTAACTTACACTAATTGACCTGGATTTTAAAACCTGCTATCTATACTATCCCCTGATCTGTCCGTTTCCGAAGATAATATACTTTGTTGTTGTCAATGCTTCGAGTCCCATCGGGCCTCTTGCATGAAGCTTCTGTGTGCTGATTCCGATCTCTGCACCGAATCCGAATTCGAATCCATCTGTAAATCTTGTTGATGCATTTACATAAACCGCTGCCGCATCGATCTCATCCTGGAATCTCAATGCATTATCGTAATCCTTTGTAATAATGGATTCAGAATGTCCTGTATTATATGTATTGATATGTGTGATTGCCTCATCGATGGAATCAACAATCTTTACAGAAATAATTGCATCCAGGTACTCTGTTCCCCAGTCTTCTTCTGTTGCCGGAATAATCTCTGAACTGATTGCCTGTGCTCTCTCATCTCCACGTATCTCTACACCATGTTCCTTCAGTCTTGTTACAATCTTCGGCAAAGCTGCATCTGCTATCTTGGAATGAATCACAAGTGACTCACATGCATTGCACACACCAAGACGCTGTGTCTTCGCATTTTCGATAATGTCTGTTGCCATCTTAATGTCTGCTGTCTCATCAACATATACATGACAGTTTCCGGTTCCTGTCTCGATTACCGGAACCGTACTGTTTGCGACAACATTTGCAATAAGTCCTGCTCCACCTCTTGGAATCAGAACATCAATCCAGCCATGCATCTTCATCATCTCATTTACAACTTCTCTGCTTGTATCTTCCACAAGAAGAATGAGGTCCTGAGATAACTTCTCTTTGCGGAGTCCTTCCTTGATTGCACGGGTAATTGCCTGATTGGAATGAATCGCATCACTTCCTCCGCGAAGAATTACCGCATTTCCAGTCTTGAAGCAAAGGCCGAATGCATCTGCTGTCACATTCGGTCTGGATTCATAGATAATTCCGACAACGCCAAGCGGTACGCGTTTCTTTCCGATACGAAGCCCGTTCGGTCTTGTCTTCATGCCAAGCACTTCTCCGATGGGATCATCAAGTGCTGCAATCTGACGCAGACCTTCTGCCATGTCTTCAATTCGCTGTTCCGTCAGTGCCAATCGATCAATCAAAGACTGCTTCACGCCTTTCACTTTCGCAGCTTCGATATCCTTTGCATTCTCCTGTAAAATCAATTCTCTCTCTTCTACAAGTTCATTCGCTACTGCGAGAAGCCCTCTGTTCTTTGCCTTCGTTCCAAGCTTTGCTGCCTCACGGGATGCACTCTTTGCAAGTCTTCCAAGCATCTGCATATATGTCTCCATTTTATTGCTCCTTTCATCAGCCTGCCGTTAAATATCTCTATCAGTTTCCATTCAGGAATGCCTCGGCATTTCTGCAATCCTGCCAGAGGCTATGTCGAGAGTATACCACATACCTTTTCTTTTTTCTATATTATATCAATATTTCGCTTTATCTTTTTCACGTATTAACGTATTAGTGCATTTCTGTAAAAACAAACATCAGATGTTTATTCCGATGTTTGTTTTCTTATTCTATAATATTTTTCATCCAGATATCTCTTAAGAATCCGCCATATTTTTCCTTCGTAAGCATCTTCTGATGCCCCTGTTTCATGACATTTGATCTGCTGAAAACATTTTCCGGATGCACCGTACAAAGCAGGTAGCGATATCCTATCTGTCTCAAATCACCTTCCGCGTGCTGCATCATTTTATATTGTAAATAGTGCCCTCGAAACTCTGGTAATACAGCCGCCGTATCCATCATAGCACAAAGCTTCAATTTCTCTTCCTCCATTCCAAGATCATATCCCAGATTATCCGGGTGAGCGCCCGGTAAAATTACGAAAAACATAGCTCCCTCCTTGCCCTCTTCATCAACAGCAAGATATAAAAGACCTCGTTCCTTCTTCATCCAAAAATCAAATTCTTCATACGGTTCTGCAACAAACCATTCTGGAACGTTCATCCCCTGGTCTACCTTATTCACAATTTCGTACGCTTCTCGTAAGCACTCTCTTCCTACGCGAATTATCTTTATCATCAATAAATCTTCCTATTTTGTAATCACTTCTGTTCATTTATGTCTAATGCTTATACACTAAAATTATTTTTACAGTTCTTGTAGTCCTGCAAAAAACAATTCATAAGGGTCATCCTCTCCTGTAAGCACCGGTGAATTCTCTCCGCCACCATTCGTACTGCGCTTCATTGCGGCATAAAATTCATCTCCTGCCTGCACAATATCCATCGGATAAAGTTCATAACCCGTCTCACGACATACAGAGCAGAATCCTCCAAGAGGATCTTCTGCATCCCTTGTCTTTATGAACTGTTCTCTTAATTTATCATCATGTCTTGCTTTGCGCTGTAATTCATCTAAAGCTTCTACTACGTTCATCTCTTTCTCCTCATTCTGCTCTGTTTCACCTGGTATTTGTTTCATGTTTAGAAAAGCTACCGACTACAATATCCAACTTCATTCGTTGTTATCGTAGTCGATAGCTTTCTCTTTTCACTTTTATTCAATTTCTGTAGTTGTCTTCTGGATTCAAATCACTCAACTAAGTACTTGTTTCTTACTCAAACCCCAAGTCTAACGCCCAGAAATTCCTCTGTAAATCTTCTCCGCTGTCATCGGCAGTTCTCTAATGATCACTCCTGTCGCGTTCTGAATTGCATTGCTGATTGCCGGTGATGGTGTATTGATTACGATCTCTCCGATGGACTTCGCTCCGAACGGTCCTGTCGGCTCATAGCTGCTCTCGAACTCTACGCGGATTGTTCCAACATCAAGACGAGTTGGAATCTTATACTGCATCAAAGAATTGCTGAAATTCTTTCCCTTTTCGTTATATACAACATCTTCATACAGTGCCATACCGATTCCCTGTGCGATCCCGCCTTCCACCTGTACACGCGCAAGGTTCGGATTTATAACTGTTCCGCAGTCTACGACTGCTACGTAATCGATCAGTTCAAGTACACCTGTCTCTTTGTCGATCTCAACTTCTGCCATGCCAACCATGAATGGCGGTGGAGATACCGGTGAGGAAAATGCTTCGCTTGCGGAAAGTGGTGCGTTACTGAAGCACATCACGTTATTTCCAATCTGACTTCTTGAAATCTGCTTTCCTGTTGCCAGCTCTGTTACATATTCTCCATCGAAATCTACATCTTCCGGCTTGCATCCGAGATACTCTGCTCCACGCTCGCAGATTTTCTTGCGAAGGGATTCACAAGTCTTAACAACTGCCTGTCCTGTTACATAAGTTGTACTGGATGCGTATGAACCACAGTCGTATGGAGAGATGTCTGTATCTACTCCGAATACAACAACTTCTTCCGGTTTACATTCAAGACACTCTGCTGCCATCTGGGCAAGGATCGTATCGCATCCTGTTCCCATATCAGTAGCTCCAATGATCAGACTGTAGAATCCGTCATCATTTACTTTGATTTCAACCGCACCTGTATCTACTGCTGAGATTCCAGATCCCTGCATGGACATTGCAACTCCGACACTGCGGACTTTTCCATTTCCCATATCACGGTATGGATACTTTTCATCCCAGTTGATCATTTCTTTTGCTCTGGCAAGACATCTGTCGAGTGTACAGCTGTTTGTAACTTCGCCATAATAAGCCGGCATCTTATCGCCCTGGCGTACCATGTTCTTCTCACGAAGCACTGTCGGGTCCATTCCGAGAACTTCTGCGAGTTCATTTACAGCTGATTCTACAGCGAACTGTCCCTGTGTTGCTCCGTATCCACGGTAAGCTCCAGCTGACATTACATTTGTGTAAACAACATCATATGTAAAGCGGAATGCCTCTGCCTTTCCATAAAGCGGAATAGACTTGTGACCGGAAAGACCTACGGTTGTCGGTCCGTGCTCACCAAATGCTCCAGTGTTGGAAAGTGTATAGAGATCGATTGCTTTAATATTTCCTTCTTTATCTGCTCCCAGACGTACATGAAGTTCCATCTCATGACGCGGTGAAGAAGCGATCAAAGACTCTTCTCTTGTGTAAATGATCTTCGCCGGTTTTCCTGTCTTCCATGTGACAAGTGCCGGATAAACTTCGGAAACTACAGTCTGCTTCGCACCGAATCCTCCACCGATTCTCGGCTTGATCACACGTACTTTGCTCTTCGGAATATCGAGTGCATGAGCAAGGATTCTTCTTGCATGGAACGGAACCTGTGTAGATGAAACGACATTTAATCTTCCGTATGCATCTAAATATGTATAAGTACGGAAAGTCTCCATCATCGCCTGCTGGTTCGCCTTTGTATGATAAACGCGATCGATCACGTGATCGCATTTTGCAAGAACTGCTTCTACGTCTCCATCTCCACATACATCATGTGCACAGAGATTTCTCTTGTTGTCTGCACCAACCGGGCAGAGGCTTCTCCAGTTATCTTCCGGGTGCACAAGAATCGGATTGTCCTTTGCTGTACGGAAATCAAGTACCGGTTCAAGAACCTCATACTGGATCTTCACAAGCTTCATCGCTTTCTTAACTGCTTCCTCTGAAGTTCCTGCCACGATTGCAGCTGCATCTCCAACGAAACGTACTCTCTGGTCAAGGATCAGACGATCATACGGACTTGGTTCCGGATAGGTCTGACCAGCCATTGTAAATCTTTTATCCGGACAATCTTTATATGTAAGAACACATTCGATTCCAGGTACATCCTCAGCACGTGCTGTATTAATATCCTTAATTAATGCGTGTGCATATGGACTTCTGATCACTTTAACAATCAGACAGTCTGACGGCGCAAGGTCATTTGTATAAACACTTTTTCCTGTAACAAGTGCAGCAGCATCTTTCTTTACAAGAGGACGGTTTACAATCTTCAGGGATTCTATAGCTTCTCCTTTTTCCTGATTGCTGTGGACAAATTCCGGTTTCTCAGGAATCAGATTCTGAACTTTATCTATTCTTTCCATTCTTACTCCTCCCCGCCCATTTTCTTTACTGTAATGTTAACTGCTGTATTTCTGACTTCCATATATTTCTGGATTGCACGAAGCTGTCCCATGTATCCTGTACAGCGGCACAGATTTCCTGCCAGATATTCTTTGATTTCTTCTATAGAAGGGTTCTTCAATTCACGGAACATCGCGAGCACGTTCATAATGAATCCAGGGGAACAGAATCCACACTGCTCTGCACCTTCCTGTGCAAGAAATGAGCCGAATTCTGCTGCTTCTTTCTCCACACCCTCAAGTGTTGTCACTTCATGTCCGTCAATGCTTGCTGCAAGAACAGAACATGACAGGCGGGATTTTCCGTCGATCCATACTGTACACAAACCACAGTTTGTTGTCTCGCATCCACATTTCACACTCTTACATCCAAGATCACGCAGAAGATTCAAAAGGACTGTATCTGCTGCGATCTCTGTACTTACTTTCTTTCCATTCAGGGTAAACTGTACTTCCATCCTATTTCTCCTCCGCATTATATTCATCTAAAATTGAGCGCATCTCTCTGCGAAGCAGAACCTCCGCAAGGTGCTGTCTGTACTCCGCACTTCCGCGCATATTGCTTCCATAAGTAAATTCTGCTGCCACACGTTTTGCATACTCTGTGAGCTGCTCGTCTGTAGCATCTTTCGGGATCTCCCACTGCTTTTCAAGCAATGCCGCTTTCATCGGTCTTGCTCCTACCGAAAAGAACCAGGACTCCTGACCTCTGTAAATTCCTGTTACGACAGAACATGTCAGTACCGGGAAATCTGTCTTTGTCTGACGAATTGATTCGTAACGGAATTTTCTCTTGCTCTTTCTGACGATCACAGATACAAGAATATCCTTATCTGCTTTTCTGTTTACAAACTCAGAAAGTCGAACAGTTCCTCCATTATATAATTCCACAAATGTATCCAGTGCCAGTAATGCAGTCAGCACATCAGAAAATCCGTATCTTCCATAGATACTGCCTCCAACTGTTGCCTGATTTCTAAACTGAACTCCAACAATATGACGAAGGCTTTCTGCAATTCCGTCCCCATAGAATTTTCTCAGCCCCTCATGCTCTTCCAGCTGGCGCAGTGTACACATTGCTCCAATGCGGAATACATGGTCTGTCTCCTCAATCTCATTCAAACCAAGTTCCGACATATCAATGATTGTCTTCACTCTTGCATTTCCTAATCTCATCCACATCATGCCGCCCATGATACGACTGTTTCTTGCCTGATTCAGCTCGTAAGCCTCCTCCAGTGTCTTAACTTTCACGTAATTACCGATTGTTAACACAGTAGGTCTCCTTCCTATCCACATACCTTTTCCAAGGATCGCGGTTCTCATCCTCGCAATTTTCTCTTGTTATCTTATGTCGTTTCTTGCGATTGTTTTTCAAAAAACAAACATACAAGCATAAAAAAAGTGCAAATGAAACAGCTTTGTCATTCACACATCTAGCGAATTAATGATATCATATATATAAGAAAAAAGTCAAAAAATCGGTTATACTTTATTATAATCAATTTTTATAAGATGTACTTATAACCCGGGTACTATAAATAAGAAAGAAATCCAGAAACCATGTTGACATCATTGTACCCTCGGTGTTATTATTTGCTTAAACACAGAAACGTAGATAGAGGTTGCATTTTTCATAAGTAAGGTGACGGATGTGTCAGGAACAGAAGAACTCATCGGAAAGGGAAAGATGCCGAAAGGGTAAGAATCCTGAGTTCTTGTTCTTGGGCATGACGTGAATAGCGGCATGACTGTCATCGCAAGATGGAGAGCTATCTGAATTATACATAATGTATATTTGGGGACGGCGCATCTTGCCGTTTCTTTTATGTTTATTTACAGTTTACGCATTCTTGCATAGATGTATATTAAACAGTTACTGCTCATGGCTATTATAATTATCGTTCACAAGGAACTTATGCGCAATAACCTGCTATGACCAGTAATACTTTGTTTCACCATGTTGAAGGAGGATAAAAAGAATGGCAATTTTTAAAGGCGCAGGTGTAGCGATCGTTACTCCGATGAAAGAGAATCTTGAGGTCAATTATGACAAATTAGATGAGATGTTAGAGGAGCAGATTGCAGGCGGAACAGATGCGATCGTCATCTGTGGAACAACAGGTGAATCCGCTACTATGACAGAGGAAGAACATGCAGCAACAACCCGTTTTGCAATTGAGCGTGTGAACCACCGTATCCCGGTCATCGCCGGAACAGGTTCTAATTGTACAAGAACAGCGATCCAGTTGTCCAAAGAAGCTCAGGAAGATGGAGCTGACGGACTTCTGCTCGTTACACCATATTATAATAAAGCAACACAGAACGGACTGATTGCTCATTACACAGCTATTTGTAATGAAGTAAATATTCCGGCGATTCTGTACAATGTACCAAGCCGTACAGGATGTGGACTTCAGCCACAGACAGTTGCAACACTTGTGAAAGATGTTGAGAACATCGTAGGTATTAAAGAAGCATCTGGAAATATCAGCACAGTTGCACAGATCATGCATCTTTGTGATGGCAACGTTGATCTTTACTCAGGAAATGATGATCAGGTTGTACCGCTTCTCGCACTTGGCGGAATCGGAGTTATCTCCGTTCTCTCCAACGTAGCTCCGGCTTACGTGCATGACATGTGCTACAAATTCTTCTCAGGAGATATCGCAGGTAGCCGCAAGATGCAGTTAGATGCACTTCCACTGGTTGATGCTCTCTTCTGTGAAGTGAACCCGATCCCGGTTAAGGCTGCTCTTAACATGATGGGAAAAGAAGTTGGAACTCTTAGAGCACCTCTGACAGAGATGGAAGATGCACATAAAGAAGTTCTGAAAAAAGCAATGATGGATCTTGAAATTCTGTAAGAGAACAAAGAAAGGAAGAAGTGATTTTGAGGTCGCTTCTTCCTTTTTTATAATTGCCTGATCCGGCGTTTCTCTTGGTATTAACATCACATCATATCGCCCGTAACCGCTTTCTCTGTTGGACTTTACTTCATAACGATCTCTTAATTCTACCAAAAGTCCCAGAACGAATCCATGATAAAAACGCTCCGGCTGCCTTTTTCCTGCCGGATGTCTTCCTGTATCAAAACTGCTAAATGTAGCTAGTGCAACTTCATTCATATAAGTATTCATCTCTTTCACATTCCCCCGAAGCATCGCTTTGATAAATGCGTTATAATTTGGTTCAGAATTAGAGAACCATCCTTGAAACATTTCTTGAATTTTCTTTATTTTTTTCTTGACATTCATCACTCCATAAGGTATACTTAACAAGTCGCTTGAGTTAAGCGACAACTGAATAGGGGATTGGTCAAATGGTATGATAGGGGTCTCCAAAACCTTTG
>ERZ857693.4105-NODE-4105-length-10852-cov-2.236918_pt1 | contig 10852 bp, 9 predicted proteins | sample MGYA00519765_ERZ857693 | MGnify/ENA primary metagenome ERZ857693 (study PRJEB31778, sample SAMEA3449354) | human gut metagenome | biome: human gut; feature: human-associated habitat; material: faeces | place: United Kingdom | collected 2010/2012 ... | reverse complement strand
GATGCCTGTCCGGCTCCACTAAGTTCTACACAATTTCCACATTCTGCTATAAAATTATCATGAACAGATAATGCATCAGAATTGTAAAGAGTCACTCCATGCTCCAGATAAATAATACCCATGCCTGTAATTCTGAAAGAATCCTGTGCACTGGCTACATAAATTCCTGTTTTTCCATTTAAATATGTATTCTCTGGATCTCCATTTCCGTCATCTACAAAATGGAGTCCATCAATACAGAAATTTTCAAACTCCACGGAACTGATTCTCGGATCTCCCTCTCGTTCCACCAGAAAAGCAGCACCGGATCTTTCATCCCCCTTTAATGGTTCCAAATCTACCAGAATCCTGCTACCGCCCGGCCAGATGTCATGAAGATCCTTCCACTGTTCTTTTGGCACATTATATCGGATACTTGAAGACACAAATCCATGTCCTGATCCTTGGATTTTCAAGTAACTGATGTCAATTTTCACCTGCGTTTTTAAATGATAATCTCCAGACGGAATATAAATTACTGCTCCCGGTTTTCCTCCATCATTTACATTTGTATCCTTCTGTCTGTTCTTGATGTCTGCAATGATACTGTTGATCACTTCTCCGATATCCGTATATGGGTTACCTACCTGCCAGTCAGTGACATCATAATAATTATTACGTTTCATTTCAATACTCCTCCTGCTTTCAGTTCATGTCAAGCGGATATTCGCAATCCGCTCCGCTACTTGATTCAGTTAAAACACTCCTGCAATCCATATGCTTCATAGTCTCTGATTACCGCTCTTCCACCAAACGCAGATATACTTATTGCATCCTGATCATTTCCTGCAAAAATATTATTGGAATGATTATTTCTGTATTGATCTGTAAATATCTCCAGAGAACTCTGATCTGAAAAGATATGTACATCCAGACTTTTTTCGCTGACCTTAAGTACACTTCTGGATGTTCCTACACTCCATCCATCTGCACAGCTTCTGTCTACCAGCAATTCACCATTTTTCAGATCAAAAATACAACGGGATTCTTTTTCTTTTCCGCATCTGAGCTTCAGTTCTACCCTGTCTGCATCAGTTTCTTCAAGATCCAATGTAAATTTCATCTCAAAGCTGATTCCATCTCCTGCTTTTAACTGCTGAGGTGTTTCTGTAATCTGTATTTCCCGTTGCGTAAATTTGTTTTCACGGATTTTTTCCATTTCCTCTACAGGAACAAACGCCAGCGTTCCATCCTTGCACATCCGAACTTCACGAATCACATTAAAAAATCCGCACCAGCCCTCCTGATAAGTAGGTCCCCAGTCCTTAAAGAGAGGCATCCATTCCCATTCATTCGCCCAGGCAACAATCAGACGTCTTCCATCAGGAGCAACCATGGACTGTGGCGCATAAAAATCAAATCCCCAATCCATTTCACCACTAATATGCCAGTCAAATTTTCCTGTTTTGTAATCAAAATCTCCTGTCAGGTATACTGATGTATGATCTCCTGAGCCCATTGGAGAAAAAGTGAGAACATATTTATCGCCAAGCTGATAAAAATCCGGACATTCCCACATGAATCCCCATTCTCCACGGCTTTCTGCCAGCACGTTTAAAAAATTCCAATGATAAAGATCTGCAGATTCATATATCAATGCTAATCCTCTGTTATTACGACTGGCCCCTACAACCATATAATATTTATTTTCATGCTTCCATACCTTTGGATCGCGGAATGAATCCGGCTGAATACCTTCCGGTGCATCAAAGAGAGGATTTCCGTCATACTTTTCAAAATTTATTCCATCTTCACTTATAGCAAGACACTGGCTTTGCTCACTTCCGTTTCCATGATTTGCAGTTGCCGTATAAAATACATATAACTTACCTTCGTGTTCGATTGCACTGCCGGAAAAACATCCACCTTTTTGATAATCATCATACTCTTCACTGGGTGCCAATGCCAGAGGCAAATATTCCCAATGAACTAAATCTTTGCTGACTGCATGTCCCCAATGCATACAATCCCAAAATCCATTATATGGATTAGTCTGATAAAACACATGATACTGTCCGTTAAAAAAGATCAGTCCGTTAGGATCATTCATCCACCCGCTCTGGGGCATAAAATGATAATGCTGACGCATTTTTCCATTTTGAACAATCATCTTTTTACTGTCAATTTCTTTTTGCGCGTTTTCTATTCTTTGTCTCATTAATATTTTATTCACTGGCTTTCTCCATTCTTATTATCCTTTTACAGCTCCTGCTGTCATTCCCTGAACAATGTATCTCTGTGCAAACATTGATAAAATCATTACCGGGAAGCTAAATAAAAATGCTCCTGCACACATCGGTCCAAGGTCAAGATTATACGCTGACAGGAAACCGGCAAGACCTACTGTAAATGTTTTAGCATTCATACTGGTCAGCAACAGAGAAATAAGAAAATCATTCCATGCCAAGAACAATGTAAATATAAAGGCAGTTGCAAGTCCCGGCTTACAAATCGGCAAAATAACCTTTCTGAATGTCTGAAGGCTGGAAGCGCCATCTACATATGCAGCCTCATCCAAAGTAGACGGTACTCCCTCATAAAAACTAAGCATTGTCCACATTACAAAAGGCATGTTTACTGCTGCATAAACAATAATCAATGCAATTCTGGTATCATACAATCCCATATTACAAATAATCTCATAAATAGGTACTGCAATACTGGATGTAGGAATCATTTTCAGACATAAAATCAATACCACCAGCCCTACTGACAGCTTCGCTCCAGATCTCTGAATAGCATATGCAGCCAGTGAACCCAAGATAACTGCAATAATTGTACTGCAAACTGCTGTAATCAAACTGTTCAGCAGATACCCACCCGCGTTCATTCTTACAAATAATTGAGTGAAATTTTCAACTGAAAAGCTTTTTGGAAGAAAAGATGGTGGAACAGCAATTACCTCTGATCCGGGTTTAAACGAACAACAAATTACATAAATATATGGAAGCAGCCAGAATATTGTAATAATTATAGAAATAATAACTGCTATTTTTAGTTTGATACTATTACCTTTCTTCATTTTGGTCTCCTTATTGAATCCTTTTTACTACTGTTTTTCTTTGACAGCTTTTACTTTTTCTTTGGATTCCATAAACTCTGCATAAATACTAATGTAAACACTACAAGAACTATGATAAAGATAACAGCCATTGCACTGGCATATCCTGTATTATTATACTTTACAAGTGTCTTATAAATAATAATACTAATTGTCTCCGATGAACTGTTAGGTCCACCTTCTGTCATTGCCCAGATAATGTCAAAAGTCTTTGCCGCATCTATAATTCTCACTGACAATGCTGTCAACAGAACCGGTTTAATTCCCGGTATTTTTATGTAAAAAATTTCCTGCAGCTTACTTGCTCCATCCATTCTTGCTGCTTCTGACACGCTGGTATCCAATCCCTGAAGGCCAGCCAGAATCATCAGCATCATAAACGGTGTAGTCAGCCATATATCTGCAATACAACAGGCGATCAATGACCATCGGGAATCTGCAAGCCACAAAATTTCACTTGGACTGGATAAGATCCCTATTCTGGTCAGAAACTCATTGACAATACCAAAGTTTGAACTCATCATCAATTTCCAGATAAGACCTGCAACCAGCGGTGCGATCATAAGTGGTGTCATCATTAATGAACGTACTATTTTACTGCCCTTATAATCAAGTTCAAATAATAATGCAAAAATAAATCCCAAAACTGTTTCCACAGATACCGCAATCAAAATATAAATCAATGTATTTTTCAGCTGCTTCAAAAAACCGCCAGCTGTAAATGCTTTAATATAATTATCAAATCCAATAAAAGTTCTGGCTCCTGTAATTCCAACCTTAAAGAAACTGTCAAATACCATTTTAAAAATAGGATAAATCAAAAAGGCACCCATGAAAATCGCGCCAGGAAGAAAAAACAGCAATAGTGTTTTTTTTGATATCAATTTCATAATATTTCCCGCTTTCTTATAAAAATCAAGGGCGATTTACTCCCTGCATCATACATCATAGATTAGTAAATTCATAGTTAGTGTGTTCGATGTCCAGGTAAAATCACCCTTGATTTAATTACATTTTTTATTATTTGGTAGATGTCTGCAATCTGCTTTTTCTTTATTACTTTGTCACTTTACTTCCCAATTGCTTCAATCTCTTCTTTTGCAGATTCAAGGGTTTCTTTCACATCTGCTCCACCAAGACAGGATTCTACAACACCTGTAAGAACCTGCTCTACCTGTGACCAGGTTGAAATCATAGGTCTTGGCTGAGACTGTTTTTCATTCAATGTGTCAAGAACTGCTGTTGTATGCTCATTACCAGCCTCTTTTCCAGCTTCCTCATAAACAGAAGTTCTGCCGGCAATTTTAAGGGTTCCGTTCATATAATCTGCATTATGATCGTACATATATTCTACATATTTCAGTGCCATGTCTTTATTCTCAGAATTTTTCATTACACATTCATACCATGGACCTGTGGTTGCTCCTGCTCCTGCACTGCCGGCAATCATTGGTGCACATCCCACCTTATCTGCTCAACAGCTGCAGGATACTGATGGCTCCAGTTCAACTGCATTGCAACTTTACCATTATTGAAAAGTTCCTGAGACTCTGTAGAAGCAGTAGCCAGAGAATCTGATGGCGTACAATCTTCATTTGCCATTTCAACCATAAAATCAAGCGCATCCACATATGGCTGATCTGTAATATTTACATTTCCATCCTTGTCATATACTAATCCATCTGCACCGGCCTGGCAGGCAAAATCAAGGAAGGAACAAACTGCGTCAGAACCACTTCCAAAAACTGTTGTTCCGTACATATCGTCTGTTTTCATTTCTTTTGCCAGTGCTTTATATTCATCCCAGGTCTTTGGCACTTTATCTTCCGGAATCAGATCTTTTCTGTAAATAAGAATCTTAGCGTTTACCCACATCGGATATCCCAGAAGATTACCATCTACTGTTCCGCTTTCTTCCAGCGTTGGAAGGAAATCACTGGTATCTGCATCTGTAATTGGTTCGATTGCATCAGCAAAAGCTGCCAGCCATATGAAATCCATGCATGAAACATCATGAGCAGCCTGTCCTGCTTTAATTTCGGTAGAAAGTTTATCATACATACCAGTATAGGCAACAGCATCAACAACAACCTTACAGCCTGTTTCTTTCTCAAAATCAGCTGCTGTATCATTGGCAAGTGCTTCTGCAGGTGAACCACTTTCTACAAGAACTGTAATACTGCTTCCATCGTCTTTTTTCTCACCTGCAAAACAGGGAACTGCCATTCCTGTAAGCATACTTCCAATCACAGTTGCTGTAATTAATGAATTAACAATCTTTTTTCTCATTTTTAATCTCCTATTCTTAAAGATTCTAAATTCCATGATATTAAATATCATGCCGTTCCATTTACATACTGCTTCAACCGCTTTAGATATTCTCCGGAGTAATCTAATTTTACGGGTTAACATTGGGAAAACAAATTTTGTTTTACAATATGGAACGCGTTCCACATTGTTTAAAAAATTTATTTTCTTCGTCTTGTTGATTTCATTATAACCTTTTTGTAGCTTTTGTCAATCCAATTATGGTTTTTTTATTTTTTTATAAATTATGTCCAAATATTTTGTACTTATTTTTATTTTTCATCCTTTATTTTGTAACAAATGCACAACGCACGTATGACATCTGTTTATACTGTTGTTCCGCCTTTACGGAATTCAGGTATTAAAATACTTTTTTTATTTTTCACTTTTTTTCCATTAATTAGCTCACAAAGGTTTTTTACAGATTCCTCTGCCATTCTGTCAATGGGCTGAACAATTGTACTTATTTGCGGTTCTACCAATTCTGTAATATACGTTCCATCATAAGAAACTATTTTTACCTCTTCCGGGATTTTTTTGTGTTGCCTGATCAATCCATTCATGCATTCAATAGCCAGTCGGTCTACACCAAACACACCATCAAATTTCAGATTTTTTTCCATAACTTCTTCTGCAACCTGATGATAATACTGAATATCCAAACGCCGCCAGTCCAGATCATAACAATAGGTTTCTATTCCCTGCTCATCCATAATTTTTTGAAATTCTGCATGACGATCATGATATAAAGACTCTTTTTCTGCTGTACTTCTGAAATGAAGTATTCTTTTGCAGCCATTACGCAGCAACACTTCTGCTGCCAGGCGTCCACCCATTTTATGGTCCACAGCTACTACCGGAATTTCTTCTCCCAGATATCTGTCAAGCGCAACAATCGGCTTATGAATTTTAGAATACTCACTTTCATCCAAAGAAGACATTCCCGCAATTATCCCATCTACAATATGTCTGTTCAGCAAATCCAGATATTCAGCTTCAGCCTTTACATCTTTCAATGTGTTACATAACATAATTTTGAAGCCGGCTTTGCGCAGTTCCCCTTCTACACAATCAACAAACTCAGCAAAAAAAGGATTGGATACATTCGGTACAAGTACCGCAATTATACCACTTTTTTTATAATACAGATTTCTGGCAAGTTCATTCGGTGTATAATTCAATTCCTTCATAGCAGCTTCTATTTTGGCCCTCGTATCCAGAGAAACATATCCACTGTCATTAAGCATTCTTGAAACTGTTCCCACACCTACTCCTGCCATTTTTGCAACATCTTTAATCCCTGCCATTTTTTCCACACTTTCATATTATGATATTAAATTCCCAAGTTTAAAATTTGTTCAAGCATACACGATGAGATATTTAAACTTAGAACTTGTCAAACATTAAGAAACAACGATTTAAGTAATAAATCAGCAAATTTTCTAAAATTTGGGATTTCTTAACTCCATTTAGAAGATACCTGAAATTCATCATCTAGAGATATACCTTCTGCAAATAAATTATTTTTAATATTATCAGACCCAAAAAATCCAATACAAATACTCCAACAAATATAATACATTACTAATAAATAATATACTACTAATGAGTAGTGTATTATATTTACCATATTCATTCAAGTATTTATAAAAAATTCTTATTCATTCCTGCCAAAATTCACTATTACACCTTACGTAACTAATCGGAATTCCTAGAATGTGTTTGAAAAATGCTTTCCGCAAGATGTGCATCACAATTTGTAGGAGATTTTGTTCGAATAAGGGCGTCGTAGCGAGCTACGGAAAACAAATTTTGGCAAAATATATCGCAAAGTGGGGCGTGCAGATTATGGGAATGATTTTTCAAACACGCTCTAGCAATTATCTTATGGCTTTTATCATGACAAATTTTACAAAATTTTTCATAAAATATTCCAACATTTATACCATCATATTTTTTATAAAATTTCTTTCGAACAATTTCTCGAATATATAATACTGTAACATGTACACGTCGTTTATTACCTGTATATGTTGAAGAAGCTATGGGGTATCTTGGTTCTTGTTTTGTTCGTGTTTGGGGAGAGTTGTTAACAATATATTTTCTGCTTTCTATGTTCCTAAGTTGATTGTCTTTAGTAATAATTTCATCTGAAATCACTTGATGTTTATATTTATTGATGAAAAAATATCCCTCATTATTACAAATTAGTTGATATAATCGAGAGGGTACTTTGGCTTGAATTGTTTCATTTTCATCTAAATACACTAAATTTTCGTATTGTTTTAATTTCTTTTCAAAAGATACACTATCAGAAAAAATATCTTCCTCTGCATTTGAAATTGCATGATATAACGAATAAAAATTATTTGTTTTTTCCCATGCAAAAAATTCCTCATCAGACATTTTTTCTAACACATTTACTAATGTACTCATTGCTTCGGGAGATTTGAAATGTAGAATACCGTCTATAATTTCATAGGAATTCTGTTGGGAACAGCCTTTAGTTGAAGGAAGATCTTCTTTTTCTATTATTTTTTCTTCACAAGAAAAAAAATAATAAAATTATACTAATACATTTTAATAGTTTATTCATAGTTTTAAAAATTAAAATTGATGGATTAAAATTATAGAATAAATTAAGGATTCAATTAATATACCTCTTGTTTCTAATTGTAATGTTGTTTTTTTATACACTGATTGTGAGTTTGTTATAAAAATAGTATTAAGAAAAATTGGTAAAAGGTGATAATTCGTTTATAAGGGGTGGAAACTGGAGACTTGTTATTCGGGAATCTAAACGGGGGCAGTCTGTTTTATAGGTAAATGATAGGAGTACTGCTTGCCGTATATTCCTGCTGTAGGGTTTCGGTGAGTGATTTCAGGATATTCGTCCTTTTGTTTCATTCGGGCGTATGTTTCCGGATTTTCTCCCGTATGTTTTTCCAAAAAGATACGGACGAATTTTAAAAAAGATATGTATGGATTTTAACGAAGATATGTATGGATTTCCCGGGGGAGAATGATCTTTCCCGGATCAGAGTCGGTTTGCAATTCAGTGATACATTTAGGGTAAACATATATTAACTGCCAAAATTCTATTAAATACAAATTCTAAATGGTGTAATCTGGTATGTAGGTGCCTTATCTTATTTTGTGGATTCTGTATTTGTAATTTGTGTTTTTGTAATTGTAAAACAGAAAAATGTGTGTCTGTAAATCAGTTTGTTGTGATTGGACAGGTTTGTAAATTTGGTAAAAAAATGAAATTGAATTGTAAGGTCGTATTTATCCTGCTTTTTCTTCTATGAATTGTCCAGTAAGGAGAGTATTATTGTTAAGATATCGGCCCGTTCGTCCATACCCAATTTTTTCCGGATAGCCGTTTTCCGTTTGTGGATTGAATAGACACTTTGCCGGATGACAAAAGCGATTTCATCGGTTTTGAAACCACCTCGGATCAGACAACACAATTGAATTTCTTTTTCGTTCAGGGAAGGAAACTTATCCTTCAATTTTTGCTGGAAATTGTTGTATAAATAATTTATGGTGAAATAGAGTTCATCCCAGTTTAAATCGGTCTGTCCGATGTCTCCCAGAATTTCATTATACATTTTTAAAAATGCCTGATGCTTGTCATGGGGATAGCTTGAAATAAAAGCTAATTTTTTGGATACTTCCAATTTATTCAGCAACAGTTCTTTAAATTTATCCTGACATCGGTTTTGTTCTTGGCATAAATGCTGTAGAGTTTCGATCATTTGGCAGGCGTTCAGGTATTTTTCCCGTCTTTTTTTCAATAAGATACCGATATAAGTGGCTAGTAGTATAAAAAGTAAAGCCAGAACGAGGCTACCGTTGACCAATAGCATGCGCTGGCGGACCAGCCTGCGGTTTTCTCGTTGCCATTTCTTTTGGTGGTGGCGGTTGACGATATTGTCGATGCGTTCTTCGGTCTTGTTTAGTTGGTAATCTGTAATATAGGTTGTATATTTCTTATAATGATTTAATGCCGACTGATAGTCTTTCTTTAACTCGGCAATTTGGTATAGTTGTTTATAATATTGGGCTTGTAATTTTTCCGAATCGTCCGTTGACACGGATGCCTTTTTCAGATAATACCTGGCAGAATCCAGCTGCTGGCGATGTAGATAAATTTCACTTAAAAGGAGATAACCCTGTTTCTGAAACTCCGGATTCGGATCATATTTTAAGGCATTATGCGTGTAAAGAATTGCATTCGCTGTATTTTGTGTGTTCGAATAAGAAATACCGATCTGCAACATGAGGTAAGCCACATTTACCGAATCCTGTAAATTCAAAGCGTTTAGCTCGGCCTTTTTATAATATGTCCGGGCTGCTGCATATTGTCTGGTGTTGAGCAGACAGTCGCCCATTTCATAATTGCTGTATTTATTCTGGGGAGAGTGATATTCTATGGCTTTTTGGTAAGATTCGATACTCGCTTGTTGGTCACGGCGAAGTTTATATAGCTCTCCGAGGTGATAATGAATTTGAAATAAGAGCATACTGTCTTGTCGTGGTGCATTCTCTTTTGCTTCCGACAGGTTGATAGAGGCTTTTTCATAATAACCGTTCTTGCTGTCCATGATACCCGTAAATAAATAGGCCCACCCTGCTTTGGTTGAATCACCCTGTTGCTGAAAATATCGGGCTGTATTAGAAAGGGGAGGATATACCGAGATATCCTGATAGGCTTCGTAAGCAGCATGAACTTTTAATAAATATAGGTTGTGACGGGCATTCCGTTTTAATATTTTTTGGGAAATGGAATCCAGCAGCTTCAAAGCTTGTTGAGGGGAGGAATAAATCAATTGTGCAGCTTGATTCAGCATTCTTTCTGAAGGATATCGATTTCGGCAACTGCCCCAAAGGCTTGCAAAAATAAAGATGAACAGACAGCTTTTCATATTTGGTTCGAAAGGTTTGTATTCACTTTGCTAAGTTTACTTTTTTCAGTATGCTGATTGGCGAATCTGCAGTTCTGATAGATAGGTCAGTAGTTTCAGTTCCACCAATCAGCAGGGGGCCGATTTTTGAATAAGATGCTAATTACGAAAAGTCATAGATTCGACTTTTCGGGCAGTCTCGGTAATCGGGATAGCGCTCCTTTATTTGTTTGTATTGAAATAGTTGTCCAACAGTTCGAAAGCAACGGCAAAGGAGCTGACCTGATTACTCATGACCTGTTTTTCTGCTATTTTTAAATTTTCCTTTTGGCTTTGATAGAAATGGTTGCGTAATTGTTCGTCGATGGTTTCGTACATCCAGTATTTGGATTGTTCGGCACGGCGGACATCGAAATAACCGTTTTGTTGAGTTTCACTGCAATAGTGCAGGATATTTTCCCAAATAGCATCGATACCGGTGCGTTCATAAGCGGAACAAGTCATGACTTTGGGCATGACGCCGGATTCGTGGGGC
>ERZ857693.4099-NODE-4099-length-10876-cov-6.367619_pt1 | contig 10876 bp, 10 predicted proteins | sample MGYA00519765_ERZ857693 | MGnify/ENA primary metagenome ERZ857693 (study PRJEB31778, sample SAMEA3449354) | human gut metagenome | biome: human gut; feature: human-associated habitat; material: faeces | place: United Kingdom | collected 2010/2012 ... | reverse complement strand
TCAGGAAGCAGCAGAAGAAGAACGAAAGCTGATGCAGGAAGAGGAAGCTTTTGTGACCAAGTTCGAAGAAGCTATGGATGATGATTTTAATACAGCAGACGCACTGGCAGCAGTTTTTGAACTTGTTAAATTTGCAAATACTAATGTGCAGGAGGGAAGTTCAGCAGAATTTGCAGCATATACTCTGGAAGTGATGACCAAACTCTGCGATGTTCTCGGACTGACTCTTGAGAAAAAAGAAGAAATCCTTGATGAAGAAATTGAAAATCTGATCGCTGAACGTCAGAATGCAAGAAAAGCAAAAGATTTTGCCAGAGCAGATGAAATCCGAGGACTGCTTCTTGAAAAAGGCATCGAACTGAAGGATACTCGTGAGGGTGTAAAATGGAAACGAATCTGATGCAGCTTGAAGAACAGTTTCATTTAAAACAGCAGGATCTGCGGAGCTATTCTCCGCTGACCCTGGCATATATCGGTGATGGAATTTATGAACTGATCATTCGCACGATTCTTGTCAAGAAGGGCAATTGCCCAGTTAATCAGCTTCACAAAAAGGCAAGTGCACTGGTAAAGGCCGCTTCACAGTCAGCGATCATGGAAGTGATCGAGGAGAAACTGACCCAGGAAGAACATGATATTTACCGCAGAGGCCGTAATGCACATTCACCTACCATGGCAAAGCATGCCACTATGGCAGATTACCGAAGAGCAACAGGGTTTGAGGCGTTGATGGGATATTTATATTTAAAAGAAGATTACACACGGATGATCGAACTGATCCGTATGGGAATCGGAGAGGACAGATTATGAGTGAACAGATTGAAGGCCGCAATGCGGTTCTGGAAGCCTTTCGTTCAGGCAAGTGCGTAGATAAACTTTTTATCCTGGATGGTTGTCAGGATGGACCGGTACGCACAATCGCGAGAGAAGCACGCAAAAAAGACACGATCATTAATTATGTATCGAAGGAAAGACTGGATCAGCTCAGCGAAACCAGAGCACACCAGGGAGTGATAGCCCAGGTTGCTGCATATGAGTACAGCACAGTGGAGGATATTCTTGCAAAGGCAGAAGAAAAGGGCGAACCGCCATTCCTGATTCTTCTGGACAATGTGGAAGACCCTCATAATCTTGGGGCGATCATCCGTACTGCAAATCTGGCGGGAGCACATGGTGTTATCATCCCGAAGAGAAGAGCTGTCGGCCTGACATCCACAGTTGCCAAAACATCAGCAGGGGCAATTAATTATACTCCGGTTGCCAAAGTAACGAATCTGGTACGTACTATGGAGGAACTCAAAGAAAAAGGAATCTGGTTTGTCTGTGCCGATATGGGCGGAGAAAGTATGTACCGTATGAATCTGACAGGACCGATCGGACTTGTGATCGGAAATGAGGGAGAGGGAGTCAGCCGTCTGGTGAAGGAAGCATGTGATTTTACTGCATCGATTCCGATGAAGGGGGATATCGATTCCCTGAATGCGTCTGTCGCAGCTGGCGTTCTTGCCTATGAGATCGTAAGACAGCGTCTTGCATCAGAAAGCAAATAAGAAATGGAGTTTCTTTATGTGCCGGTATGAGAAATGCACAGATGAAGAATTGATTGCCAGACTCAGGTCCGGTGAGGCAGAAATATCAGATTATCTGATGGAAAAATACAAAGGATTTGTTCGCAAGAAAGCAAGAACCATGTTTTTGATCGGTGGAGAAACGGATGATCTGATACAGGAGGGAATGATCGGACTTTTCAAGGCTGTCCAGAGTTATCAGCCAGATAAGGAAGCGTCATTTCAGACTTTTGCGGGGATGTGCATTGACAGACAGCTTTATAGTGCTGTTCAGAATTCAAACAGACAGAAGCATAAACCGTTGAATTCTTATATTTCGCTTAGCGAGGAGCAGGAGTCGAACGAACTGGAGGCCTCATGGTGGGAAAATCCCGAAAACATTATCATTGATCAGGAAAGTGTCAAGAATCTTGAACAGGAAATCCGCAGGGTACTAAGTCCGATGGAAAATCGCGTTTTGGAATATTATCTGAAGGGCTATGGTTATGTCCGGATTGCAGAAATGATGGGAAAAACACCGAAATCCATTGACAATGCATTGCAGAGGATACGAGGCAAGATTCGAAATTTTTCACTTTCCTTTTGGGATAAACAATAGTATAATTATTCTAATCTTTATGACAAAGAACAAACTGTGAACAGAGCGAACAGTAACAACAAATTGGCTGAAAGCCAGAGAAATGAAAGGAGCAGAGTATTATGGCAAAATTAAACAAATATTGGGGATTTGTTGCAGTTGGAGCAGCTGCGGCCGTAGCAGCAGGAGCAGTGGCAGCACTGGTTTTGAAGAAAAAACCGCTCGATGATTTCGAAGACGATTTTGATGATGATTTCGAAGATGACTGCGAAGAAGAGAAAGAGCAGGAAGAAGACAAGAAAGAAACCAGCGAATCATTTAAAGCCTGGGAAGAAAACGAAGAGGCGGTTGATGAATCTGTCGAGAAAGAAGCAGAAGAAGCAGAGGCAGAGAAAGCAGTCGAAGATGAAATAAAAGAAGAGGTTCAGGAAACTGAGGAAACAGAAGAAACAACAGAAGAAGCAGAAACTCCTGAGACAGAAGCGTAATCGATAAATATGATAAAAAATACCCTGCCGGTAATCCGGCAGGGTATTTTTGAGATTCAGGCTTTTGGAAGTCTGAATGAACTTTTGAGAGATACGATACGGTTAAATACCGGTTCGCCTTCCTTAGAATCATGAATATCAGCACAGAAGAAACCGTTTCTTACAAACTGGAAGCTGTCATATCCTTTTGCTTCCATAAGTGCTGGTTCTACATAAGCAGTTACGGTGGTCAGGGAGTTTGGATTTACATTCAGAGAACCATTTTCCTTGTTGTAAACACCCTTTTCTTCATCTACGATATTTTCATAGAGACGAACAGTTGCCTTTCCTGCATTGGAGGCTTCTACCCAGTGGATAGTTCCCTTGACTTTACGTCCGTCCGGAGCGTTTCCTCCTTTGGTTTCCGGATCGTAGGTGCAGTGTACAACACGTACAGTGCCGTCATCGTCTGCCTCGAATCCTGTACAGGTAACGAAATAAGCGTTCATCAGACGAACCTCAGCACCTACAAAAAGCCTCTTGTATTTACGTGGCGGATCGATCATGAAGTCATCACGCTCAATGTATAATTCTCTGCTGAATGGAATCTTACGAGTTCCAAGAGCCTCATTTTCCATATTGTTTGGAGCTTCCAGGTATTCTACCTGTCCTTCCGGATAGTTGTCGATCACAAGCTTGATCGGATCAAGAACTGCCATCATACGAGGACGTTTCAGCTTGAGATCCTCACGGATACAGTACTCCAGCATAGCGTAATCAACAGAACTGTTGGCTTTGGAAACACCGCAGAGATCAACAAACATCTTGATGGATTCCGGAGTAAAACCTCTTCTTCGAAGAGCAGCGATGGAAACAAGACGAGGATCATCCCAGCCGTCAACAATACCATCCTCGACAAGTTTTTTGATGTAACGCTTTCCGGTAACAACGTTTGTGAGGTATAATTTTGCAAATTCAATCTGTTTTGGTGGCTGAGGATATTCCAGCTCTCTGACAACCCAGTCATAAAGCGGTCTGTGGTCTTCGAATTCCAGTGTACAGATAGAATGTGTGATGCCCTCGATAGCATCCTCGATCGGGTGGGCAAAATCATACATTGGATAGATGCACCAGGTATCACCGGTTCTGTGATGTGTCATATGGGCAACTCGATAAATAACCGGGTCACGCATATTCATGTTAGGAGATGCCATATCGATTTTGGCGCGGAGAACTTTTTCTCCGTCCTGATATTTGCCGTCTTTCATTTCCTCAAAAAGCTGAAGGTTCTCTTCGACGCTGCGGCTGCGGTATGGGCTTTCCTTGCCTGGTTCAGTAAGAGTACCACGGTATTCACGAATCTGATCAGCAGTCAGATCACAGACATAAGCCTTACCTTTCTTGATCAGTTTGATGGCAGCTTCATACATCTGTGGAAAATAATCAGATGCGAAGAAAAGTCTGTCCTCCCAGTCGGCACCAAGCCATTTGATGTCAGCTTTGATAGATTCTACAAATTCGCTTTTTTCCTTGGTTGGGTTGGTGTCGTCGAAACGCATATTAAATTTGCCGTTGTATTCTTTAGCAAGTCCATAGTTCAAAAGAATGGATTTAGCATGTCCGATATGGAGGTACCCGTTAGGTTCCGGTGGGAAACGGGTGTGTACGGTATCATATACACCTTCGGCCAGATCTTTGTCAATGATGTTCTCAATAAAATTTTTGGAAACAGTTTCGTTCTCCATCTCTGTCCCTCCTGAGTAATTCTGTTTGATCTTTTTTGATAGAAAAAAAACCCTTGAATCACTCAAGGGTTGAAAGCTGATGACGGGAATCGAACCCGTGACCTCCGCCTTACCAAGGCGACGCTCTACCGACTGAGCCACATCAGCAATTACTTCATAAAGCGGTTAACTGCCGCTCACAGTTGATAATATTAGCAGAAGTAGAGATTGTTGTCAACACTTTATTTTGACTTTTTTTAATCTTTTTTGGAAAAGAGTTTTTGCTATTTTGATAGTTGTCAGTTTGGTGGGGAGAGGGTATACTGAAACAGAAGAAAATGATATATAAGGAAGACATATACATGAAGAAAATCATACTTGCTTCGGCATCGCCAAGGAGAAGAGAACTTCTGGCAAATGTCGGTGTGATCTTTCAGGTATGCCCTGGAAACAGCGAAGAGAAGATCACAAAGGAAATACCGGAAGAAATCGTAGAGGAATTGTCATTACAGAAGGCAATGGCAGTTGCGTCAAAATTTGATATGGAAGATGGAACGGTTATTCTGGGTGCAGATACGATAGTGTCTTTTGATGGGAAAATTCTTGGAAAACCCAGGAATGAAGAAGAAGCAGTCAATACACTGATGATGCTCCAGGGAAATACACATCAGGTCTACACTGGTGTGACCGTCATGGAACAGAAGGAGAATTCGTCCTGGAAGACGCTCACTTTTGCAGAATGCACAGATGTTTCTTTTTATCCTGTATCTGAAGAGGAAATTCGGGCATATGTGGCTACAGGGGAGCCGATGGACAAGGCCGGAAGTTATGGGATCCAGGGAGCATTTGGCGCATATGTAAGAGGCATCAGAGGTGACTATACAAATGTGGTAGGACTTCCGGTAGGAAGACTGTTTTATGAAGCAAAAGAACATGGAATAGAATTACGAGGATAGAATCATGATAAAGGCATGTATTTTTGATCTGGACGGCACTCTTGCCAATACACTGGACTCTATGGCATATGTTGCAAATGAGATCCTGAGAGATATGGGACTTAAAGAACAGCCGACAGAAAACTTTAAATATTACAGTGGCGAAGGGGCGGATATGCTTGTGCGCCGATGTCTCAGAGACGCCGGAGACCCTGGACTTACTCGTTTTGAAGAATGCAGAGAACTTTACAGAAAGAAGTTTGATGAAGATCCCTTATATAAAGTGGTTCCGTATGAAGGAATTATGGAACTTCTGCATGCATTGAGAGCGGCAGGTGTGAAACTGGCAGTGTGTACCAATAAACCGCATATAGCAGCGGTTAAAGTCATTGACAAAATGTTTACAGGATGCTTTGATCTGGTGATCGGACAGAGTGACGCGATCCGCAGGAAACCGGCTCCGGACGGCCCTCTTAAAGCAGCTGCAGAATTTGATGCTTTACCGGAAGAATGTATGTATATCGGAGATACAAAAACAGATATGGAGACAGGTACAGCGGCTGGCATGCATACGATAGGTGCATTATGGGGATTCAGGGACAGGGAAGAACTTGAAAGCAGCGGTGCTGAGATTGTGGCAGAGAAACCTGAGGATTTACTGAAGATATACGAGGAACTGAATCATGATTAAACTGGTTGCAAGTGATCTGGATGGGACACTGCTTCTGAATGGAGCACAGAGCCTTCCAGAGGAACTTTTTCCTTTAATAAAGAAATTAAAAGAACTTGGCATTTTATTTGTGGCAGCAAGTGGAAGACAGTATGCAAATATGAAGCGTTTGTTTGAACCTGTGGCAGATGAGATGGCTTTTATCAGCGAAAACGGAGGCTTGGCTGTCCAGAATGAGAAGGCGCTCTACCAGGATAGTTTTCCACCGGCACTGGTAAAAGAACTTGTAGAAGCAATCTATGACAGAAAGGGAGCGGAATTCACCTGCTCCACGAAAGACTTCTATTATATCCGTCCAAAGACAGCGCATTACAGAGATTTAATGCTGAATGTGGTCAAAAACAACTGCAGAGATATCGAGAGCTTTGATGAGATTAAAGAGCCATGCATGAAAGTGGCCGTATATGAAAGAGGAGGAATTCAGGAAGAGTCTATCCGTTACTGGCGAGAACGCTTTGGAGATAAGTGCACAGTAGTGACATCGGGATTTGCATGGGTAGATTTTGTTCCGTTTGAGACGAACAAAGCAAGAGGTCTTAAGGAGTATCAGAAGCGTTTTGGCATAGAACCAGAAGAGTGTGTTGTATTCGGTGATGAATATAATGATATAGCAATGCTGGAATCGGTACCGTACAGCTTTGCCATGGCTCATGCGAAGCCAGGTGTCAAGAGGGCGGCTGCCTATCAGACAGAACGAGTAGAGCTGATCCTGGAGAAACTGATCCGGGCAGGAGGAAATATAGAGGAGGTATTGAGAGAATGTATACAAAAGAAAGCATAGAAACATTTCTGCAAAATCAGGGGCGGCTTTTTGATGAAGAAGTCGCAGCTTCTTATGAAGAGGCAGAGGAATTTCTGGAAGATTGTATGGCAATGGAATTAAAAACATTAAAGGAAGTTCGTGCGTATTTTGATGAGTCAGGGGCGGATATAAGCGGAATGACAGACGAGGAACTGGAAGATGCAAGTGAGGTGTTTAGGCTTCCTTCAGGTGGATATCTTGTAGTAGAAGGATAGAATGAAACTCTGAGATAGTTCCATGAAGAATAAAGAACAGACAAGAAAAAGAACTCCATTCATTTGGCGAAAGAAAGCCTTAAAGAATGGAGTTCTTTTGTGCTTTATGTAAAATAGAGATTACATGATATTGTTGTATCATGCTATAATGACGATACAGGAAGAGAAAAACACAGTAATATTGCGTGCGTGGCATGAGTGAGTTATGATGAAAAATATAATCCAAAAGGAGGAAGATTATGAGCAGAAGGAGATTTCTTGCGATTATTATGTCTGTGTTTATGATATTATCGCTGCTTCCGGCGACAGTATTTGCAGAGACATCCAAGACACTGGACGGACAGTTAAAAATCCAGGGTCTGGCAGCAGCAGGAACCGTACTGAGTGCTGATTTGAAGGGGATAAAAACAGAGGGAGTAACAGAGGACAGTGTCAGTTATGAATGGTTCCGTAAGACACCAGAGGATGAGAAAAAAGAACAGCAGGGTGAAAAACCGGAACTGAAACAGCTTGGTAAAGAAAAGACATATACAATAGTAAAAGACGATGTGGATTCAAAGATTGTTCTTACGATTACCGCACTGGAAGACAAGGGATTCAGTGGCAGCCTGACGGCAACTACGGCAACTGTCGCAGAAACGGTAGAAGCGGCAGAACAGAATCAGACGAAGACAGAATTGAATACTGAGGATATGGGGGAGAATGGATCCCAGGATGCAAACGCATCCGAGGAAACATCAGAAGAAACACTGGAAATCCCTGAAGCAAAGGAAGAGGATGAAGCGGGATCCGAATCTGTGGATGGAATTCCGGCAGCAACGGAAGATACAGAGACATCACAGCCGGAACAGTATGAACAAAATACAGAAGAAGAGCCGAGTTTAAATGAATATCATGAGGAACTTTATCCAGAGGAAGGCAACGAAAGTTCAGAAGAAGCAGAAGATGTAGAAAATACAGAAAATGCGGCAGATAATGAACAGACTTCCGGTGATGCAGGAAGTTCTTCTGTGGAGGGAATCCCGGCAGCAACGGAAGATGGAACCTATGGAGAGGGAGATACCATTCCGGAAGATACAGACGAGAAAGCCTATCAGGCAGAAGCAGAAGTTGGAGATGGAAGCAGTGATGTTCTGAACTTTGGAAATGTTGTTCCAGGGCAGGAGGATGAGCTGGCACAGTATATTACGATCAAGAACACAGGAACAGAAACACTGAATTTTGTGGGAATCAGTCCGGAACATTTTGCAGTACAGGATATTACAGAACCATTGGAAGCCGGACAGAGTGTGCAGGTATGGATTGCACCGAGAGTAGGAACACAGCCTGGTACTTACGATGATACAATCACCTATCAGACAGAGGAGGGAGCAGAAGCTTCTTTTAAAGCACAGATGACCATCACAGAAGAGGCACCGGAAGATACACCGACGCCGGAACCGACACAGATACCGGAAGATACACCGACGCCGGAACCGACACAGATACCGGAAGACACACCGACGCCGGAACCGACACAGGCACCGGAAAACACACCAACACAGGTACCCCTGGAGAGTAAGGTTCGTTCTGATATGGCTGAAGCGGATTTTGGAAGCGTGGTAGAGGGTTATACAGAGGCACCGCAGGCAAAGACCGCAACGTTGACGAATGAAGGTAATGCAGATGCAGTTCTGTCAGATGTTTTTAGTGATCAGGGAGAAATTCGATATTTTGATGTTTCCTTATCATCGCAGCAGATATCTGCAAATGGCGGTACAGCTGCATTCTCAGTACGTCCGAAGAATAACCTGTCAGCAGGTACTTATACAGAGTCGTTTACAATCACAGATACCACTTCCGGACAGAATATTGTACTCACAGCATCTGTCACGGTTGATACAGCAAAGCACAGCCTTGGAATTTCAACAGATACACTTGATTTTGCAAGTGCCAAAAAGGGGTACAGCGGAATTGGCGGACAGCAGGTCACAGTGACGAATAATGGCAATGTGACGGAAACGCTCATTCAGCCGACTGCAAAATATTTTACAGTAACAGCCTCTTCTGCACTGACTATCCAGCCAGGGAAAACAGCTGTATTTACAGTAACACCAACATCCGGCCTTGATGTGAACAGTTATCAGGAAACGATAAAAATTTCTTCAGAGGCGACAGAAACTGCTTTCGATGCATATTTTCAGGTACTTAAAGGAACAGTTTCTCTTACAAAGATCCAGAATCCATTAGATATCAGTGGAATTGCAAACGGTACAGCAAAAGACGCACAGAAATTGCAGCTGCCTTCCGTTGTAGTAATTGAAACCACTGGAGGAAAGGCAAAGGCGAAGGTTGCCTGGGATGTTCAGAACTGTTCCTATAAGGTTTCTGATACAGCAGCACAGAGTTTTACAGTGAAAGGAGCAGTGACACTTCCGGATGGAGTGGACAATGATAATAAGGTGGAACTGGCGGCTTATGTTAAAGTCAATGTAGAAGCCTATACACCTAAGAAAGCTTCAGCAGATGACAACAAGATCACAGGAATTGAGCATAATGGCGTTTATACAACACAGTCCAAAATATCTTTTACAGCAGTGGGAGCAGGAATGGATAATAGTTCACCTAAGAAGGGGGATATCCGTTATATTCCGCTGAACTGGACTGTTATTAACACAAATACATGGGACGAAGCACCGTATACCGCCTGCTTTGGATTAGCCAAAAGCGGAGATTATACATTGAAGGTTGTTTTTCAGCAGCAGCAGTATAATGGAGAAAGCTGGAAAAACACGGATGCACAGGATACCAAACAGGTGGCATTCAGTATTGCCAAAGCAAAGGTTACTGCACCGGGAACAAATGTAACGCCGACTGCAAATCAGAAAAAATCAGTGCGGACAAATGATGCTACAGTGATTCTGCCCTTTGTCATTGTATTACTCATTGCAGTTGGAGCAATCTGCGGTATAATCTATTATAAAAAGAAAAAGAAATAAGAAACGATATAAATACTGATTTGTTAGCACTCATTTTAAATGAGTGCTAATTTTTTCTTGACTTTTATAAAAAATGGTATTAGTATATATAAAAATGAAATCAAAAGAAACAAAGGAGCGTGTTTTTTATGGCAGCAAAACATGGAAATTTGTCAATCAACAGTGAAAATATTTTTCCTATAATAAAAAAGTGGCTGTATTCAGACCATGATATTTTTGTAAGAGAACTGGTGTCCAACGGATGCGACGCGATCACCAAACTTAAGAAGCTGGAAGTAATGCGAGAGTATACATTTCCGGATGATTATAAACCAGCAGTACAGGTAGTGGTGGATCCAGATGCCAAAACCCTGAAATTCATTGATAATGGTATCGGTATGACAGGTGATGAAGTGGAGGAATATATCACACAGATCGCTTTTTCCGGTGCAACAGAGTTTCTTGAGAAATATAAGGACAAAACTACAGATGATCAGATGATCGGACACTTTGGACTGGGATTCTATTCTGCATTTATGGTTGCAGATGAAGTGCATATTGATACACTTTCTTACAAGGATGGAGCAACAGCTGTACACTGGACCTGTGATGGCGGAACAGAGTACGATATGCAGGATGGTGACAGAACAGTACCAGGAACAGAAATTACTTTATTCCTGAATGAAGAAAGCCTGGAGTTCTGTAATGAATATCGTATGCGCGAAGTGATTGAGAAATACTGTTCTTTCATGCCGGTAAATATTTATCTCTCCAAGGCAAATGCAGAACAGGAATATGAGACAATCGATGAATCAGAACTTCGTGATGATGATGTGGTTGTAGAGCATATTCATGAAGAAGCCAAAACCGAAGAGAAAGAAAATGAGAACGGTGAGAAAGA
>ERZ857693.4092-NODE-4092-length-10912-cov-7.347518_pt1 | contig 10912 bp, 10 predicted proteins | sample MGYA00519765_ERZ857693 | MGnify/ENA primary metagenome ERZ857693 (study PRJEB31778, sample SAMEA3449354) | human gut metagenome | biome: human gut; feature: human-associated habitat; material: faeces | place: United Kingdom | collected 2010/2012 ... | reverse complement strand
TATTTTGACATTCCTACCGGAACTTTAATAGTTACAGATTCTGTTGTTACCATAAGATCACGCCCTTTCTGTTAGAAATCTATGTTCGCTTTCTTTTCTATATTATATCTATTATTTGGATTTTCTACAACTGATTTTTTATTCACAAATACATTCCATCGTAACTAAGCCACTCTTTTCTCCCACAAAAATAAGGCTCCGAACCTACTATGTAGATTCAGAACCTTAAAGTGTATAGATTATTCATTTTTACAAAAAACTGAATAATGAGGTTTGCGAACAAACAAAACAAGCTATTCAAACTCTTGGGCGGATGGCATTATACGCTTCCTATGACGCCTGTATAGATAGTTTTAATTCGAACCTACGTTTGTTTTTTCGTAGTTTCCGTACCGCTAAAGGAAAAATAAACTCCAAAAAAACTCCAAATCAACTTGGGCGATCTTTTGCTTCCTCCTGCGCATAAAGAAGATCCAATGCCTGGCAAATGACTCCGCTCATCGTCTGATAATGTCTTTCAGCATATGAAACTAACCGTTCTTTATCTTCTGCAGTCATACGAATTCTTAAACTCGAATCCTTTCCATCCAATGACGGTTTTCTCGGCATTTCAATCTCCTCCCTTCCTTATATATTTCATTCTAATACGAATTGATACAAATGTCAATAATAACATTGTGGAAATTTGAATGTTTATTCTGATATTTTTTATATGTCTGGTTCGTTAGTTGATAATCCTAAACAACACCCCCTTTAATCAAATAAGTATTTATAGGCTACCCGATTTTCAAATGAAGAACCAAATCCCAGTGTAATTCTTTTCTCCTCATCTTTATTCCAAAATTCACTTTTATGTTCTAGTATCCTTTTTCTGTAATTATTATTATTAATGAAGTTACACCACATATTATCCGATATCTTTATTTTTTTATAATCAAAGGATTCCGGTTTGAATATAAATTCTAAATAATCACTCATATATGTATATTCTTCCAAAAATTTAATATCTTCTTCATTTGCACAACCTAATAATACCAATATAACTAAGTGATTAATTGCATCTGCCTTATGGTCTGGAAATTTATATACCCCTACCACATTTTTTTTAGCATACTCCCTAAATTTATTATTATAATATTCTTTTATTTTTCCATCAAATATCAGTATTTTTTCGTATAGAAATTGAAATATCTCTTCCTCCCAATTATTTATAAGATTCTCTACTATCCAATTTTTCCATTTGTTTTCATCATATTTCAGTAAGATTTTTCTGTTAACAAACACGAAAAATGTCTTCTGCCGAATATTATCCTTTATTCTATCGAGTTCATCACAACAATGGATGTATATTTTTTTATCAGCTATCTCTGATAATATCTTTATCAAATTAGGATATGCACCCGGATGTGCTGTTACTTCTAGCGGAATTTCACTATTAACCAATAGTTCTAACAAAGCAGCATACTCTGCAATTGTTTTATCAAAATGTTTTTCTACGTATATCCACAAAGCATATATGTTATTAGTAATTGCCCGAATATTTTCAGTTTCAGAAGGTGTTAGCAATACTACAAAGGCCTTTACAATTCTAGAGTTTTGCTCCTGATTCAACTTGCATAACGACAATAAGAAACAAAACGACTCCAACTGCTCTATCATCCTTATATTCCAATATTTCTTCATGGATAAGCAAAAATTCTCAAACAACACAGAAATGTCAAATTCATCAGATAATTCTATTGAATCAACTTTATAATATGATGCTATACTTCTTAATTCCTTTTGTTTAATATGTTTTACCATCATATCCACATCCAACAATGCTATAGGATACGGTTTCACATTTGTTCTTGGGAATGCCCCTTTTCCCTGAAATTCATCTGGATAATATGTACAAAATATTGCTTTTATATAGGGTGTCACCATTTTTTCAACATTGTTAAACCAATCCAACATTAAATGATTTTTCTTGTAGAACAAGTAATAGTCATATGCAATCTGCCTAATCTGAAACAAGTCTCCATAAATAGTTCCGCCCATTTTAGAAATACTTGCTTTTTTCATATAATATTCTTCATGCTTTAAAAGATAATTGTTCATTTCTTGAATATCAGATCCGTTCTCAGTTATGTCTTTTATTGTATTATATGCTTTACTATATCGAGCAGCAGCACTATCCAATAATAAATTCAGCCTATCATAATCCTCTTTACTATTCTCTAAATACAATAGTAGACGTGCACATGTATTATTAAACTGGTATATTGCTAATTCATAATACGTTTGATTTGAGAGTTTCAAATAATCTACATTGTCATATTGTTCCTTCAAACCATTCATAATATCTATTAATCCGTCTGTATATTTAATCAACGAAGAATAGTATGCCTTCACAGAGCTTAATGATTCCTTTTCTATTTTACTCATAATTTCATGATACTTATTTTGCAAAGAAAGCTCAAATAAACTATCATTTTCTTCAATATATTCTTCGAAAACAATCCTATCTCTTATAGTCCGAGATTCTAGTTGAATTCCAAATATCCCTGACTTCTTCAACAAGCAACACAAGTCCTTGTTTTTTGTTAGTATTTTAAAATTATTATATTCTACTACATCATTAAAGGTCATTATGGGTGTCTTTATTCCATAAACACTTTTAAATTGAAATGCCTCAATAATTGTTTTATAACTAATGGATCCAAAACAAGAAACATCCTTTTTAAGTTTTTCCAACGCAATATTTAGCAATTCCGATTTATCATCTGTATATGCTAATGGCTCACTATTCAAATAATACAAAAAAGAATACAGTTTTTTCCCAACACCGTTACTTATCTCCGTGCATTTCGAGTTTTCTATCATGTAATCCGATATTTGTGATAAATCTACCAACTCAACTCCTTTGTTTTTCCAATATGATATGTCATGTGCACGATCTTTAATTTTATCTACTACTAAATAATGTGGCTGACGATTTTCTACCCTTTTTTCTTTAACAAAGAAATCAATATAGCTCATAATAAGTTTCAAGTTATTATCATTTAACGAATATCCTACAAAAAGAAATGTTTTGTCAATCAAAAGGGATTTTATAAATGTCTCTATGATAATATGATTTTGAGAATAATTTAAATAATCATCCTCTTTTAATACTATATTGTCTATATCATCAATATCTCCATGCATTTTGATAATATAATTTCGTCCTTTTTTTGACAAAATGTCATCATCTTTCATTATTACTGCATATTTAGATACTCTAGGGTCATTTACATTTTCCAGTAAATGATCATAATTTGTAGTAATAATATGTTCTGGTTGTAGTTTAACAATAATTTCATCAATAATATTAGTTTCATATTCATCACTACAAAACTTGTCTTTCAAAAAATCATAATATGGTTTTTTCTCTTCTTCAGTATCACCAAAGCTTTCGTAGAAATGTTGCGGGATACGCAAAAAATCCTCCGCTGAAAAATCATACTTCAATTTACAGTTATAACTATCTATACTGCACAATTCAATTTGCTCACCGCATTCTCCACATATTAAATCTTTTATCTCACATGATGCACATTTATTTTCACCGATTTTATCAGCAATCTCTTTAACCAACTCCCACCATGAACACACACCAGAATTTTTAGAAACTCCAGCGCCCACAAAAATCACAAGATTCTCATTTGAATTTATTTGCTTAATTTTTTCTATCTGTTCGATAATCTGGTTCATTAACATCACCTCATATAGTTTTATAAAATTCTCTTCCTTTTATCGTCTATTTTTATAATTACTGACTCCTACCAATGTATGCTAAATTCGGTCGAACTGATCGGTCAGCTCGGATGAGCTGACCGCGAGTTCGCTTTATCTGACCACTTGTAGATCAATTTGTAAGTTACCTGGAAGGATTTCTCATGTTCCTCCCGTTAAATTCAAGCCGATATGCGTTGTGGATGATCCGATCCATGCAGGCATCCGCATAGGTATTATCCTGAAATAATTCATACCAGCTGGATACTGGAATCTTAGAAATCACCATTGTAGAATGACGACAGTCTCTGCTGTCGATGACCTCAAAGAGGTTGCGGCATTTATCAATGTCCAGTTCCATCAATCCAAAGTCATCTATAACAAGCAGATCAAGAGCTGCCAGCTTCTTTGTATAGTTAAGATATTCGCCTGTAATCTGAGCTTATTCTAACTCATAGATCAGTGTGCTGGTTTTTACGTATCTTACGGTATGGAACAGCCGCAATGCACTGATGCACAGGGCTGGTCCTATGTCAAGAAAAAATACAAATTAAATGTAACCAATTTTCTCTTTTTATGTAATTGTTAGCTTGCCAAGTCTTTTACGGTTATTTCTAACTTTTTTAAATATTGTTCCTCATAATCATTGGGAGATAAATACCCGCAATGACTATGAATTCGAACTGTATTGTAAAATGCTTCAATGTATTCAAAAATTAATGTATATGCATGCGTGTAATTAAAAATCTTAAATCGATTAATCCACTCTCTTTTTAAAAGAGCATGGAATGATTCTATACAGGCATTATCCCATGGATAAGCTTTCTTTGAATAACTGTGAAGCATTCCGGCGGTCGCTTTACGAAATACTTCTGACACATACTGACATCCTCTATCACAATGGAATATCAATGGATTTTTTATGTGTCTGTTCTTTTTTGCTTTTTCAATACATTCTACTACATGGGATGCTTCCAGCGTCTTGCTCAGAACCCAGGAAACGATTTTTCTGGAATATAGATCCATAACGCTTGTAAGATATACAAATCCTTCAAACGTCCAAATATACGTAATATCAGAGCACCACACAGCATCTGGATGCTCCGGATTAAATTCTTTATTTAGAATATTTTGCAGTTTTTGGCTAAGATCAGAATCTATGGTTGTTTGGGTATACGGCTTTACCCACTGTGCTTTTATTCCCATTTGACGCATATAATTTCCCACTGTTTTTTCAGCAACACATTCTCCTGATTTCCGTAATTCTACAGTAATTTTAGGTGAGCCATAGTTTTGATGGGAAGCATCATAAATCTTTTGGATTTTTTCTTTTAAAACAGTTCGACGAATAGACGTGTCCGAAGGAACCCGCTTCTTCCATGCATTATAACCAGATCGTGAAACGTCCAATTTTTTCAGTATCCCGCTGACAGAAACTTGGCGTTTCACTGGCAGGTTATTAATTTCCTTCACATATTTTGATGTGGCAGAGTAAAGAGTTTTTGTCATTTTCCCAGAATACCGATTGCTTTTTTTAACACTTCAAGTGCATCCTTTGTATCGCGTAATTCTCGTTGCAGACGTGCGATTTCTTTTGCTTCATCACTTGCGTAATTGCCTGAACCACGAGTAGGAACAGTTCCTTCATGTTCCTTTGCTGATTTCATCCAAGTCTTTAGTGCTGATTCACTAATTCCAAGATTTTCAGCACACTTACGAAGCGCAATCTCAGGATGCTCCAACCGATATCTTACTGCATCTTCCTTAAACTCTTGTGAATACCTTGTACCTCTTGCCATAACCATTCTCCTCTCTTGATCTATGACTATCATATAATATTTATTGAAAATGGTCATGTTTATTTTGTACTATTTATATTCTAACATCAATTCTATTAAAGCTATTTGCCAACAAATGGATAAAAATTCTTTGATTAGTGAATGTCAGTGCCTGAATGCATTGGGGCAGATTGAGAGGATGAATGAAAAAAGAGCGGAACTTGTATTAAACAAAAATACTTCAATATATCCAGAATGTATAGCAAATGAAGGGGATAATCCAGAAGATATTTTGGAAGTGAATATTTCTTAACTTCTTGAAAAAGTAACACTCAAAAAAATTCAGATGGCAAAAATTTGTTACTGTTTAAGGGTTATGTATTACTAGAGCAGCGTTCCGGGCAGTAATGAAAAAAGCTGGATCGTTCATATCCTGTGACATGGGAGCAAATCTGATCAGTGACAAACTGAGAAAACAGCAACAAATATGGAATTATCACTATTAGAGATATATAATCGGATATCGTTAGAAGTTCACATTATCGGTCAGAAGTTGATTATCCGTGTTTGAGAAAATAAATGTGTACTGCAAATGATATATAGGTTTTCATTCTTTGAATGATATGAAAAGATTACAGAATTTTATAGATAGAATGAGTTTAAATGAAGTAGCAATATTCAGAACATAATTCTGTGATGGTGGGGGTATTTATAAAGGGGTGAATTGAAAATACCATTGGAAACAACAATATATTCTGAAACTAAGATTATGGTATTATAAATTGAGATTCAGTGTGTTAAGGTAAAAAGAGTATGTATAGTTATTATAAAGAAGTAGAGAAGATGGTGAAGTCGATTTGTGAACAAGATAAGACAATAAAAGAAAAGAGCAGAGCTTTTTATATAAGGCATGCATTAAAATTTTTTAAAGAATATATGTCATTGCCTGAAAATGAAAACAAACCAATAAATGCGATTACATATTATGATGTTAATTGCTATTTGGATACTTTGCCGTATAGTGATAATCATAAAGCAAATGTCTATAATTCACTGAAGAAAATATTTAAATATACTTATAAACAGGGAATTACAGGCGATATTATGAATGGAGTTGCTAAACCGGAGATTAAAAAAAAGAGTGCAAAAATAATTCCAGAGAGTGATTATCAATTGTTAAAAAATTTTGTTTTAGATGAACAATATGACCTAAGGGAACGTCTGGTTTTGGGGCTATTCATGTTTACTGGATTACAAAGACAATATATTGCAAAAATGAAAATTTCTCAGTTTATTTTTGAAAATGGAGTATATAAGCTATCGATTATAAAAAATCCAGAAAATGAAATGAGAAAAAAGTATTATAAATTGCCTTTGAAAGTAGAATTGCAATTAATAATAAGTCAATATCTTAGATTATTCGAAAATAGCGAAGAAAAAATTGTTTCTGTAGATGAAAACTCATTAAGTTCATATATATCTAATATAACAAAAAAGATAACATCAAAGTCATATTCTCCCAAAGTCTTTGCGCGTACATTTGTGGTGAAGGCATTAGAAGAAGGAAATCGTATATGGGAAGTTAGTAATTTGGTTCTAGAGTCTGTTGGGCATATTGCCAAATTAATTGATGAAGATCCAGAAAAACTGTTTCTTCAACAATCAATAATTTTAAGCAAACTTTGAGATATAGGAATATATGGATGAGATTCTATGAGGTAAATGATTCTTTTAGATTATGATTTTTTAAACATACTTTAGCGATAGGAGATGAAATATATATAATATGCATCATGATTTAGATATCCACCCAATTCCAGAGAAAGTTCTTTATATCAATGAACTTGGAATTGCGGACACGGCTTTTTACTATAATACGGAAGAGCAGCATCAAAAAGCACTTACCGGAAGAACACGTACTAATGGTGGGATTTTACCTGATGATAATGTTCGGGTTTATGTACCGCTGGACTTAAATGCTGCTCAGATATTGAACAGACTACAGCAAATCTACCAGATTATGGAAAGTCCGGATGATACGAACGAATTAGAGTTTTCTTACCAGGTGGGTAAAATCATCTCACAACTTGAAATATATGATCAGGTGTGGGTAGCAAGAGATTTAGGAAATGCAGTAAGAATTGAAGAACGTCTCCACAGTAAGAATGGTATAGAACTGGCTGGTAAGATTGTTGGTGTTTTACTGGAAGATGAAGGCTGTGCCGAACGTTTTCCATATGATGTTGTGGATGAGTTAAAAAAAGAGTTTGGAATATGATATATGAATTGCTGAGCGAATTGCAGCCGGATGGTTATCTTGTATTGGGAGATACTAATTCCTGTTTATCTGCAATCTCAGCAAAGAGATTACATATCCCTCTTTTCCAAACATTGGGGTCAGATCCCATGAAGAAGTTAGACGTGCAGGATCAGGTTATTCCTGATAATGTTGTTCTCCATGGGCTGAAGCAGAGAAACGGAAAATTTATTGTTCGTATTTTTGGCGTAAATGATAATCCTAAGGAGAAACGGCTGTTTGGCAGGGATCTGGATGAACTGGAAGATACACTTGGAGTGAGATTCTGGGAGGAGAACGGACAGGCACATACCTTGTGGTCTGCTGCGCTGTATCAGGAGGCAGATACGATCCGGGAGGCAACAGATGCGACACTGGAACTTTATGAGATTGTCACAGGAGGGAAAGATTTTGACAGATCTTTATGGACTGCAGCTTCCCACAAGTCTCTCTGCGCCGGATTTAATGAGGCGGATCCGGATGCTATCATAGCATGGAATAAGCGCATGGCAGATCTGGTAACTATGGACGGGATTGCAAAGGCAATTAGGGATCGGGTTCCTGCAGGAAATATAAGAAAGCTGCAGTCTCTGACAAAGATTCAAAAGGAATGGCTGAGGAAGCGTCTGAGAAAAGCAGATTTCGGTGAAAAATGCGTCTGCATTATTATCTGGGAGTGATCCTTGAGGATGAGAATGAGGTGCAGGAATGTTTCCGTATTATTCAGTCAGAGGTTCTGGAAGCGACGATCAAAAGTCTTGCTTATAATGAGCAGGCAAGGATTGTTACAGATCATCATACAGTCAGGCTGCCGCTCCGTGTGAACTGGGGAGGTGGCTGGAGTGATACACCGCCCTATTGTAATGAAAAGGGCGGGACTGTATTAAATGCAGCTATTCTTCTGAACGGGGAGAAGCCGGTGGAGGTGACATTGGAGAGGATTCCTGAGCAGAAGGTGGTTTTTGACAGTGCATAATTGAAAAAGTTGATAAACTGAGTGCTTATCTTATCAAATAGAATAGATTGCTGCACAATCATACTTATTCCTGTATCTCTCAAATGCGGAGATACAGGAGTAATTTACAGGCTCTCTTTCTTGTCCATCCGGCAGCGTTTATCCAGGTGGCGGTTGATCAGAAGCAGGAATACAATTGTTGAGAGGACAGAAGAGATTCCGTCAGCAACAGGTTCTGCGAAAAAAGCCGCTTTTGCACCAAAGAAAGAAGGCAGGACAGCTGCACTGATCACAAAAAGAGATTTTCTGGTAACGGAGAGCGCAAGTCCTGTCTTTGGACATTCCAGGGCAGTCAGCCCGTCTACAAAGACATACTGGAAGCTTAGCGGAATGATCATCAGTGTATAGGTACGGATGACCCAGACAGAGAATCTGATATACTGTGGATCAGTGGTAAACAGAAGAACAAAGTACCGGGGAATAAACCGGGAGAGAAGGAACATGATGGTGGTAAAGATAAGCATTACTCCCAGAATGTTCCTTTCTGCGTCCTTGACCCTGTTTACGCATCTGGCACCGTAATTGTAGCTCAGGATTGCCTGTGTACCTCCGCTGATCCCGATCATAGGTGAGGTGATCAGAAGCAGATAGCTTTGAGCAATGGTGGCACAGGTGATTAGCATATCGCCCTGGGAAGCACCACCATATTTCTGGAGCACTGTATTCATAAAGATCAGGATCAGGCTGTCTGTGGCCAGGATCAGAAAAGGAGAAAATCCCAGGGAAAGGATTTTCCTTATGACTTTTAAGTTGTACTGTCCGAAGGTAATCTTTACAGGAACCTTTTTTCCCAATAAGAAGGTCATTGCAAAGATGCAGGAGAGTATCTGCGAAATAACGGTTGCAATGGCAGCACCGGAAATTCCCATATGAAAACCAAAAATAAAAATCGGGTCTGACAGGATGTTACATCCTGCGCCGATCAGTACGGTAAACATTCCCACAAGGGGGAATCCCTGACAGTTGATAAAGTAATTAAGCCCTGTAGCCATCAGTGCGAAAAAGGTACCTGTTGTATAAATAGTCAGGTAGGTATTGGCAAAGGGAAAAGTAGCCCCACTTGCGCCAAACAACATAAGCAGCTTATCTTTTAGCAGAAGAAAGCTGACAGTCAGCAGAACAGAAAAAATACTGAGCATCAGAAAAGAATTTGCCAGTACCTGTTCTGCTTTTTTGTGATTCTTTTCGCCCATTCGGATTCCCATGGTAATGGAACCTCCGATTCCTACCAGGGTGCCAAAAGAAGTGAGAAGTGTAACGATAGGACCGCATATGCCTGCACCTGCAAGAGCCAGTGCGCCATTTTCGGAAATATGTCCGATATACATCCTGTCAATAATACTGTAAAGTACATTGACAAATTGCGCGGTCATAGAAGGGATGGCAAGCTGGAGCACCAGAGTGCGTACGGGTGCCTTGCCAAGATTTGCTGTTGTGTTCATTTTAATTTTCCTCATCCATTCGACAGGGACTGCCGCACTTGCATGTGCAGCAGCCCCTGTATATTAATCATTGTCAATTTTAACAGATATGGACAGAAAAAGCTATGATTTTTGAGATATTGTCCTTGTAAAAGATATTGAGAATAGCCTCTCGGGGTCAGACCCCCATGAAATCAGGCTCTCGGGGTCAGACCCCATGAAGAAGAAATGATTTTTCTCTAAAGAAACTATAAACGAAAACGAGAGCATAGGCTACTGGCGCTGCTCTAATAACTACATAAAATTTTGTGGAAGGCACATTGGGCGCTACAAGGTATGGAAAGGAGAATTATGAAAACAACATTACTTATCATGGCAGCTGGTATTGGCAGCCGCTTCGGAACAGGAATCAAGCAGTTAGAGCCGGTGGATTATGCTTTCCAGGACATTAACGATATTCCGGGGACTCTGCCGGAAGGCCGTACAAAGCCGTGGGGAACTGGTCAGGCCGTGCTTGCAGCGAAGAAGGTCATCAAGACCCCGTTCATCGTCATCAATGCAGATGATTACTATGGCAAAGAAGGTTTCAAGGCTGTTCATGAGTATCTGGTGAATGGCGGCAAGTCCTGTATGGCAGGTTTTGTGC
>ERZ857693.4089-NODE-4089-length-10926-cov-2.779045_pt1 | contig 10926 bp, 9 predicted proteins | sample MGYA00519765_ERZ857693 | MGnify/ENA primary metagenome ERZ857693 (study PRJEB31778, sample SAMEA3449354) | human gut metagenome | biome: human gut; feature: human-associated habitat; material: faeces | place: United Kingdom | collected 2010/2012 ... | reverse complement strand
GGTCGATTACAGCTGGGAGGGCTTCCAGTGGATCGTGCCCGACGACAGCAAGCAGAGCGTCATCGCGTTCCTGCGCCGCGACGCTGCGGGCAAGATGGTGCTTGTCGTATGCAACTTCAACCCGGTGCTGCGCAAGGAGTACCAGATGGGCGTGCCGAACCCCGGCAGCTACAAGGAAATCCTCAACTCCGACGATAAGAAGTACGGCGGCTCCGGCGTGACCAACGGCACGGTCAAGGCGAAGAAGGGCCCGATGCACGGCTTCGACCAGCATATTTCGCTGACGCTGCCGCCGCTGTCCACCCTCTACCTGAGCGTGCCCGCTGCCCGCAAGCCGCGCGCCGCCAAGGCGGAGGACAAGGCAGCGGAAAAGCCCGCCAAGCCCGCCGCCAAAAAGACGGCAAAAACCACTGCCAAGACTGCGGCCCCTGCCGCAGACGCCGGGACCGAGGCGGCTCCCAAGCGCCGCGGACGTCCGCCCAAGGCCAAAACGACGGTGTAAGCCGTCTTTGGATATATGTTAAAAACGGCATTCTGCCGAAATTTTAAGGGGAGAAATCTTATGGCAAAAGAAATGATCGCAATGATCCTGGCTGGCGGCCAGGGTTCGCGCCTCTACGCGCTGACCCAGAAGCTGGCTAAGCCGGCGGTTCCGTTCGGCGGTAAGTACCGTATCATCGACTTTCCGCTGTCCAACTGTGTCAACTCTGATATTGACACCGTTGGCATCCTGACCCAGTATCAGCCCCTCGTCCTGAACGAGTACATCGGCAACGGCCAGCCGTGGGACCTTGACCGCCTGCATGGCGGTGTCCATGTGCTGCCGCCCTACCAGCAGGCCACCGGCTCTGACTGGTACAAGGGCACTGCCAACGCAATTTACCAGAACATTTCCTTCATTGACCGTTATGACCCGCAGTACGTCATCATCCTGTCCGGCGACCAGATCTGCAAGCAGGATTACGCTGATTTCCTGCGCTTCCACAAAGAGAAGAACGCCGAGTTCTCGGTTGCCGTTATGGAAGTGCCTTGGAGCGAAGCCCCGCGCTTTGGTCTGATGGTTACGGACGAGAATGACCGCATCAGCGAATTCCAGGAAAAGCCGAAGAACCCCAAGAGCAACCTGGCTTCCATGGGCATTTATATCTTCAACTGGGATATCCTGAAAAAGTACCTCACCGAGGACGAAAACGATCCCAACAGTGAAAACGACTTCGGCAAGAATGTCATTCCCGCACTGTTGCGTGATAACCGCCGCATGTACGCTTATCGTTTCAGCGGCTATTGGAAGGATGTCGGAACCATCTCCAGCCTGTGGCAGGCCAACATGGAGGTTCTGGATCCGACCCATTCCGGCATCAACCTGTTTGATGAAAACTGGAAGATCTACTCCCGCAACTCCGGCCGCCCCTGCCAGCGCATTGGTACGGACGCTGACATCGTGAACTCGATGATCACCGAAGGCTGCCAGGTTGACGGCACCGTTAAAAACTCCATCCTGTTCCCCGGCGTTGTGGTCGAAAAGGGCGCCACTGTTGAAGCAGCCGTTGTTATGGGCGGCACTGTCATCAAGGCTGGCGCAAAGGTCGAACACTGCATCGTGGCCGAAAATGTCACCATCGAAGAAGGTGCTACCGTGGGCAAAATGCCGGAAAGCGGCCTGAATATTACCGAACCCGGCGATGTTGCAACGGTTGGCTCCGGTGTCAAGATCGGCAAGGGCGCAACGGTTGGCCCCAAGGCAATGATTTCCAATGATGTAAAGGATGGTGAGGAACAATGGTAAGCAGCAACGCAAACGCACTGGGCGTCATTTTTGCAAACTCTTATGATAACCTTGTCCCCGAACTGGTGGCGGAGCGCACAATGGCCTCCATCCCGTTCGCAGGGCGTTACCGCATGATCGACTTTGTTCTGTCCAACATGGCAAACGCCGGTGTGGATAATGTTTCGGTCATCGTCCGTAAAAACTATCATTCCCTGATGGACCACCTGGGCGCAGGCCGTGAGTGGGACCTGACCCGTAAGCGCGGCGGCCTGAATATCGTCCCGCCCTTTGCCGAGCGCAGCGTCAAGCTGTACTCCGGCCGTGTGGACGCACTGGACAGCATCCTGAACTGGCTCGAGGCGCAGAAGGAGCGCTACGTCATCCTGTCTGACTCCTACATTGCCATGAACTTCGACTTTAACAAGCTGATCGAAGCTCATGTCAAGTCCGGCGCAGACGTTACCATGGTATACAACCGCGGCGAAATCCCCGATGGTGCCCGCACCGATAACTACACCATCCGCATTGATAATGGTCGTGTGGCTGAGCTGCTTTCCAACGATTATCGTCCCGGCGTCCAGAATCTGTCCATGAACCTGTACATCATCGAGCGCGAAAGCCTGATCCAGCTTGTCCGCGATGCATCTGTGCGCGGTCTGGTCTATTTTGAGCGCGATATCCTGGCCCGCAACCTGAGCCTGCTGAATGTTCAGGCTTATGAGTTTGACGGCTATGTGGCCCGCATCAGCGATATGAAGAGCTACTTTGACGAGAACATGCGCCTGCTGCAGGCTGGCAATGTCGATAAGCTCTTTAACGAAGGCAACCCCATCTACACCAAGATTCGTGACGACAACCCCACCCGTTACCTGGAAGGCAGCAAGGTCAAGAACAGCCTGCTGGCTGACGGCTGTGTGGTGGAAGGCACCGTTGAAAACAGCGTGCTGTTCCGTGGCTGCCAGATCAAGAAGGGTGCTGTTGTGCGCAATTGTGTGCTGATGCAGGATACCGTTGTGGAGGAGAACAGCTCCGTTGAGTATGTGGTTACCGACAAGAATGTCCACATCACGGCAGATAAAAAGCTGATCGGCACGGATTCTTTCCCGGTGTTTGTTGCCAAAAGGCACACGGTGTAACCTGATTACGCCCTGAACTTTCCCGCCAACTCTCCCCGGCGGGTAGTTTGCAGGAAAGGGCGGGGGAGTGAACACGCTTCTCCGCTCTTTCCTTATTTTATCATAACAGCCTGCCCGGCAGGCGTTGCAAACAGCCGCTCCAGCGGCTCTGCAAGGAGGTACCCATGAAAATTCTCTATGCAGCCAGCGAGGCTGCACCGTATGCAAAATCCGGTGGTCTGGCCGATGTTGCCGGTGCATTGCCCAAGGCTCTGGTTCGTGACGGCATTGACTGCCGCGTTATCATGCCCCTGTACGGCGATCTCAAGTTCAAGGATACGCTGACCTATGTTACCAATTTCAGCGTGCCCGTGGGCTGGCGCAGCCAGTACTGCGGCCTGTTCAAGGCCGAGCATGACGGCGTGACGTTCTACTTTATCGACAACGAATATTACTTTAAGCGCAGCGGCCTGTATGGCTTCTATGATGACGGCGAGCGTTTTGCTTTCTTCTCCCGCGCCATTCTGGAAACCCTGTTCTATACCGACTTTGAGCCGGATATCATCAACTGCAACGACTGGCAGACCGCCCTTACCCCGGTTTACCTCAACCTGTACTACCGCCACTTGGACAAGTTCAATCATATCAAGACGGTATTCACCATCCATAACATTGCCTACCAGGGCAAGTATGGCATGGATATCCTGGAGGATACCTGCGGCATTGGCGCACGCGATGCCCACATTGTGGAGTATGATGGCTGCGCCAACTTTATGAAGGGCGCAATCGAGACTGCTGATAAGGTCACCACCGTCAGCCCTACCTATGCACAGGAGATCCTGGACCCGTGGTTCAGCCATGGTCTGGATGGCCTGCTGCGCCAGAAGCAGTATAAGCTGTGCGGTATCCTGAACGGTATTGACGTGGATGTTTTCAACCCCGCCACCGACCCGGATATCCCGCAGAACTATGATGCCAACACGGTGCAGCAGGGCAAGCCCGTCTGCAAAGCAGCTTTGCAGGACGAGTTCGGCCTGAACAAGGATGGCAGCCCGGTCATGGCCATGGTCACCCGTCTGGTCGGTCACAAGGGCGTTGACCTGGTGCGCAGCATTGCCGAAGGTCTGCTGCAGCAGGGCATTGAGCTGGTGATCCTCGGCTCCGGCGAAGCCCAGTACGAGAACTTCTTCAACGAGCTGTGCGCCCGCAACCCCGGCCGCGTTGGCGTGTACATTGGCTTTAACGCCAAGCTGGCCCAGCGCATTTATGCCGGTGCCGATATCTTCCTGATGCCGTCCCGTTCCGAACCCTGCGGCCTGGCCCAGATGGTCGCCTGCCGTTACGGCACGCCTCCCATCATCCGCGAGACCGGCGGTCTGCGCGACTCCATCCACGACTCCGGCGATGGCTATGGCAATGGCTTTACCTTTGCCAATTACAACGCCCACGAGCTGTACGAAGCCTGCTGGCGTGCCAAGGAAGGCTACTGGAACAAGGAAGGCTGGCCCGTGCTGGTCAAGCGCGCCATGGAATGTGATTTCAGCTGGTCCAACTCCGCCAAGAGCTATGAGGGCCTGTACAATGAGGTCGTGAACCTCTGGTAAGTCTTTGGGAAGCTGCTCCCTAATGAGTTAAAATCAAATCCCGCTGTGTGCAGCCTGAAAAGCCGCATACAGCGGGATTTTTGTTTCATTGGGATTGGTCCGGTGAAAAGGAAAACGGAAAGAATAGATACGCCCGTGCGGCAGCATAGCAGCGTGACAGGGGAGACGAACCGAATGCTTCCAGAACGCAGCACAGGAATTTCGAAAAAGCCAACCATCCGGAAATGAAGAAATTTCGGATTTTTTGCCACAATTTGCCGAACATGTGTTACAATAGTACCGGAATTTTGGCCGTGGCATTAAGGAGAATCCCATGCCCGCGGTCAATCGGGAAAGGAAACATAACAGCAATCCTATGGGGAAAAGAAAACATTGGTATGTACCGTGCATCGCCCCGGCACTGGCCGCGCTTTTGCTGGCGGGCTGCGGCGCAACGGTGGATTTGAATGAACAGGCCACAGCCGAAACCGCCATGGCCGTGCAATGGGTGCCCAATGGCAGCGTTTATGCTACTGCGGCGGAAGAGCTGGAATACTGGTCCACAGCCCAAAAGCTGGAATCCGCCCTTGCCGCCACGCGGGAAACAGCCCCCAGCGTAGACTTGAACGAGCTGCTGGATGAATTCAGCGCCGCGCAGCCGGGCAGCTTTTCGCTTTACCTGCAAAATCCGGCAACGGGGGAAAGCTATACTTATAACACGGATGCCCTGTATTACCCCGCCAGCCTGCTCAAGCTGCCCTATGCGTTCTGGCTGTGCGGCCAGGCCGATGCCGGAACACTGGACCTGGAAGATGAACTGCCCAACCAGTTCCGCGGCCGTTTGTCTGATACGGCGCTGCAAGCCTATAACGATGCCGAGACCATCCCGGCCAAAGCCGCCATGCGTGCTATGATCGCCCACAGCGATAACAACGCCGTCACCCTGTTGACCACCCACTGGCCAGCCAATGAATCCAGCGGCTTCCAGCAGTTCCTGGCGGATTACGGCTTTGCCTATGCCGCAACCTGCGACCTTACCCCGCAAACCGGCATTATCGGTATGGCTTCCACTGGCGAGTTTGCCAACATTGTGTCCGCGGTGTATGATTATCTGGATTCAGGCAGCGCCGCCGCAGCCTACCTGAAAACCTGTATGCTGGCCGCCGACCATGATATTTTGTATGTGCCGGATGGCGTGCCTGCCGCCAAAAAGTATGGCAGCTGGGATTACGCATATCACGATGTTGCCATTGTGTATGCCAAGCATCCCTACTGGATTGTTTGCATGACAGACCAGGGAGATGAAAATGTAGACTTCCCCGAAGAACCCACCCAGGCCATGCAGACCCTTGGCCAGCTGGTGTATGAATACTGGAACCCATAAACCACGCCAGCGCCGTTTCAAGAAAGGAGCCGACCTTTGCCAAACAAGAAAACTGCCGCCCAGCGCCAACCCTATGTGGACGCTATGAAAGGCTTTGGCATCCTGTGCGTTGTCATTGGCCATTTTATCGAGTATCACCGTGGTACCGCGCCGGGCATCAACGCGCTGTTTACCTGCATTTACCTGTTCCATATGGCAATTTTTTGCACAGCCAGCGGCCTGGTGGCTAAGTTCAGCCTGCGCAAGCTGGTCACGCAGCAGCTATGGCTCTACCTTATCAGCCAGGCGGGCATCACGGCGTTCCGTGCGGCTGCCCTGAAAGATAACATTGTGGATCAGGGCGGCTGGCTGCAAAATGTACTGCTGCCATGGCGGCACATGTGGTATCTGTACGCCCTCATGTTCTGGATGATTACCGTGCCTTTGCTGCGCGCCATCCAGCGGCGCGGCCTGCTGGCCAGCACCGTAGGGATGGCCGCGGCCATTGCCATAGGCCTGTTGGGCGGCTGTGTCAACTGGCCGTTTGATCTGGGCCGTGTGTTTTCCTTTTTCCCGTTCTTTGCGTTCGGTGTGTTGTTTGCAGAGCCGTTCCGCAGCTGGCAAAAGCGCTGGTATGCCTGGGGCCCGCTGGCGGCGGCCATCGTGGTGTTTTATACCGTAACCGTCCAGCGCATCGTCACCGCCGAAACCCCGGTGTATGAGGGAGCCCGCATCTTCCAGTCCGACGCCTATGCGGTGGGCGGCTACCTGATGCAGGATCGCGCAGTGTTCTACCTGCTGGGCTTTGGCACCGTGCTGGCCATCACCCCCATTCTGGGGCTCATCAAGCCGCTTGCCAGCCTGGGCCAGCGAACCCTGCCCATCTACATCCTGCACATGCCGCTGTACGCGCTTCTGGTTCAACTTGGCTGTTACGAAGCCTGTGCTTCCCACGGGCTGCCTGCCGTTATTACCTGGCTGTGCTTTATCATCCCCGCGGTGGTGGCCCTGTGCGCCAGCGCCCCGGTGTGTGCCATCCTGAACGGCATTGCAAACATCTGGTACAAAACGCTCCCGGCTCTCTTTTCCCGCCGTGGATAAAGCGTTCGCAGATGCGTTTATCCAACCGCAATAAAACAAATAAAAGAGCAAAAAAATAAACCAGGCGTGCCCTGCAAAGCAATCGACCTTGCAAAACACGCCTGGCTTTATTTTATAAAATCACTTTCAGGGCCAACGTGAAAGAATCAGCCCTCCGCCAGGAATCACTGCTCGTCCTTGTGATCCAACAGCTTTTCCATGGTGTGCCAGCCCAGCACTGCGCACTTTACGCGGGCCGGCATGTGGGAGATATCCTGCAGCGCACCGGCTTCTTCCAACTTTTCAATGTCGGCATCGGTAGCTTCGCCCTTAATCATCTTCAAAAAGGTCTCGGCCAGGTCTTTGGCTTCATCCACACTGCGGCCAATGATCATGTCCAGCATGATATCTGCCGAAGCCTGGGAGATCGCGCAGCCGTCACCAACAAAGCTGCCGTCCTCAATCTTGCCGTTTTCTACTTTCAGCTGCAAAATAATGTCATCGCCGCAGCTGGGGTTCACACCCTCCAGCGTCATGTTGGCGCCGGGCAGCGGCTTTTTATGGGCGGGGTAGAGGTTGTGGTCGGTCAGCACCTCATTATAAAACGTACTACTCGGCATAACCCATTTCCTTTCTTACGCCGCCCAGCGCCGCCAGAAAGCGGTCAATGTCAGCGGTGGTGTTATAAAATGCAAGGCTGGCGCGTGCGCAGGAACGCACACCCAGATAAGCCAGCAGCGGCTGTGCACAGTGGTGCCCGGCACGCACGTCCACATGGCAGCTGTCCAGAATGGTGGCAATGTCGTGCGGGTGCACACCGTCCACCGTAAAGCTCAGAATGCCGCAGTGCTTGTCCGGGTCATCGCTGCCCAGAATATTCACACCGGGGATCTTCTTCATGCCCTCATAGGCATAGCGGGTCAGGGCCTGCTCCTGGTCGTGGACATTTTCCAGCCCAACGGATTCCAGGTAATCAATGGCCGCAGCCAGCGCAACCGCGCCGCCTGCATTCACGGTGCCGGCCTCAAATTTGTGGGGCAGCTCGGCATACACAGCGCCATCGCGGGTAACGGAATCGATCATCTCGCCGCCGGTCAAAAACGGCGGCATGGCATCCAGCAGCTTCTCCTTGCCATACAAAACGCCAATACCCATGGGGGCCATCAGCTTGTGGCCGGAGAATGCAACAAAATCAGCATCCAGTGCCTGCACATCCACTTTCATGTGGGGGGCACTCTGGGCGGCATCTACCAGCACAACACCGCCGTTGCGGTGTACCAGCTTGATCACTTTCTCTACCGGGTTTACGCAGCCCAGCACGTTGGAAACATGGCCAATGGCGGCCAGCTTTACCTTGGGGCCGATGACGGCTTCCAGCTTTTCATCCGGCAGGCTGCCGTCTTTTTCACATTCCAGGTAAACCAGCTTGGCACCGGTCTGGCGGGCAACCATCTGCCACGGCAGCATGTTGCTGTGGTGCTCCATGATGGTGATGACGATCTCATCCCCGGCATGGATGTTGTTCAGCGCATAGCTGTAAGCAACCAGATTGATGCTTTCGGTGGTGTTGCGGGTAAAGATGATTTCGGCATCGCTGCGGGCGTTCAGAAACTTGCGTACCCGCTCGCGGGCGGCCTCGTAACGGTCAGTCGCCTCCACGCCCAGTTCATACAGGCCGCGCAGGGGGTTGGCGTTGGCCTGCTCGTAAAATTCTTTCTCTGCCTGCAAAACGCTGGCCGGGCGCTGCGCGGTGGCGGCGCTGTCCAGATAGGCGACGTCCTGCTGCATCAGCAGGGGAAAGTCCTTTTTATAATCCACAAAATCAAAGCTCATCGGTGTGCGCCTCCATGAATTTGTGTGCTTCTTCCGCCAGTGCCTCCGGCAGCAGATCAACTACGGCCTCAATGCGGGCGCGGGCCAGCAGGCTACGGGCAGCCTCTTCAGGAATGCCGCGGCTGGCGAGGTAGAACAGCATCTTTTCGTCCAGGCGGCCGATGGTTGCGCCGTGGTTGCCTTCCACATCCTCTTCGCCGCACAAAATCAGCGGAATGGTCTGGTTGACCACGCCGTCGCCCAGCAGCAGAACGTTCTCCTGCTCCTGGCCCTTGGCGCCGGAACCGCCGGGCAGCAGGTCAATGCTGCCGCGGAACAGCTTGAATGCCTTACCGGCCAGTACGCCGGTGGAATCCATCTCGCAGGTGGTCTTTTTGCCGCGGTGGCGGGCTACATAGTTCATGTCCAGGCGCTGTTCGCCCTGGCCCAGGTAGCCGATCCTGGCGGTAAAGTTGCTGCCTTTGCCGATCAGATCGGCGGCAGCACCGGCATACAGCTTGCCGGAACCCAGTTCCAGCTTGGTCAGCTCAAAGCTTGCGCCGTTTGCGCAGGTGGTGCCGATATCACTCAGGCAGGTAAAGCCATTATCCAGTACCTGCACCATCGAAAGCTTGACCACAGCGCCAGCCTCGGCCTTGATCTTGATCTGCAAAGCGGCCAGGCCCTCGCCAGCGATCTCATTGCGCAGGATCACAGCCACCTGCATGGTGCTGCCAGCCTTGGCTTCCAGGTACAGCCGGTCCCCGGCGGGGGTGCCGGGCTGGTAGGTATAGGTGATAACCGCGGGGGCATCCATCACTTCGTTTTCGCCCAGGGTCAGGTACTCTGCTGGGCTGTTGGCCAGAAAACGGTCAACGTCGGTGCCCATGCCGGTCTCCATGGCCCAGTCCTGTGCGGCGCTGCTGCGGGCCAGCTGTGCGGTCTGCACAAAGCTGGGGGCGGCACCCACGGCGGGGGCGTTTGCTTCCAGCCGGGCTGCATTCATTTTCAGCCAGTTCCACGTCAGAGCGGGAAGCCGGTTGACGGTCATTGTTTCATTTGCCATACTCCCAACTCCTTTGCTCACCCAATGCTGCCCTTCATCTCAAGGCGGATCAGGTTGTTCATTTCCATTGCGTATTCCAGCGGCAGCTCCTTGGAAACATTATCCGCAAAGCCGCTCACGATCATGGCGCGGGCTTCCTCTTCGGGGATGCCGCGGCTCATCAGGTAGAACACGGCATCATCACTGATGCGGCCAATGCGGGCTTCGTGGCCCACGTCAGCATCGGGGGTGCGCACGTCCATTGCGGGAATCGTGTCCGAACGGGAGATGGTGTCCAGCATCAAAGACTGGCAGGAAACCGCAGCCTTGCTGTTCTTGGCATTCTTGTTAATGACCACCGCGCTGCGGAAGGTGCTGATGCCGCCGTCCTTGGAGATGGACTTGGTGTTGATATAGCTGGAAGTATCCGCGCCGGTGTGAACAACCTTGGCGCCGGTATCCAGGTTCTGGCCATGACCGGCGAAGGTTATGCCGGTGAACTCCATGCGGGAGCCCTTGCCCTTCAGGATGGTCATGGGGTACAGGTAAGAGGTGTGGGAGCCAAAAGAACCGGAAACCCATTCCATCACGCCGCCCTCTTCCACAATGGCGCGCTTGGTGTTCAGGTTGTACATGTTCTTGGACCAGTTCTCAATGGTGGAATACCGCAGCTTGGCGTTCTTGCCCACAAACAGCTCCACGCAGCCGGCGTGCAGGTTGGCCACATTGTACTTGGGGGCAGAGCAGCCCTCGATGAAATGCAGCGAAGCACCCTCGTCCACAATAATCAGCGTGTGCTCAAACTGGCCAGCGCCGGGGGCGTTCAGGCGGAAATAGGACTGCAGGGGAATCTCCACATGCACATGCGGCGGAACATACACAAAAGAACCGCCAGACCATCCGCTCCGCCATGGCCGAGAGCAAGAGCGCGCAGCTGGGCGCGCTGGCGGACGCCCTGTGCGCCACGCTGCCGCAGCCGCAGGTGCACGCCTCCGAACCCGGCACGGTGGACAATCAGGCGATGTTCGCCCTGTCCTACGGCCTGTTCGTCCTGAGCGCCCGCGAGGGGGAACGCGACAACGCCTGCATCATCAACACCGCCTGTCAGGTGACGAGTACGCCGAACCGTCTGACCATCGCCGTGAACAACGCCAATTTCA
>ERZ857693.4088-NODE-4088-length-10928-cov-6.155431_pt1 | contig 10928 bp, 9 predicted proteins | sample MGYA00519765_ERZ857693 | MGnify/ENA primary metagenome ERZ857693 (study PRJEB31778, sample SAMEA3449354) | human gut metagenome | biome: human gut; feature: human-associated habitat; material: faeces | place: United Kingdom | collected 2010/2012 ... | reverse complement strand
CACCGTGCGCACTCCGGTCAACTTGGCAAAATCGTTGAAAGTGATCGAATAATATTTGGATGCATCCTTATCATTTTTCTGGTCGATTTTAGACATGAGCATAAAGAGAACCTTTTGCTCATTTCTGGGCAGAGAGTACTTTGTCCGCTGGATCAGGTCATTACTTTTGGTAATGTAAGAGCCAAAGCCGACAGGGGAGTGCTGCCATTTCGCAATCGCTTGCTTTTTTTCGCGGACCTCATCATCAGAAAGGACCTCTCCAACTAAAGATTCCTCGTTTTCATCAATGGACGAATTCGTTTTGTTCATATCCATTACTTATAGCTGTACAAGGAGGGGCTTAAAATAATTACGATATACAGCTATATATTCCTTTCGTTAGATGTTACAATACAAATAGGTACACAAATATCATTATACTGATAATATTACTATACTATTTGCCGACTGTCAACGAAAAATGTTTGGAGCTTTTCTATTTTTTTAATTTTGCTTTTTTCTCTATATCATTACAAAACTTTTTATGGCTTGCCATCGTTGGATTTTCAATGAATCTAATTGGTATATCAGCAGTTATATTAGCAGGAATAAACAAAAAAGCTATTACAACCATTATAAATCCAATTATTCATTTTCTAGGAAAAATTAAAATTTTAAAACACCCTGATGATATTATAGAAGAACTTTCACATAGTATTGATAATTTTAGAGAGCAATTTAAAATTATCCGTTCCGAAAAAAAAATGATTTTAAAAATGTTTTACGCATCGAAACCTCAGGAATTCAAAAACTTTTGATGCAAATCGGAATTCCCGCTAATATGCTTGGTTTTTCTTACATAGTAACCGCATTAGAACTTATCGCACTTGATCCTGATTATTTAAACCACATTACAAAAGGGTTATATGTCGATGTTGCTAAAAAATGTTCGAGTACAGCCGCCCGGGTCCAACGAAACATTCGGCATGCAATTGAAATTGGATTTTTAAAAGGTGATTTAGAAGAGATTGAGAAAATTTTTCATTGCTCCTCTTATTCAGATAAAGGAGCTCCGACGAATTCTAAGTTCCTTGCGGAGGTTTATTATTATATGGTGAATAATGAATTGTAGTTTACTGTTCCATTCGGTAAGCAAATGGCTAAACAGACGAATCCATGAAATAAAATAATCCATATCTGCGACTAAAGCCACAGATATGGATTATTTTATTTCATGGATTCGTCTGTTTGTCCGTTATTTAATGAATTAAATCATCATTGTCTATGTTCCACAGAAGCAATCAGTTCTCCACCCTGTTCGTCAATGACAATCGTATCCTGTGGATATACCTCGCCGGAAAGTATCATTCTCGCAGCAAGGGTATCGACATGTTTTGTCAGATATCTCTTCAATGGACGTGCACCGTATGCCGGTTCGTATCCATGTTCGATAACATAACTCTTGGCAGCATCGGTAAGATGAATAGAAAGTTCCTTGTCTTCAAGACGTTTGTTGACATCGGCAAGCATAAGCTCAATAATGCCTCCGATATTGTCTTTGGTAAGAGGTTTAAACATGATAATCTCATCAAGACGATTCAAAAACTCTGGTCTAAAGTGGGAACGCAGGTCATTCATGACCATAGTTTCTGCATCGGTCTTGATGTTGCCATTTTCATCGATTCCTTCGAGCAGATACTGGGAACCGATATTGGAGGTCATAATTAATATCGTGTTCTTAAAGTCTACCGTTCTGCCCTGGGAATCGGTGATGTGTCCGTCATCAAGTACCTGTAACAGCACATTAAATACATCAGGATGTGCCTTTTCTATCTCATCAAAAAGAACAACCGAGTATGGTTTTCTTCTGACGGCTTCGGTAAGCTGACCGCCCTCTTCATATCCTACGTATCCTGGAGGCGCTCCAATCAGACGAGATACGGAATATTTCTCCATATACTCACTCATATCAATACGAACCATGTTCTGTTCATTGTCAAACAGGCTTGCAGCAAGTGCCTTTGCAAGTTCCGTCTTACCTACACCAGTAGGTCCAAGGAACATAAAGGAACCGATTGGCTTACTTGGATCTTTAATTCCTGCTTTAGAACGAATGATCGCTTCGGTAACCTTTTCCACACCCTCATCCTGACCGACTACTCTCTTATGAAGTTCTTTATCAAGATTTAATGTTTTATTTCTTTCACTTTCCGTAAGTTTTGCTACTGGAATACCTGTCCAGCGGCTGATGATCGTTGCTATTTCATCATCCGTAACAGATTCATGTACCATAGAAGACTCTCTCTTCTTTGCACTTTCTTCTGCTTCTTCTAATTGTTTTTGAAGTTCCGGAAGTTTACCATATTGAAGTTCTGCTGCTTTATTTAAATCATAGTTACGCTGTGCGATCTGAATCTCATTATTTAAACTCTCAATTTCTTCTTTTAACTTTGAAACACGCTCCACTGCGGATTTCTCCTGATCCCAGGATGCCTTTCTTGACTTAAAGTCCTCACGCAGCTCTGCTAATTCCTTCTGAAGATTCTCCAGACGTTCTACACTGAGCCGGTCCGTCTCTTTCTTCAAGGCTGCTTCCTCAATCTCTAACTGCATAATCTTTCTCTGTACTTCATCAAGATCTGCCGGAAGAGAATCCAGTTCCGTCTTAATCATCGCACACGCCTCATCCACAAGGTCGATTGCCTTATCCGGAAGGAAACGATCTGTGATATAACGGTTGGATAACACAGCAGCACTAACTAACGCACTGTCTGCAATCTTTACACCATGATATACTTCATAACGGTCTTTTAAACCTCTTAAGATAGAAATCGTATCTTCCACAGTTGGTTCATCAACCATAACCGGCTGGAAACGACGCTCCAATGCGGCATCTTTTTCAATATACTGACGGTACTCATTCAGTGTTGTAGCACCGATACAGTGAAGTTCACCTCTGGCAAGCATAGGCTTTAATAAGTTACCTGCATCCATCGCACCGTCTGTCTTACCGGCACCAACAATTGTATGCAGCTCATCAATAAATAAAAGAATCTGTCCATCACTCGCTTTGATTTCTTCAAGAACCGCTTTTAAACGTTCCTCAAATTCACCACGATACTTTGCTCCGGCAACTAATGAACCCATATCAAGGGCAAATAATTTCTTATCCTTTAAAGAATCTGGCACATCACCTTTCACGATTCGCTGTGCAAGACCTTCAACAACGGCTGTTTTACCAACACCAGGTTCACCAATCAATACCGGATTATTCTTTGTCTTTCTTGAAAGGATACGAACCACGTTACGAATCTCGCTGTCACGACCAATCACCGGATCAAGCTTCTGTTGTTTTGCTCGTTCTACAAGATCATAACCATATTTTTCAAGTGTCTCATAAGTGGCTTCTGGGTTATCACTGACAACCTTCTGGTTACCTCTTACCGTAGATAATGCCTGAAGAAAGCGCTCTCTTGTAATTCCATATGCCTGAAACAGTTTCTTAATCTCTGTATTCGGATACTTCATTAAAGAAAGGAAAAGATGTTCTACAGAAACATACTCATCTCCCATTGCCTTCGCTTCATCCTCCGCACTCACAAGTACCTGATTCAAAGACTTACTAATATAAGTCTGTCCACCGGAAACTTTTGGCTTCTTCTCAACTGCCTGCTGTACCTGTGACAGAAATGCTTCTTTATTCACTTCCATCTTCTCAATCAGCTTTAAAATCAGACTATCCTCAATGGTAAGTAAGCTGTATAAAAAATGCTCCTGATCAATCTCCGGACTACCATACTGATAAGCCAGTTTCTCACAACTGTTCACAGCCTCTAATGACTTTTGCGTAAATTTATTTATATTCATATAAGTTCCTCCTAACCCGAAGATGCTTATTTGTTCTACACTTCGTATAACATATATATAGCACCATCTATTAGCCACGTCAAGTGTTGAGTGCTAATAATTTGAATATTTTTTTGCAAACCGTAATTTTTACAGGGTTTGCAAGGGATTTCAAATTGCACTCACACTCAATTTTCTTGGTTTTACACCATTTTTACACCATTTCATTTGATTTTGGTGTAATGCTTATTTTCTTTACACCAAATTACACCAGTGACCTGAATTTACACCACTGCTGGTACAGCATCTGGCAGGTTCATTTTTGACATTTCATTTTCTACATGAGACATTTCGGCGATATGGTTATATACGTTCATCGTAATCTTTGCATCGGAATGTCCCATCACATACTGCATGACTTTCGGATTGACATTGTTTTCACCCAATCTGGTACAGCCCGTATGCCGAAGCGTATGAGCAGATATATGAGGCATCAGCTCAGGTTCTCTGTTTTCCTGGGCTGCCAATGCCGTTTCCTTTTTGTTATAAGCATTTACAATGTTCTTTAGGAAACTGTTTACACCTGCCGGCATGATCGGACGTCCATGTTTTGTATTGAAGATGAATCCACTACGTCCACCAATCTCTACATTACTCTGCAATCCCAGCATCAGATTCAATTCCTTCTGCTTACGAAATGCGTCATACACAGTCTGCGTCATCGGTATCGTTCTGATGCCCGCATCCGTTTTGGTTTCAGAATCATGGAAACAATAGCCTTCATCACCTTCATAGTAAACAAGCTGACCTCCCACATGGATTTCCCTGTTCTTCATATCTACATCCGACCAGGTCAATCCAATTGTTTCACTCACTCTCAGACAAGCCCCGAACATAATCTGCATCATTGGAAGATGTGGTTTATATACCTTACTATTCTCCACAAATTTCAGAAGTTTTTCCTGCTGTTCCAAAGTCAATGCTTCTTTTTCTTTTGCCGGGGCACCATAATCTCCAAGTGTTCCTGTAACCGGATTCTTTCGGATAATCTCGTCTGCTACTGCCATCTCAAAACTTGGGTTAAGCATAGCATAAAAGCCTTTGATCGTACTGTGTGCCAGCCCTTCATCTGACAGCTGCGAAAAAAATGTCCGTACATGAGAGGTCTTAAAATCTACCACACGAATATTTCCCAGTGTATTACGCACCCGGTGATTCCACATACCGATATAATTCTTCTTCGTTCTTTCCCGGATATTCGTCGTTGCCATATACCGTTCAAACAAGCCATTTACCGTCAGCTTCTTTACAGATGTGTCTGTAATAAGCTGATCATCCATATCTTTATTGACCTTTTTTTCCTGTTCTCTCAGGCTCGCAAGATCCATATCATAGATTGTTATCCGCTTTCCGGTAATCTCATCTTTGTAGCGATACATATAACGTCCATCTGATCGCTGGCTCTCTCCTGTTCTTAAATTTCTGCCTTTGTTGTCTTTTCTTGCCATACTAATCATTCCTTTCACATTCGTTGTTTGTTATTCGGAATGATTTTTGTCCTGTTCGTATCAGTCATAATCTGTCTGATATCTGCTCACAGATTAACATAATATTTTAGGATTTCCAAGGGTAAATTCTTGAAAAACACCAATTTTTCTTTGCACTCTCATTCCGAAGGAAATTCGTTGTTTTCTCCTGTTCTCGTCCATTACACTGCCATTGCATCAAGATATTTTTTTATCTTATCCACGTTATAGAGAACACGTCTGCCAACAATGATCTTTGCTTCTGCACAGTCTGCGATTTTTCTTGCTGTGACTGCACCGCAGGATAGCATTGCCATTAAACCTTCAATATCCACAGTCAGACGATTTTCTGTGTTATACTCTGTTGTCTTTCTCATGATGCACATACCTCCTTTCCTCCGTATTCTTCTGCATCACCTCCCAGACAGCGGTTTCATGCCCGTTGTCAGTACCTTCTTCTGTCGTTTTCGATGTTGTCTAATGATGAATTTTCTTCTGTTCGGCGTGTTGGCTTCCATTCGTACAGGCGGTGTCAACGTTACATTTGACCTCTATCAGAATTTTTCTGAATGCTGCCAGCTCCTTCTCGAGCCTGCCAGCCGTTGCCGGAGTATCTTCGACTTCCACATGCTACTCTCTGGTACAGCGGTGGAATTCTGTGTTGTCCTTTAAACCTCTAAGGGTACCTATACAGCTCATTTAATTTTCAAGGTACATAAAAAGCTCTTGAATTCCTATTCAAAACCTTTTTCTACTAATCACACGTGGCAGAGGCAATAAGGTCTTATTTTTCATAAAAAAATTTGATTTTTTCATCCCCGCTTTGTTTATTCGCTTTTATGCGAATATTGATTATGCTGTTATTATATTTCGCTTTAATGTTAATGTCAAGCATTTCATTCGCTTTGTTGCGAATGTTTCTGTTTACATTCTGAGCTTTTGATAGTAAAATAGACTTATCAAATAGAAAGCAGGAAATCTGATATGACAATTGGTGATAAAATTAAAAAAATTCGGACATTCCGGAATATGACACAGGCTGAACTCGGTGCCGCTCTCGGTTGGGGCGATAAGGGTGCAAACCGCCTTGCCCAATACGAAACCAACTACCGGGTTCCCCGTAAAGATCTGGTGACTGAAATGGCTAAAATTCTGGATGTGAACCCACTGACACTACATGAACCAACTACGATGAATGCTTCTGAGCTGATGGAAATTCTGTTCTGGATGGATGAATTTAATCCCGGCATGATCAATCTCTTTCAGTTAGAGACTTATCCGGGTGAAAAATCAAATTCCAGCGACGATACCGCTATCCGCTACCATGATTCTGATAGCTGGCCTGCACATCCACCTGTTGGTATGTGGTTTAATTATGGGGTTCTCAATGATTTTCTGAAAGAATGGACACTTAGAAAAGAAGAACTAAAATCTGGCGAGATAACCCGAAATGAATATTTTGAATGGAAAATCAACTGGCCGCAGACCTGTGATGATTGTGGTAAACGAGAGCCGTCAAAACAGTGGCGAAAATCAAAAGAATAGAACTTAGTGAACCTTAGCAAAACTTAAATTTACTGAATTTTTCTCTTTACTCAAAAAAAGGCACTGTAAAACCAATGGTTCCATGGTTTTCAATGCCTTTTGTACATATTCTCTATTGGATTTCTCGCATCTATTTGTACATGTGAAACTTAGCGAAACTTAAACCAGCATCACTACAAATTATATATTAAGTTTCCAGTTTGCCGCTTCCGTCTGCAGATCAACTAACTTACGATATAGACCATTTTTCTTCATAAGCGTATCATGGTTTCCTTTTTCTGCCACAACACCTTTATCCAGAACAACGATCTGATCCGCTGCTTCAATCGTTCTCATCCTATGAGCGATTACCAGAACTGTCTTCCCACTGACTAGTTCAGATATCGCTTCCTGTATCTGTGTTTCACTGTCCACATCTAAAGAAGCAGTTGCTTCATCCAGCAAAATAACAGGCGCATCTTTTAAAAGTGCACGAGCAATGGAAAGACGTTGGCACTCTCCACCGGAAAGCGTAGAACCATTTTCTCCTATTACTGTCTGATAACCCTGCGGTAAATTTTCGATAAATTCATGACATTTTGCTGCCTTTGCTGCTGCAATAACGTCTGTATCACTTGCGCCTTTTCGTCCAACACGAATATTTTCCATAATTGTATTATTGAACAGGACAACATCCTGAAATACAATCGAGAAATCTTTCATCAATGCAACCGAATCAAGTTTTGCGATATCAACGCCACCAAGTGTAATCTTTCCTCCATCCAGGTCATAGAATTTTGCGGCAAGTTTTGCTACAGTACTCTTACCACCGCCGGATGGTCCGACTAATGCGGTTACCTGTCCCTGTTTCGCAGTAAATGATACATCCTTTAAGACCGGCTTTCCTTCTTCATAAGAAAATTTCACATGGTCAAAGGTTACGTCATAGCCCTTGGTGTGATAGTCTTTTTGTCCGCTTTCTAAAGGATATTCCTGAATCTCTTTCAGACGATTAACCTGTAAATTTGCACCAAAGAGTTCAGCCATATTTGCCATAGCTCCGGAAAGCGGATCGTACAGGCGTGAGGCTGCGATCAGATACAGAATATACGTAAACAGACTGATCTTTCCATGTAAGATTAGAGAACTTCCCACAACGATCACAGTTACAAGACCAAGTCTTAAGATCATCTGACCGGTTGTAACTAGACTTGCGCTGACCATCTCGCTGGAAATCTGTGCTTTCTCTGCTATATCCATTTTTGCATCCAGTTTCTTAAGATAAGTATTCTCCTGATTACACGCTTTGATATCCTGTACGGTTTCCAGACATTCCTGGATTCCTTCTGACAGATTCATTCTTTCCGTCATATATTTCTTTCCAAGCTTCTCCTGCCATTTTCGTGAAAGCAGTACGATTGCAAATGCCACCGGTGCAACCCATAGCAGTGCCAGTCCCATTTTCCAGTTCATAATCAAAAGTACGATACACACAATCGCTGTCGAGATCAATGCTCCAAAGAACTGAGGAACAGTATGGGAAAATGCATGTTCAAAGCTTGCACAGTCACCCATAATTGTACTTGTCAGATCAGCAAGATCACGTTCATGGAAAAATCCAAGTGGCAACGTCCTAAGCTTTTCTGCAAGTGTAATACGTCTACGTTCACTTTCCTCATAGGTACCAATATAAGCTTTTGTATATTGCAAATAATGAAAAATAAAAATAATAACTAAAATGATAATTCCTGCAGCTGTATACCATGCAAGCCCTGCCGTTTTATCTTCCATTCCAAGAGCCACCGGAAGCATCGCATTTAATACTATTGCAAGTAAAGCAACTGGAAGCATCAAGCTGATATTTGCCAGTACAGAATAAACAATTGCTTTAAAAAGATCTTTTGCACCCTGATCGCTCAGAGCATATTTTTTCTGCAATCTGTTAATCATGTTTTTTTTCCTTTCCCACAGATTTTCCAACCTTCCAGGTAATCTGTGTCTGATACTCTTTCCACATCGATGCATAAATGCCATTTTGATTCACAAGTTCCTGATGATTGCCACATTCTACGATTTTTCCATCACCAAACACGAGAATCGTGTCTGCATTCTGAATCGTAGACAGACGATGTGCAATCATAAGTACTGTTTTTCCACGGGTCAATCCTTCAAAGGCAAGCTGGATCTGATGTTCATTTTCTGCATCTGCAAAAGCAGTCGCTTCATCAAGTACGATAATCGGTGCGTCCTTGAGAATTGCACGGGCTAATGCAATACGCTGATTTTCACCACCGGACAGATAAGTTCCTCCGTTTCCAACCACAGTATCGAGCCCATTTGGGAGTCTGTCTATGATATCTTTGCACTGGGCTGCTCCCGCTGCTTTCAATACCTCATCACGTGTGGCCTCCGGTCTGGCAGCTCTGATATTTTCTAGTAAAGTGTCATTAAACAGGCGTGTATTCTGGAATACAAATGCAATCTGCTCCATCAGATCATTTTTTGCAATCTCACGAACATCTACACCGCCAACCAGAACAGCGCCTTCCTGCACATCATAAAAACGTGGGATCAGACTTGCCGCTGTAGATTTACCACTGCCGGAAGCTCCGACTAATGCAATGGTTTTTCCTGACGGAATTTCGAAGCTCACATGATCCAGTGCTTTTTTCTCAGTGCCCTGATAAGTAAAGGAAACATCCTGAAATACAACGGAAGCATCCTTTGGCTGTTTTGGAGTATTGGATTCTTCGAGTGGTTTCTCCTGTAAAACAGCTTCAATTCTGCTTATCGCACTTTTGGCTGCCATCAATTGTTCGCTTGCAAACATGATACGGTTCATCATTGTCGTGCAAATCGGTGTAAACAGACTATAAAACAGGAAATCCAAAAACAGCTTCTGACTGTCAGCCTGTCCACTTGCACCCGTAAGAATCAACACTGCTGCCGGAATCAATAAAATGAAAGTTCCATTTAAAGTAACATTAAATCCGGTCAGTGGAATACGACAGCAGATTGCATATCCGCTGGCATATTTTTTGTATTCTTCAATCGCAGCGTGAAAGTTTTTGAAAGAATACACAGTTTGCTGAAATACCTTTACAACCGGGATTCCACGGACAAATTCAACCGCTTCTTTGTTCATTGTTTCTAAGGCAGTCATGTATCCAGACATAAAATCTGCATTATCTCCACCCATCATTTTTTTCAGAAAAAATACGCTGATGACCAACGGAAGCAGACAACAAATTCCAAGTCTCCAATCAAAGACAAACAACAAAATGATAACTGCAACCGGCATAACAACTGCACCAGTTAGATCCGGTAACTGGTGTGCCAGAAACCCTTCGGTCAGTCCAGCATTATCATCAATAATTTTCCGAAGTCTGCCACTGGCATTCTGACTGAAATATCCAAGTGGTAATGTAACAATATGATGCATAGCTTCTTTTTTCATATTGGTTGCTGTGCGAAACGCTGCCAAGTGTGAACAACATAGTGCTACAAAATACAAAAAAATGCTAAGCATTGAAAATGCCACAGCGAGCCATGCATAATGTCCGCTGGATGCTGCCAGAGAAATATTCCCCTGCACCATTGCATGTAAGATATCCCTAATCACAAACCAGATGCAGACAAAGGGAATCATAGAAAGTATCGTGGACAGTCCTGCCAGAATACATCCGGCAATGGTCAACCAGTGTCGGTTCCCTGCAAATTCAAACATCCGAGATAGTTCAGGATTTTTCTTTTTATTCATGATCTTATATCCTCCTAAAAAAAGTCGGTGGTATCAGACTCTTTCCAATTTCCACCGACTCAAATTCATTTACTATTCAGACAGATTCTCTTTACAGAATAGTTGTATACAATTCTCAACATCTGCTTGCGTATAGTCAACAGAAATTCCTGCTGCCAGCCAATAAGCATATTCACCTGCGTCATACTTTTCCAGTGCATCCAGATCACTGCCATATCTGAATTCAATATGCCATGTTGTTTTCATCGTATCCGGAGCGATACAGAAATAGGTAAACTCGCCGGAATCAGCAT
>ERZ857693.4087-NODE-4087-length-10929-cov-8.206272_pt1 | contig 10929 bp, 10 predicted proteins | sample MGYA00519765_ERZ857693 | MGnify/ENA primary metagenome ERZ857693 (study PRJEB31778, sample SAMEA3449354) | human gut metagenome | biome: human gut; feature: human-associated habitat; material: faeces | place: United Kingdom | collected 2010/2012 ... | reverse complement strand
GCTTCCAGCCAGAAACAGTTGCTGATAAATTCCATCGATCAACAGTTGAATCTTTACGCCTCTTGACGCAGCACAATTCAGAGCAGCCAGAAGCTTTGTGCCATTCTCATCTGCACGTAAATCAAAGGTAGATAATACAATACTCTCCCTGGCAGTACCGATCATACGAAGCCTCCACAAAAGTGCTTCTTCATTATCGTCAATGCAGCAAATCTTTTCTGTACCTGTTGTCTCTGCTGTGAATTCTGTCTTTCTCAGGTTTTCTGCATATTCTTTGTCCGGTTTCTTGCAAAAAAGAGGTAAAAGTACATTTACCACCACCACGATCAGAAGAAAAAGCAAAATTGTTTTTCCTGCTTTTTTTAATAATTTCTTCATTCAATATATCCTTATTATAGTTTTTTAATTCGTATTAAAAATCCCCCTGACTCTTGCTTTTCACAATTGAGACAGGGGAATTCATTCACTAAAATCTAATTTTCTGTCGTAAATGATAATAGGGATGAGTAGGTGAACCAAAGAGAGTTCCATACATATTGTCATAATAAAGGCCATTAATCATAACAAAAGCATGATCCTCCAAAGCAGTGATCACATAAGGTTCATAGCCCAGTTCTTTGGCAACTGCTGCCAGACAGCTGGCTACGCCATAGCAATTTCCGGTAAGATTTGTCTGAACGGTGCTGCCGCCCGCAAGGTGCAACCGGATGATATTGTGATTATCATGTCGTACGCATTGATGGATTTTGAGGAAGCGAAGTCGTTTAAACCGACCGTGATTTTCCCGGACCCTGCGACGAATAGCGTAGTGAAGTAAGAAGTATCTTGTGATAAGAAAGCCCCGTTTGCATTCAGCAGACGGGGCTTTCTGTTATAATAAGCTTGTCCTTTTACTTGCTTTGCAGTTGTTCATTCATGGCAGCGGCGGCTTTACGGCCATCTCCCATGGCAAGGATTACGGTAGCTCCTCCGCGCACAATGTCTCCGCCGGCATAGATCATCGGAATAGATGATTCCATGTTGTCATCTACGGCAATGGTTCCTTTGCGTCCTAATTCCAGTCCTTTAATGGAACTTGGAACAATCGGGTTCGGAGATACACCGACACTGACGATGGCCAGATCGATATCGATTGTTTCCGTAGCTCCCGGAATGGCTACAGGACTGCGACGTCCGGAAGCATCCGGCTCTCCTAATTCCATCTTCTGGAGAATGACCTGTTTCACGCAACCTTGTTCGTCGGCAATATATTCAATCGGATTGTGCAATGTCAGGAATTCGACTCCTTCTTCTTTGGCATGCTTCACTTCCTCGATACGTGCAGGCATTTCTTCTTCCGAACGGCGGTAGATGATCATAGCACGTTCAGCACCCAGGCGTTTGGCTGTACGGACAGAGTCCATAGCAGTATTACCACCACCGATGACAGCCACATTTTTGCCGAAAGCTACCGGAGTGTCAGAGTCTTCGCTCGCAGCATCCATTAGATTGACACGAGTGAGGTATTCGTTGGAAGACATGATATTGATCGAGTTTTCGCCCGGTATATTCATAAAGTTAGGCAAACCGGCACCGGAAGCGACAAATATTCCTTTAAAACCTTCTTCCTTCAAATCTTCCACACTGATTGTTTTTCCTACAATGCAGTCTTTGATGAAAGTAACGCCCATTTTAACGAGGTTGTCTATTTCTACATCTACAATCTTGTTTGGCAGACGGAATTCCGGAATACCATATTTTAATACACCGCCGATTTCGTGGAGTGCCTCGAATACTGTTACATCATAACCGTATTTTGCCATATCACCTGCGAATGATAATCCGGCAGGACCCGAACCGATCACCGCCACTTTGATGCCGTTCTTTTCGGCAATGACAGGTACTGAAATTTGTCCGCTTTCACGTTCGAAGTCAGCAGCGAAGCGTTCCAGATAACCGATAGCTACCGGTTTTTCATTCATCTTCAAGTGTATACATTTGGATTCGCATTGCTTTTCCTGTGGGCAGACACGACCGCATACTGCCGGAAGCGCACTTGTCTCTTTCAGTGTTTTGGCTGCTTCGAGGAATTCGCCACGCTCAATGTTCTTAATGAAGCGCGGAATGTCGATGCCTACCGGACACCCTTCCATACATCCAGGGTTAGCGCAGTCCAGACAACGCTTGGCTTCTGTAACTGCTTGCTCAGCGGTCAGACCCTGGTTTACTTCTTCCTTGCGGCTATGTGAACGGTATTCGGCATCGAGTTCGTTCATCTCGACACGTGGAATAGCTGTACGTTCTTTCGGTTTCATCGATTTGCGCAGTTCCTGTCTCCAGGCTGCGTTGCGGCTTTTCTCATCTATCTCTTTCGTTGCTTCACATTCGGGCTGGAGTTTGTTCATCTCTTCACGCTCAATTTTTTTGAACGCACCCATACGTTTCAGCATTTCATCAAAGTCCACCTGATGACCGTCGAATTCGGGACCGTCAACACAAACGAACTTCGTTTTTCCTCCTACCGTGATACGGCAAGCACCACACATGCCGGTTCCGTCTACCATGATGGTATTTAATGAAACGTCGGTAGGAATCTCATATTTCTTTGTCAGCAGACAAACGAACTTCATCATGATAGCAGGGCCGATGGCGAAGCATTTATCTACCTTTTCACGTTTGATGACTTCTTCCACGCCTTCGGTTACCAGACCTTTACGCCCGTAAGAGCCATCGTCCGTCATAATAATCACCTCATCGGAGCTTTCGCGCATTTCTTTTTCCAGAATGATAAGGTCTTTGTTACGTCCTGCCAATACAGTGATCACTCTGTTTCCGGCAGCTTTCAAAGCCTGTACGATAGGAAGCATCGGAGCAACACCTACACCACCACCAGCACAAACAACTGTTCCGAAATTCTCAATATGAGTAGCTTGTCCGAGCGGACCTACTACATCAGTGATATAATCACCTTCGTTCAATTCACAAAGACGGGTAGAGGAGAGCCCGACTTCCTGTATCACCAGAGTGATGGTGCCTTTCTTCAAATCAGAACCGGCAATCGTCAGAGGCATACGTTCTCCCTTGTCGCCTACACGTACAATGACGAAGTGGCCGGCTTTGCGGGATTTAGCAATTAAAGGAGCTTCAATTTCAAGTTTAAACACTTTCTCAGAAAAGCGTTCTTTGCTAATGATTTTGTTCATTATCTAATTAATTTGTTGGTATTATTACGTAACTGCTATCAGAATGTTATAAATTTCGGCAAAGATACGGCTTATTTACGAAATATAAAAAGAAAAGTCACTCTTTTGATGAGTGACTTTCCATATCCATGTGAATATCTTTATTTATTTCGTTCTGATTTTGTATCCGGCTACCCCATAATATAGAATAAACAGGAAGCAGGGAAGGCAAATCCAATATGCTTTCTGAATATCGGAAATGTCTTTCAGATAGCCAAATAAGGTCGGAATAACAGCACCGCCTGCCATTGCCATGATCAGAAGAGATGAACCGGATTTGGTGAACTTTCCTAAATCTGCCATAGCCAAAGGCCATAGGGCAGGCCACATTAAAGAACATCCCAATGCCATAAATGAGATGAAATAGATGGATATATCGGCAGGTGTAAGTACTACTAGTACGGAACCGATGATAGCCAGCACTGAACAAATCTTCAGTGCTGTAGCCTGGCTCATATATTTAGGGATGAAGATGATGCCGCAGATGTAACCGATCACAATGCCTATCGGAGCAATCCAGGCATACATTGCTGCATTTTCCAAATGAAGGCTGGTGGCATAATCTACTAATGTACCCAGTGATACGGTTTCTACACCTACATATAAGAAGAGAGCAAGACATCCTAATAATAAATGCGGGAATTGCCAGATGGAGGTTTTCTTTGCGGCGTACGGACAGGCTTCGGCTGCCTCTTCGCTGTCGTCTTCACCGACGGCTTTGACTTCCGGTAGGGGAGCCATGTATGCGATAATACCTAGTGCGATGAATGCGGCGATAATAACGTAGAATGGCAGAAACAGGTCAGCTACTGTAATATCGGTCACTTCTTTTCCGATTAGGAAAGCCAGGAATAAAGGAGGAATCGGCCATGCGAGTTTGTTGCATATACCCATAATGCTGATACGTTTGGCAGCACTGTCTATCGGTCCCAGAATCGTGATATACGGGTTTACGGCAGCTTGCAGATAAGCGTTGGCACTTCCGCTGATAAAGGAAGCCAATAAAAACAGAGGAAAACTTTCATAACTTGCCGATGGTATGAAAAGTCCGAAGGCTATGGCAAACATAAGGAATGAAAGGACCATTGTTCGTTTGTATCCGATTTTTTTGATTGTAAGGCCTGCCGGATAACCAAAAATAAGGAACGGGATGAAAGTGGCGGCAATGATCAGATATGATTCGGCCGAACTGATTTCCAGTGATCCCTTCAATACGGGGACTAATACTGAGTTGATACCAAGGGCGAAGCCCAGTGAAAAGAACATAACGCCAATGAATGCCAATGGCAATACGAAACTTTTTGTGTTTTTTGTCATGGGGGTAAATGTGTTAAAGGTTAATAAAGGAAACTCCTGTAAGGGGCAGAGATATCTCATCCTTACAGGAGTAGAAAGTTTCTTAGTCTATCATGTCGAAACCGCAGTATGGAACCAATGCTTTAGGAATTCTAATTCCTTCGGGGGTTTGATTGTTTTCCAATAAAGCGGCGACGATACGTGGTAGTGCCAGTGCTGATCCATTTAACGTATGGCAGAGTTCTGTTTTCTTTTCTGCACTACGGTAGCGGCATTTCAGCCGGTTGGCCTGGTAAGTGTCGAAGTTAGATACGGAACTTACTTCCAGCCAGCGTTTCTGTGCTTCGGAGTATACTTCGAAGTCGAAACAAAGTGCAGCAGTAAAGCTCATATCACCACCACAAAGGCGGAGTATACGGTATGGAAGTTCCAGTTTCTGCAACAGGCCTTCTACGTGGTCAAGCATTTGCTGGTGGGATTCTTTAGAATGTTCCGGCTTGTCGATACGCACTAATTCTACTTTGGAGAATTCGTGCAGACGGTTCAGCCCGCGTACGTCTTTACCGTAAGAACCGGCTTCGCGACGGAAACATTGTGTGTATGCGCAGTTCATAATCGGCAACTGTTTTTCTTCCAGGATAACATCACGGTAGATGTTAGTGACAGGTACTTCGGCTGTCGGGATCAGATAGAGATCATCTACTTCGCAATGATACATCTGTCCTTCTTTGTCGGGAAGCTGGCCTGTACCATAACCTGAAGCGGCATTGACTACTGTCGGCGGCATGATTTCAGTATATCCGGATTTGCGTGCTTCGTCCAGGAAGAAGTTGATCAGGGCACGTTGCAGTTGGGCACCTTTTCCTTTGTATACGGGGAAGCCTGCACCTGTAATCTTTACACCTAGGTCGAAATCGATTAAATCGTATTTTTTAGCCAGTTCCCAGTGAGGCAGTGCATCTTTGGGAAGTTCTGTTTCCATGCCTCCCATCTTTTCTACGACATTGTCTTCGGCACCTACGCCTTCGGGTACGCTGTCATAAGGAATGTTGGGGATCGTATAAAGTACATTCTGCATGTCTGTAGCAGCCTGTGTCATGGTAGCGTCCAGCGCTTTGTTGCTTTCTTTCAGTTCGGCAACACGTGCACGTGCAGCTTCGGCCTCTTCTTTCTTTCCTTCTTTCATCAGCTGACCGATCGTGCGGGAAAGTGAATTAACCTCTGCCAGGTTCTTATCTAATAGGTTTTGCGTAGTACGTCTCTTGTCGTTGAGAGCGATGACTTCATCAATCGTCTCTTTTGCATTCTTGAAATGCTTCTTTTCCAGTCCGCGGAGTACCGCTTCTGTATTTTCTGTAATTTGTTTAATGGTAAGCATATCTATACTTTTTATGAACTTTCTTTATTAAGGCTACAAAGATAAAGAAAAAACGAATAAGCGAGCAATGAAAATCTGCATAAAAAAAGAAAGGAGAAGCAATCCTTTGGATTACATCTCCTTTTCTTGAATATTTTCAGTTGTACAGGTTATGCTTCTGTTGCTTCAGCAGGGATGATAGAAACATATCTTCTGTCTTCTCTACCTACTTTAAATTTAACTGTACCATCTACTAAAGCGAAAAGAGTGTGGTCTTTACCCATACCGATGTTGTCACCCGGGTGGAATTCAGTACCTCTTTGACGAACGATGATGTTACCTGCTTTGCAAGCTTCGCCACCAAATATCTTAACGCCTAATCTCTTGCTCTGTGATTCGCGGCCGTTCTTAGAACTACCGACACCTTTTTTATGTGCCATTTCTTCTTACTTTTTAAATGATTAAGCTACTACTTCTGTGATTGTTAACTCTGTGAACTGCTGACGGTGACCGTTCAGTTTTCTGTAACCTTTTCTTCTTTTCTTGTGGAATACAAGAACTTTGTCACCTTTAACCAAGTTTGAAATAACCTGGCAAACAACTTTAGCACCTTCTACAGTCGGAGCACCTACAGTTACGTTTCCGTCTTTGTCTACTAAAAGAACTTTTTCAAATTCTACAGTTGAACCGTTTTCTGCACCTTCAATGTGGTGAACGAACAGTTTCTGACCAGCTTCTGCTTTAAATTGCTGACCGTTAATTTCTACAATTGCGTACATCTTATATATAATGTATAAGTTAGCTCCGGCGGGTGGTCTTTAATCACTTAAAGAGCTCTTTATCGAACCCGTTGCGGAATAATCGGGCACAAAAGTACTTCTTTTATTTGTTTCAGACAAATATTTCCTTTATTTTTTTGCTGTTGTAACAGAAGATAATCAGATATATAGCAAACCGGATAAATTCTCCATAATAAACCGGTGCGGATATGCTCTGAGTTCGTCAGCGGTAGTCATTCCATTAAGGACACCTGCAAAATCTACTCCCGCATTTTGTGCTGTTTCGGCATCCACAGTACTGTCTCCGATGTATAAGGTTTCTTGCGGAGTCCTGCCCAAGTGTTCGAGAGCGAATTTTATTCCTTCCGGTGAAGGCTTGGCAGCTTGTACATCTTCTCCGCCTACCACTATGTCGAGAAAGTTTTCCGGCAGATACTCATCCAGAAAACTAAGTATACGGAAACGGTATTTAGTAGAGATAATGCCGATGCGGGCACCTCGCTCTTTTAGTTCTTTCAGAGTAGAGAGTGTATCAGGAAAAAGGCGGGTATTCACGTTCATGTGAACATCCGCTTCCAGTCTGTACTCTTGTCGAAAAGCGGTGAGCTGTTCCCAGTCGGTGACTCCGGTCAGTATGCTGAAAGATTCTTCCAATGTTTTACCAATGGTACGTTTGATCGCTTCGTCAGTGACATTCGTATATTGGTGACGATTAAGTACATTTCTGAAACAAGTAACGATACCCCGTGATGAATCGGCTAGTGTATAGTCGAAATCGAATAAATAAGTTTTATAATTCATTATTTTACTGCTTCTACTGTATATCCCTGTTTTTTCAGTAAGCTTAATAAGCCTTTATTACCCGGCAGGTGCAAAGCGCCGACTGCAACGAAGGTAGGAGCGGCTTTCATGATAGCCGGTAGTTTCTGTGCCCATGTTTTATTGCGGTCGTAAATTAGGGCATCTTCTTCTGTGGGAAGTGCATCACATTGATTTCCTTTACGCTCTTCGTTGATTTTCAACATGGTTTCCAAATCTTGTTTCATGTAGGCATCTGTCAGTCTTTTGAGGCTTTCCACCTCTTTGTCGATGTTATTGAGGGTACACATGAGCAGTTGGGCTTGGCGTTGCAGGGAAATTCCATTGTATAGCAGGTTAAACTGGAAATCCGGAGTTTCCAGTCCATCCACTTTTTTTCCTTTTTGTGTTGCCTGAGTCTGGAAATAAGTATCGAGCTGTTCTTGCGGATTATAGTTTCCGATGTGCTTGATGTACGCCACTACTGCTATGTTGTTCAGTAAGAAAGCCGGTTTGATTTTGGGTGCCATGTTGAGGTCCATCATCAGGTTCTCCTTGCAGAATTTATTAGCGGTTTCGTAATCTTCCGGTGAGAGGAGGGTAGTCAGAGTCGTATCGCTTTCTATCATCATCATTTTCTGCATCTTCTGGATGGTGGCCGGAGACTGGATATCCGACATTTTCAGTTCTCCATATACCTGTTGTGTTTCATCCATCGCTTTCTGTAGTCCGGTAATGCCGTCTTTGACACTCAACGGAGCGAGATGGTGAGTCCCCATAATGTATGAAGGGCTGCTAAGTCCGTTACCAGATACTTTCCATAAAAGCTGTGCGTTTGCGCTTAACGCTACGCAGATAAATATGACTGCTCCAATAAACGATTTCATGATTCTATATGTTTTTAAGTTGATAATCAGCGTATTCTTCCTCCGGATATCCAGTGTCTGGTGTAATAGTCTTCGCTCAGTCGACTGACAATCACTCCTTTGCTGGTACTGGCATGAATGAATTTCCCATTTTTGAGATAGATACCTACGTGAGCTACCTTTTTTCGGGAACGGCTACTGCTGAAGAATACCAGATCGCCTTCTCGCAAATTCCGTTTGGCGACTTTGGTACTTTCTTTTCTCAGGTCTTCGGTATTTCGCGGAACCTGAGTACGGTATACTTTCCGGTATATCTGGTAGGTGAGTCCCGAACAGTCGGTACCGCGTTTTGAATCACCGCCTCCACGATAAGGAACACCAATCCATTCGGCCGATTCCAGATAGAGTTTGTGGTTATCTTCCATATTGATGTCCACGCCCAGCAGGATGGAGGCGCGTGCCAGTGCCTGGTAATCCAGACGGGGAGCAGACGTGCGGCAGGAACTAAGGATAAAGATCAGTCCTGTCAGTATGAAGATTAGTTTGAAGTTCACTCCCATCGGCTATCTTTCTTTTCGTATATCGTAAAATTATAAGTAACTTTATTCTTCTACATTGAAGTAGTCTTCCAGTTCTTTTTCAGCTGAATTATTCTCATTCATAATATCCCGGATGATGACGCCATTCTCCAGCAGGGCAATACGCGGACATACATCTATCGTATGATTCAGATTGTGGCTGGAAATGATTACAGTTGCATTATGCTCTTCGCTGTACTTTTTGAGCATATGTTTGATAATGGATTGCGAACTGGGATCGAGGAAGTTGAACGGTTCGTCGAGTATCAGCAACTGAGGATAATGAAGCATGGCGGAGATGATGCCGATTTTCTGTTTATTACCGGCTGAGTAGTTACGGATCAGTTTCTTTTGTCCGATCACTTCTCCGCTCATCAGACGTTCGAACGGCAGAAGGCGTTCGTCCACCTCTTCTTTTTTCAGTCCGTACATTTTCCCGATAAAATAGAAATACTCTTCCGGGGTAAGGTAGTCTATCAGAAATCCATCGTCAATGAAAGCACCTGTGAAGTTTTTCCAGTCTTCACTTTGACTGACGTCAATTTCGTTAATGACGACATTCCCATTATCCGCTTTCAGTAAGTCGAGCATCAACCGGAAAAGTGTTGTTTTACCGGCACCGTTGTTTCCTACCAATCCGAGCATATCGCCTTGATTGATTTCATAGTGATCTATGTTCACGGCTAACTTTTCGCCGAATTTCTTTTGAAGATTATTGATGCTTATCATTGTCTTGGTATTTTTATCGTAAATGATTAATCGGTTCAATCGTAAATCTCTTATTGGCGACTGTCTCTGAAGCCTTCCATATTCTCGTATCTCCGTTTCATGAAACGCTTATAGACGTTTCTGATCCAAAGCGGAGAAGTCAGTGTGAATCCAAGCCCGATGGCGAACAGGATAGAGTAGGCGGCCGTTTCACCCAGAAACGCATTCAACACAGAATACAGGATCAACGGGATACCGAAAGCTCCGAAGTTGACAACCATTTGTATGGCGCTGTTGGTCTGGCGGCTTGTCACTTTCTCGTTCAGTGCTACGGTCTGCTTATTGTAAACAGCCAGTTGGAAGAAACAAAAATAGATAAAACCGGTGGTATAGAAGAACCAGGCAAAGATACCCAGTAAGGGAACTTTATCCATTACAATGGCGGGAATCATCAGGACAAATGGGACGATCTCGCCGATAGTATAGATATAATATTTTGCTTTCAGCAGACTCATGATGGATTCTTTGCGGGACATTAGTCCATCGATGTAATTGCCTTCGAAGGACATGAGTTGCGAAAGGATGATCATGCCGAATACGGCAAAGTTGTAAACACAGATAAAGGTAGTCATGGTGCTCGTGTCATAAAGGCTTGAAAAGCTCAACAGGCAGGAGAAGGCGATGACTACAAGGAGAACATTGCGCAATGCACCTTTGCAACGCCGGTTGCGCAAAAGCATTTTTAATTCCAACCGCATATATTCACCAACTTCTCCGTATCGCTCGAAGAATTTGTATTCTGAAACATGCTTGATGCGGGTATCATCTACTTTTGCCAATTCGGCGTAGATGAGGCCGGACATGATTTTGCGGTTAATCAGCCATAAGATGGCTATGACAAGAATGGTACCGAGGAAACAGAGAATATTCCCGTTGATATATCCGTCGCCCAGGTCCATAAAGAAGTAGAACAGGGGACTGTCTTCGGGAATAAAGGCAAGGCAGCCCAGTCCACCGTAGAAAGCGATGGGGAGCAGCACCCACCAAATACGTTCATTGATTAGTGTGCGACATAACAAGTACCAGTAATTGTTGGCAACGATCAAAAGCCAGATGCCTATGAGATAGGTGAGTACACCTGAGATACCGAAATATTTGGTAATGGTAATGAAGGAAAAGGGGACGAACATAAACAACCAGAACAGGTTGAACAGACTAAGTCCCGAACGGATAAGCAGGAAATCGATGATCCGATTTCGTTTAACCGGCAACAGGAGGTAAGGTTTTACCTCCTGCGTCGGTGTCTTTTGGAACGGAATACGCAAG